>OIZB01001177.1_pt1 | contig 15165 bp, 10 predicted proteins | sample 1588401 | NCBI WGS metagenome assembly OIZB01 (sample SAMN03283270) | human gut metagenome | biome: human-associated habitat; material: feces | host: Homo sapiens | place: USA | collected 2013
CAGCTTGGCGGCCAGCTGCTCCAGCGCCTCGTCGATCTCGGCATCATCGAAGCAGTAACGCATCTCCAGATGCTCGCTCCGCAGCTTCTTTACGTCCTCCTTCACATCCTTGCCCCGAAGGATGCAGTCCGCCATCAGCCCGGCCAGCCTGTCAAAGTCCGCCGCCTCAAAGCCGAAGCGGGTCATCTCGCTGACGCCCATACGCAGCGCGCCGGAGGCGGTGAAGCCCTCCTCGTCGGGGGTGGCCTGATAGTTCACCACGATGTTGTTCCGTTCCAGCCGCTCAGCGATGTCCGGGCCCTCGCCGTAGCCCACGGACACGATGACCTGATGTGTCTCGGTGTAGCCGATGGCCGGGTCGCCGGCCACGTCCAGGCCGTGGGCCTTCAGGCTGCGGGCGAAGGACTTGGCATTGTCGATGACCGCCTTCTGATACACGTCACGGAACTGGTTCATCTCGTAGGCGGCCATCAGCATGCCCAGCTGGGTACCCAGATGGTGATTGGACACGCTGCCGGGGAACGTGCGGCTCTCGATGGTCTTCCACAGGCCGTACTTCAGGTCATCCTCCTGATAGTTCACGCCGATGACGCCGCGCTGGGGGCCGAAGAACGTCTTATGGGTGGAGCCGGTGACGATCTCTGCTCCCTCGGCAAAGGGATTCTGGAAATGGTCGCCAATGAGTCCCAGCACATGCGCCATGTCGTACATGATGGTGGTGTGGATGTTCTGCTCATCCACGAACTTCCGGATCTCGGACACCGGCTCCTTGTGCAGCACCATGCTCTTGCCGAACACGATCAGCTCCGGGCGGTAGCGGTCGAGGAGCTTCTTCGTCTCCTCCACGTCCATCTTGTAGGGGTTGTCGGCGCAGACGGGGAAGTTCACCACGGCGGGCTTCTCCGTCACCGGGTCGATGGCGATATAGTCGTGGAGCGCACCCATGGGCTGGGCGGACAGATGGCCGCCCTTAATGATGTGATTGTTCATCACGTAGCCCAGACGTTTGGCCTCGGATTTGCGGTCAACGCGGTTCTTCCAGTCCATCAGTGCGGAGAATACCGCCATGTTGGACATCTGCCCGCTGAGGGTACGCGTTTCCACCTCGGTGCAGCCGAAGTAGGCACGCATTTCCTCCACCAGCAGCCGCTCCACCTCGTCGATGAATTTCGTACCCTGGTAATAGAATACCTCCTTGTCGTAGAAGGCCAGCACCTTCTTGTGCTCGGCGTACCGGCAGGCAGGGTCGCTGCCGCTGAGCAGCCGCACGGCGCGGCTGGGGGTGTTCTCGGAGGGAATGAGGTTCACGCACTGCTCCTGCCGCCACTGGTGGTTCTCCAGTGCTTTTTTCAGCAGCTCCAGCGCCTTGGGTGCGCGATCGCCGCCGCCCACGCCGTGTGCGTCCTCCTCCGCGCCGTACAGCAGCGGGCGGGCAAAGGGAGGTGCGCCCACGCTCATGTGGCGAGCAGGAATGACGGCCTTCAGCCGCTTGCCCCGGACATCCACCTCCACGGTGTCGTCCTCCAGAATGTCGTTGTCGATATAGCACAGGCCGATGGCGCGCTTGCCGCTGGCCTCCAGAATGACGGTGGACAGGCCCTCACCCTCGGTCTTGAAGTAGGGCACCATGGTGCCGCTGGTGACCCATCCCACCAGCTTGCCGCCCCGATAGATCTCCATACCCGCCCGCATGACGCCGCGATCCAGCAGCGCGATGGGGGCGATTTTCCGGGGCAGGCCGGACATATCGGAGAAGTCACGATCCATGTACTTTACAAAGCAGCTATGCTGCTTTTCCAGCGCGGCACGTCCGATGTAATCGCCCTTCTGCTCGGAGAAGCTGACGGCGAACTTGGCCAACGGCACGGCAAAGACGGGGATCTCGCTGCCGTCGGGAGCAGTGCCCATCTCATGACCGTACAGAGGCAGAGAAGCCTCCATGCGCAGCGTGTCCCGGGCGCCCAGACCGGCGGGACGTGCGCCCAGCTCCACCAGACGGTTCCACAGCCACTCCGCGTCCTCGCTGTGGACATAGACCTCGTAGCCCAGAGGTTCGCCGGTGTAGCCGGTCTTGGCGACGTGGGCGTAATGGCCCTCCAGCGATACTGAGCCCAGCGCGTTCTTCATAGGCTCTGTCAGCTGTGCGCCGCCGTTGAGCGCCGTCAGCATTTCCTTGCTCTTAGGCCCCTGCACGGCGATGGCCGCCCAGCCCTTCGATATGTCGGTGATGGTGCAGTCAAAGCCCTCCAAAGCCTTTCGCAGATGCACCAGGTCTTTTTCTGTATTGGCGGCGTTCACCACCAGCAGATAGTTGTCCTCCTCGAACATGTACAGGTACGCATCGTCCACAGCCCCGCCGTTCTCATTGGGGATGATGCAGTACTGCGCCAGATTCACGTCCAGCGCCGCCACGTTGCTGGTCAGCACGTGCTGCAGGAATTCCCTGCGATCCGGCCCTTCGATCAGCAGGCGGCCCATGTGGGACACATCAAACAAGCTGCACACCTGCCGGGTGTAGAGGTGCTCGGCAATAATGCCGCTGGGGTACTGGATGGGCATTTCCCATCCGCCGAAGTCCACCATTTCCGCGCCGGCGGCCACATGGACGTCGTATAGCTGGGTACGCTTCAGTTCGCTCATACGATTTTCCTCCTTAAAGAGCGTTTCTTTTTGGCAGCAAAAAAGGACACAAAGCCGCTCTTTACGGCTTTGTGCCCCCGTTGAGTTACCTGAGAGATTCCCTCCGCTATGGGAGGTTGCACCTTCGGTGGTCGGGCGTTTCCGTCCGGCCTTTTCGGAGTATCGTCCGGAATCGGTCCTTTTGCCTGAGAGCTTCTGCGTTCCCCTTCGGCGCCGCCTAAGCGATCTCTCCCGATCCCATCGTCCGATCGATATGAAATTTCAGCAGGAGAAACTGTTTCCCCTGCCGTGATTGTATCATTCGAAAAACAAATTTGTCAAGACTGAATTCCCGCGGCGTGTCAGTGCTGAAGCGGCATTTTTATCGCCGCGTGGGAGCTTCGTGCTATTTATACGTCCTGATTACGGATTCCGCCACCTCCCGCTTGGATATGCGCTGATCCATGGACTGCTTTTCGATATAGCGGTGCGCCTCCGGCTCTGTCATGCCAAGGCACTCGATCAGCAGCCATTTGGCGCGGTTGACCAGCCGGATCTCCTCGATCCTTTCCTCTACCGTGGCCTGCTTTGCCTCCATCTGGCGCATCCGCTCGCGGGTGGCGCAGAGGACCCGCAGGTTCTGCGCCACCATCTGCATACCGGTAGGCTTGGCCAGTGTGAGCACGCCATAGCTGACAACTTTGGCGTAGATGTCGTCGAACTGATCGTTCCGCACCAGCAGGAGGACTCCCGCACCGCTTCCGGTGCAAATGTCCACCGCCAGATGCAGCCCGAAGTCATCCGGCAGCGGCGCGTTGATCAGCACAATATCAAATGACGTCTCCGCGATCTTGCGGCGCGCTTCTCCCACGCTGTGTACCGTCGTCACCGGCCAGTAATCCGTCACGGGGAGCAGCGGCATGATCTTTGCGGTAAAGCTGTCCGAGGCTGTGACGAGCAGCACACTGTACGTCCGTTCCTGAAAGGCCATGTTCTCCCCTCCTTTCATCTGCTTCCGGCAGATCGCTTATGGACGGCAATAGGCAGAGATCACGGCCTCCGGGAGATGCTGGCGAATAAATGCGCTCGCCTCTGCCAGTGCGGCAGCCTCCGGCAGAGAGACGGGCAGCTTCTCCAGCCCGTCCAGCACCCCGGCGGGCGCGGTGTAAACGTTGAAATCAGAGGCGGGGCAGAGCTGCAGGTCGTGCTCAAGCCCATACATCCCGGCATAAATCAGGAGCGTGTAGGCAATATACGGGTTTGTCATCGGGTCGGCAGAGCGCAGCTCGGCGCGGCGGTATTCGCCCACCGCCGCCGGGATGCGGATCAGCTGGGAGCGGTTTTCCGCCGACCATGTCACATAGAGCGGGGCTTTGTCGCTGCCAAGGCGGCAGTAGGACTCCTCGCAGGGGTTCAGAAACAGCGTCATCTCCCGGATGTTCTCCAGGATCCCCGCAATGACGCTGGGCAGCGGCTGGGTGTTCCCGTCGCATTTGACCGAGACGTTGATGTGCATCCCGTTCCCGTCACAGTCCGCCAGCGGCTTGGGGGAAAAGCTGGCGCAGAGCCCGTTCTGCGCCGCCACGGTGCGAACCATCGCGTGGAAGGTGACGGCGTTGTCGGCAGCCGCGAGGGGGTCCGAATACCGGAAGTCGATCTCGTTTTGTCCCGGGCCGCTCTCGTGGTGGGAGCTCTCCGGACAAATGCCCATCCGCTCCAGCATCAGGCAGATCTCCCGGCGGATCGTTTCCCCCCTGTCATCCGGCGCGATGTCCATGTAGCCCGCCCGGTCATAGGGGATCCTGGTGGGCTCGCCGTATTCGTCCAGACGGAACAGATAGAACTCCATCTCCGCGCCAAATGCAAAGCGGAAGCCCTTGGCCTCGGCGGTCGCCGCCGCCCGCTTCAGGATGCTCCGCGTATCCCGTTCAAAGGGCCTGCCGTCCGGATAGGAGATGTCGCAGAACATCCGCACCACCTTACCCTGCTCCGGCCGCCACGGAAGCTGGATCAGCGTGGAGGGGTCCGGGTGGAGCAGCAGATCGGAGCGGATCTCGCCGCCGAAGCCCTCCACTGCCGAGGCGTCGAAGGCGATCCCGTAGGTGAAGGCGCGCTTGAGCTCGGCGGGCATGATCGCCACGTTGTGCTGCTTTCCATAGACGTTGCAGAAGGCCAGGCGGATAAACTTGACGTCCTCCTCCTGCACGAACTGCATCACCTCTTCCGGCGTGTACTTCATGTTCTCACCTGCTTTCCTCAATTCAAAACATACATCTGACGATAGGGATTTTTCGTGTCCGGCGTGATCACCGTAAAGGGCGCAGCCATGACGGCGTCCCGATCCCCTCCGAAAAATGCGCAGTAGTTCTCCACATATTTCCCGATCTCGGCGAGGTCGTCCTCTCCGGCAGGGCGCGCATCGACCTGCTCGGGCAGGCGCAAGCCCCTGCCGTCTGAGCGCAGATAGAGCTTCCCGCCGTACATGCCGGTGCAGGGGAAATTGCTCACAATGGGGCGGCGCATTTGGGACAGTCCCAAAACAAGGATGATCCCGCCCGCCTGATATTCTCCTAAAAAGCTCCCCGCCTTACCGCCGATGACCAGCGCCGGCACTTTATCGCCGTAAGCCTTCATGTGGATGCCCGCGCGGTAGCCGGCATCCCCCTGCACGTAGATCTCACCGCCCCGCATGGCGTATCCGGCGGCGTCGCCGATGCTGCCGTGGACGATGATCCGTCCGCCGTTCATCGTATCGCCGACGGCGTCCTGGGCGTTGCCGCGCACCTCGATGCAGGCGCCATCCAGATAGGCACCCAGCGCATTGCCCGGCGTCCCCGTGATCTCCAGCCGTCCCTGCTCCGCCCCTGCGCCGATGAATCTCTGCCCAAGGCATCCGGTGATACGCAGCGTGCCGGGGCTGTGCCGGATCTGCTCATTCAGCCGGCGATGATCCAGCTGTGACGCATCGATGTGAATCATGATACCACGCCTCCCGTCGATTTTCTATCCTAAATTATTCTCCGGCATGAGAAATTCCGAGAATTTTCAGCTCTCTGTCGGTCAAGCCGACGCCCCGCAGCATCAGGCGGTTTCCCCGCAGCGCCTCCACGGAGTTGATGCCCATGCCGCCCATCATCTCCTTGATCTCGTGCCGCCATGCGGTCATCAGGTTGACGAGCCGGCGGCTTCCCTCGTCAATGTCGAGACGCTTGACCAGCTCCGGTCTCTGGGTAGTGATCCCCCAGCTGCACAGCCCCGTCTGGCAGCTCCTGCACAGGTGGCAGCCCAAAGCCAGCAGGGCGGCGGTGCCGATGTAGCAGGCGTCCGCCCCCAGCGCGATGGCCTTGACCACATCGGCGGAGGAGCGGATGCTGCCGCCGGCGATCAGGGACACATGGTTGCGTATCCCCTCCTCCCGCAGCCGCTGGTCCACCGCAGCCAGCGCCAGCTCGATGGGGATGCCCACGTTGTCCCGGATGCGGGTGGGAGCCGCGCCGGTACCGCCCCGGAAGCCGTCGATGGCGATGATGTCCGCGCCGCTGCGGGCAATACCGCTGGCGATGGCCGCAATATTGTGTACCGCCGCCACCTTGACGATAACAGGCTTTTGATAAGCCGTCGTCTCCTTCAGGGAATAGACCAGCTGCCGCAGGTCCTCAATGGAGTAAATATCATGGTGGGGCGCGGGAGAGATGGCGTCTGTCCCCTCCGGCACCATTCTGGTGCGGGAAATGTCGCCGACGATCTTGGCTCCCGGCAGATGTCCGCCGATACCGGGCTTTGCGCCCTGACCCATTTTGATCTCGATGGCGGCGCCGGCATTCAGATACCGCTTATGTACGCCGAACCGTCCGGAGGCGACCTGCACGATGGTGTTCTCGCCGTAGGCGTAAAAGTCCTCATGAAGCCCGCCCTCGCCGGTATTGTAGCAGATGCCAAGCTCCTGCGCCGCTCTGGCAAGGCAGGCGTGGGCGTTGTAGCTGATGGAGCCGTAGCTCATGGCGGAGAACAAAACCGGCATGGACAGCGAGAGCTGCGGCGGCAGGTCGCAGTTCAGCCGCCCGTCCGCCTCTCTCTGCATACGCTCCGGCTTCCTGCCCAGAAACACCCGCGTCTCCATCGGCTCCCGCAGGGGGTCAATGGGGGGGTTCGTCACCTGCGAGGCGTTGATCAGTATTTTGTCCCAGTAGACCGGAAAATGCCGGGGATTTCCCATGGAGGACAGCAGCACGCCGCCGCTCCCCGCCTGCCGGTAAAGCTCCTTGACGGTATCCTCGTCCCAGTTGTCGTTTTCCCGGAGGGCGCAGCTGCTCTTTTGTATCTTCAGCGCATGAGTGGGACAGAAGCAGACGCACCGCTGGCAATTGACGCATTTGCTCTCGTCGCTGACCATGATCTGTCTCTCCGCATCGAACCGGTGGACCCCGTTGGCGCACTGCCTCTCGCAGATACGGCAGTTGGTACACCGCTCCTCGCGGCGGATGACCTCAAATTGCGGGTAGATATAGTCGATCCCCATCAGTATCGTCCCTCCTTCACCCGAACGATCACCGGCTCGCCGCCGGCGGGGGCAAACAGGTTTTCCGCGTCCGGCTCCATAGCCCGGATCGCCGCCTCCTCGCTGGCGATCAGCACCTTGTCGTCCTTTTCCGCCACCACCAGACTGCGCAGCTTCAGCCGGTCGTTCAGTGCCATCAAGCCGCCTGTAAAGCCCAGAATGATGGAAAAGGGTCCCGTGACCAGAAGGCTGGAGAACACAGTGCGGAGATACCGGAGCTTCGTCTGCTCCGCCTCGCCCTTCGTCTCGATGGTGGACCAGAAGGGGGCTGCGATCACGGCGGACAGCTCCTCCAGCGAAAGCTCCTGCCTGCGGAGAAGATAATCCGCGATATAGGTGATGACCTCGGTGTCCGTCTGCAAGGTGCAGCGGTAGCCGAACATTTCCATGAAGCGGCGATTGGCGTCATAGGAGGATATCTCCCCGTTGTGGACGATGGAGCGATCCAGCAGCGCGAATGGGTGTGCGCCGCCCCACCAGCCCGGCGTATTGGTGGGATACCGGCCATGCGCCGTCCAGCTGTAAGCCGCATAGTCCTCCAAACGGTAGAAGTGTCCCACATCCTCCGGGAATCCCACCGCCTTGAACACCCCCATATTCTTTCCGCTGGAAAAAACATACACGCCCTTCATCTGCGTGTTGATCGCCATGACGGTGCGCGCCACGCACTCCTCCTCGTCTATCTGCATGGAGGCCAGCACGCTGCGAAGCGGCGTCACAAAGAACCGCCAGATCAGCGGCTCATCCGTAATGGCAGGCGTTTTCCGTGTGGGGATACGCTCCTCGCGGACGATCTCCATCGTCTCCCGCAGAAAGGCCTCGCAGTTCTTTCTGGCGGCGCGATCCTCCAGAAACAGGTGCAGCGCAAAAAAGTCCCGATACTCCGGATAGATCCCGTAGGCGGCAAAGCCGCCGCCCAATCCGTTGGAGCGGTCGTGCATGGGCTTCATGCTTTCGATGATGGTTTCGCCGGTCATAAGACGCCCCTCTCTGGAGAGCACCGCGGCGATGGCGCAGCCGGACGGGATCCGGATCTGCCCCTCGATTTTCTTCATATCACCAACCCCTAAATAAGAAAAAAGAACGAGGCGTGTTCGCAGAAAAAGCGCACTTTTTCCACAGAACATCCTCGTTCTTCCTTTAAGATACGAGAAAGGCCGCCGTTTTGCAAGATTACAATTTACCAAAATTTGCACTCCTGCAAAAAACGATTTTCAACAAATCGACAGTTGACTTTCCGGGCGGCGGGATGTATATTTTGCGTTGTTAAGAGACATTGGCGTCTCGGAGGCAGTACCTGCCGTGGCGCCATTGGCTCTTTTTTTATTTTTCTGAAAGGATGACTCACTATGACGACTGTACCGGAAATATTTGGAAGCAAGGTCTTTGACAGCCGCGTGATGAAGGCTCGCCTGTCCGGGGAAGTATACCACTCCCTGAAGCACACCATTCAAAAGGGAACGAAGCTGGACCCCTCCGTTGCCAACGCGGTGGCCGCCGCCATGAAGGACTGGGCAGTTGAGAACGGCGCGACCCACTTCACCCACTGGTTCCAGCCCCTGACCGGGATCACGGCGGAGAAGCACGACAGCTTTATCACTCCCGCGCCGGACGGCAGAGTTATCATGGAATTCTCCGGCAAGGAGCTGATCCGCGGCGAGCCGGATGCCTCCTCCTTCCCCTCCGGCGGTCTGCGCGCCACCTTCGAGGCGCGGGGCTACACGGCATGGGATCCCACCAGCTACGCTTTCATCAAGGGCAAGACGCTCTGCATCCCCACGGCGTTCTGCTCCTACGGCGGAGAGGCGCTGGATAAGAAAACGCCCCTTCTTCGCAGCATGGAGGCGCTGAACCGTCAGGCTCTCCGGGTGCTGAAGCTGTTCGGCAGCGAGGAGGTCAAGCACGTGACGCCCTCTGTCGGCCCGGAGCAGGAATACTTCCTGATCGACAAGACGCTGTACGAGCAGCGCAGGGATCTGGTCTACACCGGCAGGACGCTGTTCGGCGCCAAGCCCCCCAAGGGGCAGGAGCTGGACGACCACTACTTCGGCTCCATCAAGCCCCGCGTCGCCGCCTTTATGGAGGAGCTGAACACCGAGCTGTGGAAGCTGGGCATCCTCGCCAAGACGGAGCACAATGAGGTGGCTCCCGCCCAGCACGAGCTTGCCCCCATCTATACCACCACCAACCGCGCCACCGACCAGAACCAGCTGACCATGGAGATCATGCAGCGGGTGGCCGCCAAGCATGGCATGGTGTGCCTGCTCCACGAGAAGCCCTTCGCCGGCGTCAACGGCAGCGGTAAGCACAACAACTGGTCGCTCTCCACCGATACCGGCGTCAACCTGCTCTCCCCCGGCGAAACGCCCCACGAAAACGCCCAGTTCCTGCTGTTCCTTGCGGCGGTCATCCAGGCGGTGGACGACTATCAGGGGCTGCTGAGAGCCTCCGTTGCGACGGCCGGAAACGACCACCGGCTGGGTGCCAACGAGGCGCCTCCCGCCGTGATCTCCATATTCCTCGGCGATGAGCTGACCGCCGTGCTGGACGCCATCGAGACGGACTCCGCCTACGTCGGCGCGGAAAAGAAGAAAATGAAGCTGGGCGTCGATGTGCTCCCCCGCTTTATTCGGGACACCACGGACCGCAACCGCACCTCTCCCTTCGCCTTCACCGGCAACAAATTCGAGTTCCGGATGCTGGGCTCCTCCAACTCCATCGCCTGTGCCAACATCATGCTCAATGCCGCGGTAGCCCAGTCGCTGAAGCTCTACGCGGATGAGTTGGAGCAGGCGGAGGATTTCAACGCCGCCCTGCACGAGCTGATTAAGCGCACCATCAAGGCGCACAAGCGGATCATCTTCAACGGGAACGGCTACGATGACACGTGGATCCGGGAGGCCACGGAGAAGCGGGGCCTGCTCAACCTGCGTACCACGCCGGACGCGATCCCGGAGATCTTGAAGCCGAAGAATATCGAGATGCTGACGACCCAGAGAGTCTATACCGAGGCGGAGCTGCGCTCCCGGTATGAGATCATGCTGGAAAACTACTGCAAAACGGTGTGCATCGAGGCGCAGACCATGAGCGATATGGCGCGCAAGCAGATCCTGCCCGCCGTGGCGCACTACGCCGCGGACGTGGCGCGGGACGCTTCCGGCAAACAGGCACTGGATCCCGACATCCGCTGCGGCTATGAGGCGAAGCTCGTCAAGAAGCTGACGGCAGTGGCTGAAAGCATCGACACGCGTGTCGATGCGCTGGACAGCGCGATCGCCAGGTTCAAGACCCTCAGCGATGTGACCGAGGGTGCAAATTTCATTCGGGACGAGATGCTCTCCCGTATGACGGAGCTGCGGGTCGCCGCAGACGAAGCGGAAACGCTGACGGCGGAGAGCGCGTGGCCGTTCCCCACCTACGGCGATCTGCTGTTCAGCGTCAAGTGACCGCAGCAAAAAAGAGGCGGCACCGCGGGCGCAGCACTCGCCCTGTTGCACACAGATACTATTTAGGAGGTCAATGCGATGTGTTCTATCATGGGCTACTGTGCCGAGGACGCAGATCACGCGCTGTTCAAAGAGTGCTTTGACAAAACCCTCTCCCGCGGCCCCGATGACAGCCGTATCGTGAACACGGGAAAAGGGCTGCTGGGCTTCCACCGGCTCGCCATCATGGGCTTGCAGCCAGAGGGGATGCAGCCCTTCCAGCTGGGTCACAGCTATGTGGTCTGCAACGGTGAGATCTACGGATTCGAACGGATCAGGGAGACACTGCAGGAGAAGGGCTATACCTTTAAGAGCGGCTCCGACTGTGAGATCCTGCTCCCGCTGTATAAGGAGTACGGCGTGGAGATATTCCGGATGCTGGACGCGGAATTTGCGCTGATCCTGTACGACGGAGACACGGAAAGCTATATCGCCGCCCGCGACCCCATCGGCATCCGCCCGCTCTACTACGGCTATGACGCCGCCGGCGCCATTGTCTTTGCCAGCGAGCCCAAAAACCTGGTGGGGCTCTGCGGAAAGATCATGCCGTTCCCGCCGGGACACTATTACAAGGATGGAAAATTCGTCTGCTACCGGGACATCACCGCCGTCAGGGAGGTCTGCCGGGACGACATAGAGACCGTGTGTGCGTCCATCCGCGAGAAGCTCATCGCCGGCATCCGGAAGCGGCTGGTGTCCGACGCCAAGGTCGGCTTCCTCCTCAGCGGCGGTCTGGACTCCTCGCTGGTGTGCGCGGTGGCACAGCGATGCTCTGACCAGCCGATCCGCACGTTTGCCATCGGCATGAGCGAGGACGCCATTGATCTGAAGTACGCCAGAGAGGTGGCGGACTACATCGGCAGCCAACACACGGAGGTCTATATGACGCCGGAGGAGGTCATCGCCTCGCTGGAGACGGTGATCGCGCTGCTGGGCACCTACGATATCACCACCATCCGCGCCAGCATGGGGATGTATCTGGTTTGCAGGGCGATCCACCGGCAGACCGACATCCGGGTGCTGCTGACCGGTGAGATCAGCGATGAGCTGTTCGGCTATAAATACACCGACTTCGCCCCGTCGGCGGCGGAGTTCCAGGCAGAGGCGGTCAAGCGCATCCGGGAGCTGCACATGTACGATGTGCTGCGGGCTGACCGCTGCATCTCCGTGAACTCTCTGGAGGCGCGGGTACCCTTCGGCGATCTGGATTTTGTGGAATACGTGATGAGCATTGACCCGGAGTTGAAGCTGAATAAGTATGGAAAGGGGAAATACCTGCTTCGCCACGCCTTCGAGGGGGATTACCTCCCCCACGACATCCTCTATCGGGAAAAAGCCGCGTTTTCCGATGCGGTGGGTCATTCCATGGTGGATTACCTGAAGGACTACGCGGAGCATCGCTACACCGACAGCGAATTTGAGGAAAAGCGTCAGGCATATGCACACGCCCGACCCTTTACCAAGGAGTCCCTTTTGTACCGCGAGATTTTCGAGACGTATTACCCCGGTCAGAGCGAGATGGTCGCGGATTTCTGGATGCCCAACAGGGCGTGGAAGGGCTGCGATGTGAACGACCCCTCCGCGCGTGTGCTCGCCAACTACGGCGACAGCGGGAAATAACAGCAGGCGGGTGCGCCACAGCCGCCCATGGAAAACAGTCGGGCACCCGAAGATCCGTGACCGCGCCGCGCGGGTGCCGCTGGGGCATATCCTGCCGGGCGAGGCGATCCGCCAACCCTCGCTATCCAAACTGCGCCGCATCACCGTCAAATGAAACGGTGATGCGGCGCAGTCCCGCCTTTATGGCAGTTTCTTCCATCGCTTCTGTCCTGCTTTTAGTCATTCTTGAAGAACGCCACCACAACGGCGCCGGGACCTGCATGCGTCCCGATCACGCTGCCCACCGTTGTGTAGCGGACTTCTTTCAGGTTACCCTCCCAGATATGGCGGCTGTCCTCGATGTACTTTAATAGAAGCGCATCGGAAAGTCCGCTGTAACCAAGCAGCACCGGCTTGCTGAAATCAATGCCGCCCGCCTTGTCGATCTCCTGAACGAGCAGGTTGTTGCCCATTTTAGAGCCGCGCGCTTTTCCGAGTACGCGGATCTCCCCGTCAATAACGGAAAGCACGGGCTTGATGTTCAGTACCCCTCCGGCAAACGCGGCTGTCTTTGAAATGCGGCCGCCCCGCTTGAGGTATTCGAGGGTGTCCACCAGTGCCACAACGACGATTTTTTCCTTTTCCGTCTCCATAGCCTTCGCGATTTCCTGCGCGGAGGCTCCCGCGTCCAGAAGCCGGAACGCAAGCTCCACAAGGATACCGGTGCCCATGGCCGCGCTTGCGCCGTCCACAACATAGATATTCTCATAATCCGCCGCCGCGATCACAGCGCTTTGATAGGTGCCGGAGAACCTGGACGCGAGGGTAATGACAACGGCGGCCTCCCCCGCCTGCCTTGCCTTTTCAAACTCTTTGATAAAATCGTTCGGCGCCGCCTGACTGGTGGTGGGCAGCACATCACTCTCGACCAGCTTCTCATAAAACGTTTTGTTGTCGATGGTCACGCCGTCGATGTATTCCTCCTGCCCGAAGTGAACGGTGAGGGGGACCGTATAGACCCGCTCCTTGATCTCGGGGACCAGATCTGCGGTAGAATCAACAATGATCCTTGTTTTCAATTACATCACATCTCCTTATTCTTCGCTATTTTGGACGATAGCCTCAAGGCTTCTGCTGATGGTGGATAGGCTGCGGTAGAACTCGATCCTTTCCTCTTCCGTGAGCGCATGGCTGATCGTTTCCAGAACGCCGTCGATCTTCTCCGCAATTCTTTTGCCGGTGTCCCGCCCCTTCTCCGTCAGGAGCAGGGGACTTTTGTACCGCTTGGCGCCGGCATCGCGCAGGAGGAAGCCGTTGGTCTCCAGATAGTCCACCGCGCGGGAAATGGTGGCCTTGTCCTCCTCGCAATGCTCGCACAGCTCCGCCGAGGTCACGCTGCCCAACGAATAAATGTAGTACAGGCAGGACGCATGGATGCTTCTGAGATGATAGGCGGCCATCTCCTGATTTTTGATTTTCCGTATGTCGCGGCTGATCCTGTTGATCAAAACAGTAAAAGTCTCAAATCTCTCCTGCATGACGGTCCTCCACTCCTGCAAATGTTGAAATTTCAACAAGCGGAGCTTATCACATAAATGTTGAAATGTCAACAACAAACTCTGCATCGCTTTCATTCTTTGATCGGCATCCCATGCCGCAGGATTTCTGCGCCCAATTCCGCGGCGCAGGCGTGGATATGCCTGTCATCTACGAGGCGGCCGGCAACCAGTCTCCAGAGGAAAGTCTCGACCATGTGAGGCGCTATCTGCTCGACTGACCTCCCGTATCAAATAAAAATCACCGCCCCATCGGGCGGTGGTTTTTATTTGCCCGGCAAAGGCCGGCGGATGCGGACGATATCTCCCGCAGGGAGGAGCTCCACCGCGGCAAGTATGCTTCCAGCGGCACCTTACCCTTTATGCGTACCGCTTTCGCAGGGTCAGATTCATGTAGTGCAGGTACAGCATCCCGAAGGGGTTTTTATAGTCCTCGTGCCACGGCTTGTTCCTGCCGCAGAAGTGCAGGACCGCCGTGTTCCGCATGACCCAGCTCAGGTCGTGCTTACCGGTGCTGCGGATGAGATACTTGGAGTAGTTCCGCACATCGTAGTTCCAGAGGACGTCCTCCACCGGCCGGGTCTCCTTGCCATAGAGGATGTTGAATACGTCCTGATCCGGCAGGATCAGTTCCTTTTCGTGCTCGCTGACGCAGGCAAAGACATCCTCCGCCGTCACCAGCTTGCGGGCGGCAGTCAGGTCGATGAGCATGACGCCGGAGTTGAAATACTCGTGCTCCGTGTCCAGCCGCATCTGATTGATGCCGTTGGCCATCTCGGTGAGCCCCGTGTGGGACGCCGCTGCAAAGGTTTTGCCGTACAGATCCATCTCCCACAGGGGCCGCAGCGGGTTGATAATGAGCATATCCGGATCGAGGTACAGCACCCGCTCCACCTCCCGGGGCAGGATCAGCGGAGAGAGCAGCCGGTAGTACATCTCCTTAGGGTAGCGCTTGCTGGTGGGGGCGCTTTCAAAGAGCGCCGCGTCCACGGCGATGGGCCTCAGCGCCGCGCCGAGGGCAGCGCAGAACGACGCCAGCTCCTCCAGCTTCTCCGCAGGGATGGCGCTGTGGAGCAGGTACACAGTGACGTCCGTCTCCGCGGGGTTGCTGGCGAAAAGGGAATCCAGCATGACCTTGCAGGGCAGCAGATAGTTTTCATCAAGCGTCAGCAGTATATTCATCACGGTCTCCTCCGTTTCTGTTTTCAGCTCACCTCCCTCAATATAATGCAGATTTCAGGGTGTCCGCAAGGGGGCAAGGCTATTGTTCACACTTTGTTCAGAGAGGGGTCGCAGGATCGGTGGAAAGTTTTCTCTACTTCTTCTCCCATAACGCAAACCCAGACGG
>OIZB01001187.1_pt1 | contig 15057 bp, 9 predicted proteins | sample 1588401 | NCBI WGS metagenome assembly OIZB01 (sample SAMN03283270) | human gut metagenome | biome: human-associated habitat; material: feces | host: Homo sapiens | place: USA | collected 2013
TGTTCGGTCTGGCAGGCTGCCTGCTGGCTGCAAAGTCCGGCGGCGCATCCGTCAATACCGCACAGGGCTATGAGCTGGACGCCATCGCAGCCTGCACCATCGGCGGTGTTTCCACCACCGGCGGCGTCGGCACCGTGCCCGGCGTTCTGGTCGGCGTTCTGGTCTTTGAGCTGATGAAGGTCGCTCTGCAGTTCATGAACGTCAACTCCTCCTACACCTACATCGTTCAGGGTCTTGTCATTATCGTGGCTGTCGCCATTGATATCCGCAAGTATCTGGCTAAGAAGTAATCTCCTCATCATCCCCCTTTGCACCCGCAGTCTTTGCACTGCGGGTGCTTTTTTTGTCCACATTTTTGTGGTATCATAAGGAAAACATCTTATGCTTACAGGAGGGACTTTCCATGGCACAGCTCACCCCGGATACCCAGACCGAGCTTGAACGCCGCGAGGCCGCACTGGCCGCCCGCGAGGCAGAACTTGCCCGCCAGCAGGCTGAATTGCAGGCGCAGAAGGCCGATTTTGAGCAGGGCAAAAAGCGCCTGCTGGACAACGGCAACAAGGACTTTGTAAACCCCAAGGAAAAGCTTTACGATAAATTCCCGCTCACGGTGCACCAGATGGACATCATCATCGGCGTGCTGTTCGCTCTGATTGCTCTTTTCCTTGTGCTGGGCGTAACGCACACCAGCTTTTTCGGCCTGTTCGGCGGCTGAGCCGCAGGCGCATCCTCTGTGAAAAACATCCCGTAAAGGAGAATAAAAATGGCACACTATCCCGGTTATACCGTCCTGCGCACCGAGGACTGCCCCGAGCAGCACGGTACTTTGACCCTGCTCACCCATGACGTCAGCGGCGCAGCCGTGCTGCTGGTGGAGAACGAGGACGTCAACAAGGCCTTCGGCATCGGCTTCGGCACCTTCCCCTCCGATGACACCGGCGTGTTCCACATTCTGGAGCACTCCGTGCTGGCGGGCAGCGAAAAATACCCGGTCAGCTCCCCCTTTGTGCAGCTGCTTAAAAGCAGCATGGCTTCCTTCCTCAATGCAATGACCTTCCCGGACAAGACGGTCTACCCCTTTGCCACCCCCAACGAGACCGATTTCTGCAACCTGATGGACGTTTACCTGAACGCGGTGTTCTGCCCGCTGGCCATGGTGGACTCTGCGGTGTTTGAGCAGGAGGGCTGGCACCGGGATGCGGACGGCACGGTCAGCGGTGTGGTCTACAATGAAATGCAGGGTGCGCTGGCCTCCCCGGATGCCCAGCTGCAAAACGCCCTGCAGCGGGCGATGTTCCCGGATACCGCTTACGGCTTTGTGTCCGGCGGCGACCCGGTGTCCATCCCCGCCCTGACCTATGAGAAATACCAGCGGGTGTACCGCCGCCATTACAGCGCCGACAACTGCTGCATCACCCTGTACGGCAAGATGGACATGGCCGATAAGCTGGCGCGGCTGGATAAGGACTACCTGTCCAAGATGCCCAAGGCCGCTGCCCGTCCCCGCCTGACCATGCAGGACGAGCAGCCCGGCGCATTCGTGGAGCTGCCCTACTACACCGACCAACCCAAGCCGGATGAGGTGCAGTGCGCACTGGCATGGTACACCGGCGCATTTGCCGACCGTGAGCGGCAGCTGGGTGTGGAGATTTTGCTGGGTGCACTGCTGAGCACCAACAGCTCCCCCCTCAAGGCCGCGCTGCTGGCCGAGCAGCTGGGCGCAGATATCGACATCGGCTTTGACGACAGCACCCTGCAGCCCACCTTGGAGCTGCTGCTGCGCGGCGCTACGGTGGATTCTGCCCGCAAATTTGCCCCCGCTGTACGCAAGGCTGTGGACGAGCTGCTAAAGACCGGCATTCCTCACGACCTGCTGCTGGCCGCTTTGAACGAGGCCGAGTTTGCCTCGCTGGAACGCCCGGGCAGCCTGCCGGACGGCGTACTGGACGCCATCAACGCCGCCACCGGCTGGCTGCACACCGGCGATGCCGCCCTGCTGCTGCACACCGATAAGCTCTTTGCCGCCCTGCGCAGCAAGCTGGAAGAGGGATGGTTCGACACCCTGCTGCGGGAGCTGTTTGCCCCCGCCCCGGTGCAGGTGCTGCAAATCCCCACCGCACCCAAGACTGAGGATGCCGCTGCCCCGGTGCGCACCGACGGCAAGCTGGTGCTGGAACACCCCCTCACCGCCGCCGACCTTGGCGCGGGCGATGCCACCCCGCAGGGCAGCGCCGAGCAGCTGGCCGGTGCCACCCTGCTGCGCCACCCCTCTGCCGGCAGCCTGTACCTGAATTTCTACTATGATCTTGGCACTGTCACCCCGGAGGAGCTGCAATACCTGAACCTGCTCACCGATGTGCTGGACGAGCTGGACACCCCCGCCCATACCGCCCAGCAGCTGAACACCCTGCGCAGCACATGGCTGGGCGACAGCCGCGCCCAGCTGGATCTCTGGACCGGGCGGCAGGATGGCGCTCCCTGCCACGCAAAACTCACCCTCTGCCTGAGCCTGCTGGAACGCAGCCTGGAAAAGGCGGTGGAGATCGGCGGCGAGTGGCTGTACGATACCGTTCTTACCGGCGCTGCCGCCGAGGCGGCCTATGCCCGGGTGGTCAGCCAGCTGAAATTGCGCATGGAACAGCTGTTCATCCAGCAGGGCAATGAGTTTGCCTCCACCCGCGCCCGCGCCCATTATTATGTAGAAGGCGCTGCGGACGAAGCCTGCACCGGCGTGAGCTACTACCACTTCCTGTGCAATCTGCTGGAAAAGGCCGACTGGTCCGCACTGGGCGCCAAACTGGATGCTGTGCGCAGCCGGGTGCTGCAAACTGCCGCCCTGACCGTCAGCCTGCATGGCTCTGAGGACGCACTGGAAAAGCTGCGCACCCTGCTGCCGGAAAGCCGCTTTGCCGCCGCCCGGCGCATCCCGGCGCAGCCCTACACCCAGCCTCTGACGCCCCCGGTGAACGAAGCCTTTATCATTGACGGCGGCGTGAACTACGATGTGCTGGCTTGGCCCATGCCCCAGGACAGCCGCCGCCGGGTGCTGGCGCGGGTGATGAGCTACGAATACCTGTGGCACACCATCCGGGAGGTGGGCGGTGCCTACGGCACCGGAATGCTCTGTTCCGACGGCATCGAGTTTTTGTACACCTACCGGGACCCCCACCTGCGGGAAAGCTACGAGACCTTTGCAAACGCCCCCGCCGCCCTTGCCGCCCGGGACTACACCGCCCGGGATCTGGACGAATTCATCGTGGGCACTGCTGCCAAGCTGGACACGCCCCGCAAGGCGCGTGCCGCCGCCCGGGAGCTGGATCACCGGTACTTCTGCGGCATCACGGACGAGATGCGCGCCGCCGACCGCAAGGCGCTGTGCAGCGTGGACGCTGCCCTGCTCAAGGCACAGGCCGCCGCCCTGTCTGACGTGCTGTCCGGCGGCGTGCGGGTGGCCTTTGGCAGCAAAGACGCCGTGGAAGCCGCAAAGGATCTGTTCGACCGGGTAGAGACGCTGTAAGCGCCGGTAATTTGTAAAAAATATTTTATTTGTAGTTCCGAAACACCCGCAGGGTGTTTCGGAACTACTTTTTTCCCTCACACATTTTTTCTGCACATATCGCCTGCATTCCGTCCAAATCACTAAAATATGCCAGATTTTTGTGAGATAAGTCATACTTATTTAAGAAAATTTGAACAAATTGCGAAATTTGTGTGTTTCTGGTGTGGACAAAAACGTTTTCAGCTGATAGAATGGGAGCTGTTCTTTCTCCGCCGTCCGCAACCGGCGGAGTGTTTTATTGGAAGCAGGAGGTTTCTCATGTTAGAAAAGTTCTTTCACCTGAAAGAAAACCACACCGATGTAAAGACCGAGATCATGGCTGGTATCACTACCTTCATGACCATGGCTTACATCCTTGCCGTCAACCCCAACATCCTGTCCGCAGCAGGCATGGATTCCAAGGCTGTGCTGATTGCCACCGCGCTGGCATCCTTTATTGCCACCGCACTGATGGCTGTGCTGGCCAACTACCCCTTTGCCCTGGCTCCCGGCATGGGCCTGAACGCCTACTTTGCCTACACGGTCGTGCTGACCATGGGTTACAGCTGGCAGCTGGCTCTGATGGCCGTCTTTGTTGAGGGCGTCATCTTCATTGCACTGTCCCTGACCAATGTGCGCGAGGGCATCTTCAATGCCATTCCCATGACCCTGAAGAGCGCCGTCAGCGTGGGCATTGGCCTGTTCGTGGCCTTTGTCGGCCTGCAGAACGCCAAGCTGATCGTCAACAGCGATTCCACGCTGGTCACCTACCAGCACTTCAAGGGCGCAACCTTCCACAGCGTGGGCGTGGGCGCTATTCTGGCTCTGCTGGGCGTGGTCATCACCGCCATTCTGCTGGTCAAAAAGGTCAAGGGCGGCATCCTGTACGGCATCCTGATCACTTGGCTGCTGGGCATCGTGTGCGAGCTGACCGGTATCTACGTCCCCGATGTGGATGCCGGTATGTACTCCGTCATCCCCACCGCCTTTGTCAGCTTCGACTTCTCCGCACTGGGCGAGACCTTTGGTCAGGTGTTCAAGACCGACTTCTCCGGTGTCGGCCTGCTGAACTTCTTCGCCGTGATGTTCTCCTTCCTCTTTGTGGACCTGTTCGACACGCTGGGCACCCTGATCGGCGTGGCCTCCAAGGCTGATATGCTGGACGAGGACGGCCGTCTGCCCAACATCAAGGGCGCACTGATGGCAGACTCCATCGGCACCTGCGTGGGCGCTGTGCTGGGTACTTCCACCACCACCACCTTCGTGGAGAGCGCCTCCGGCGTTACCGAGGGCGGCCGCACCGGTCTGACCGCTATGACCACCGGCGTGCTGTTCCTGCTGGCTACCATCTTCAGCCCGCTGTTCCTCACCATTCCCAGCTTTGCTACCGCTCCGGCTCTGATCATCGTGGGCTTCTACATGATGGGTTCTGCCATCAAGATCGACTTCAATGATCCCAGCGAGGGCATCCCCGCCTTCCTGACCATTCTGGCTATGCCCACCGCTTACAGCATCTCCGAGGGTATCGCCATCGGCATCATCTCCTGGACCATCATCAATGTGATCACCGGCAAGGCCAAGGAGAAGAAGATCAGCCCACTGATGTATGTGCTCACCGTGCTGTTCATCCTCAAGTATGTGTTCCTCTGATTCCCTGAGCGTATAAAAGACTAAGCACCCCCTGCGGTCTGCCCGTACAGACCGCAGGGGGTGCTTTTTATGGTTTTGCTTTTGTAATTACTCCGGAGCCTTCATGCTTTCCACCATGCTGATGCGCCGGACGTGCCGCCGCATGACAAAGCAGACCACCACGGTAAACACCATGGTCAGCGCCACCGCCAGCAGGTAGCTGCGTGGGGCGATGGTGCGGATGAACATGAGCTGATCCATCTCCACGGTCAACACAATGAACTTGTGCAGCGGCACCCCCAGTGCCAGACCCACGCCGGAGCCGATAAGCGCCAGCAGCTCGATCTCGCGGAAGATGTAGCGGTACACCTCCTGATCGTAGAAGCCCAGCACCTTGATGGTCGCCAGCTCCTTTTTGCGCTCCCCAAGGTTGACGCTGATGAGATTATACAGCACCACAGCCGCCAGTGCCGCCGCGCAGATGATGATCAGCACCACCACATAGCCCAGACTGACGATGAGGTTATCGAACAGTTCGGTGGTGTCCTCGGTAAAGCTGATGCCGCTGACATAGTTGCAGTCCAGCAGGTCGGTGCGCAGGGCGTTGTACCCGGCAGCATCGGTGCAGGTGGTCTGCCCGTAGACCGTGTTCCACGGGATATCCTCCGTGCCCAGCAGGCTTTCCAGCTGTGCGCGGGGGAGGTACAGCCGGGTGAACATATAGTTTTCCGTGATGCCGGTCAGGGTCAGCTCCACCCGGGTGCCCTCGGCGTTTTCCACCCAGAAGGTATCGCCGGTGTGCAGACCCAGATTCTCGGCGGTCTTTTCGGTCAGGATGACACTGCCGCTGTCAAAGCTGATGGCCTTGTGTCCCTTGCGGGTGCGGAAAGTGACGTACCGGGTCAGGTCGCTGTCCTTGGCGGCAGCCACGATGCTCACGCTTGCGCTCTCGCCTTCGGCATTGTAGATGGTGGTGGATTTGGTATACACCGCGCCCCAGTTCTGCACGGCGCTGTTGCTGTCCAGCTCCTCTGCCAGCCCCTGCTCCATGGTCAGGGCTTTGGGGTCGCTGAGGGTGATGGACATATCGTTGTGGGTCAGCTCCGTAGACTGCTTTGTGACGATGGGCAGCAGGGAATCCTGTATGCCGAAGCCGATGAGCAGCAGCGCGGTGCAGCCCGCCACGCCCAGCACGGTCATGAAGAACCGCTTTTTATACCGGAACAGGTTGCGGGCGGTGGTCTTTTGGGAGAAGGACATCCGGGACCACAGCGGGGTGATGCGCTCCATCAGGATGCGCTTGCCCGCCACGGGAGCCCGGGGCAGCAGCAAAGCTGCGGTCTTTTCGGCCAGACTGGAACGGCAGGCGTACCATGTGGCAAAGCCGATGACGGCGGCGCTGATGCCCACGCTGGCGGCTGCCATGCCCGGGTAGAAGTACAGGGTGAAGGTAGGCAGGCTGAACACCAGCTGATAGGCGTTCCAGATAATGATGGGGAATACCACAAAGCCCACCACCATGCCGACGATACTGCCCAGAATGGTGGCCAGCATCGCGTAGAACAAATACTTGCCCGCGATGCTGAAATTGGAGTAGCCCAGCGCCTTTAAGGTGCCCATCTGCAGGCGGTTCTCGTCCACCATACGGGTCATGGTGGTGGTAGCCACCAGCGCCGCCACAAGGAAGAAGAACACCGGGAACACCCGGGCAATGGCGTCCATGCGGTCGGCGTACTGGGCAAAGGTGACGCAGCTCATGGTGGAGGTGCGGTCCAGCACATACCACTCGCCCTTTTTGATCTGGCTCACCTGCTCCTCGGCATCGTTCAGCTGGGCAAGGCCGTCCGCCAGCTTCTGCTCTGCCTCGGCCTTCTGGCTCTCGTACTCGGTGCGGGATTCTTCCAGCTGGGTCTGCCCGGCGTTGTATTCTGCCCAACCCTCTTCCAGCTGCTTTTGTGCGGCATCGAACTGGGTGTAGGCGCTGGCGGTGCCGGTGGTCAGCTGCAATTGTCCCTGCAAAAGCTGCAATTTCATCTTGCGCAGCGCAGCCTTGGCCTCGGTCACCAGCTGGTCGTTGGAGAGGTTCGGCGAGGAGATAAGCCCCTGCTTGTACATCTGCCGCTTGCCCGCGTCCAGCTGCTGCTGATAGCCCTGCAGCTGGTTATAGATGTTGTCGTAAGCGGCCTGCGCCTTGGCCAGTGCATCCCGCAGTTCAATGTAATCCTCGTCCTCCGGCTCGGCTTCGTCCAGCGCCTTTTCGGCGTTGCGCAGAGCGGCTTCCGCGTAGGTCAGCAGGGGGTCTGCCACCTTTTTCAGGTTGACCAGCATCTCAATTTGCTGCAGCTGCTCCTCAAATTCCAGCACCTGCTCCTCGCTGCTCACCAGCTTGTCGGCACCGCTCTGCATAGTGTCCGGCAGGGCAGTCTTCTGGGCGGCAAGCTCCTTTTCCCCGGCTTCCAGCTGCGCCTTGGCGGCATCCAGCTGCTGCTGTGCGTCCGCAAGCTTTGCCTCGGCCTCGGCAAACTGACGCTCCGCTTCGGCCTTCTGGCTGTCGTACTCGGCGCGCGCTTCGGTCAGCTTGTCGTTGGCAGTGTCCATCAGCTCTTCCCGCCGGGCGGTGCACTGCACGCTCTGGATGGCCTTGAGCTTTTCCGCTACGGCATCCACTGCGGCCTGATATTCATCGGAATAATTATCATACAATCCGGCGTTTTCTGCCTTGATATAGCACACCGTATAATAATCTGCGGTCAAAGTGCCCTCCGGCACAAACAGGATGCAGTCCAGCTGGCCATCGCCCACGGTGCTGCTCTCGGAATCAGAGGAAAAATGCAGCGGGTCCTGCACCGTGCCCACCACCGTGAACACCTGCCCGCTGACCCCCTCAGTCTCTTCCGGCAGGGTCAACTGGGTGCCCAGTTCCACCGGGCTGCCGTGGCCCATCACATGCACCACGCACTCCCCGGCAGCTTCCGGCATCCGGCCGGACAGCAGCACCGGGCGGTTCATGTTCTCCGGCGTATCGGCCTGCGGGTCGGCAGGCAGCTGATACAGCCGCGCCACCGTGGTCTGCTCGTCCCCTGTCCAGTGGCCTTCCACGTCCTGATACTTCACCGCCTGCACGGCGTCCACGCCGTCCACAGCGGCAATCGCGCTGATATCGCTCTGGCTGAGGCCAAGGGTGGACAGCACCCGCAGGTCGAACACATTCTGCTGCACATAGTACTTCTGGGCAGCGGTGCGCATATCGGGGGCAATGCACATCAGGCCGGTAAGCATCATCACCCCCAGCGCCACGATGCCAAACAGGGACACCACCCGGCTGATGCTGCTTTTCATCTCGCGCAGGATATTTTTGCGGTAACTTTTCTGCACAGTACTCACCACTCGATCTGTTCCACCGGCACCGGGTGCTCGTTGACCTGATTGGACACGATGCGGCCGCTGCGCACCTGAATGATGCGGTCAGCCATACCGGTCAGTGCCGTGTTGTGGGTAATAACAATGACGGTGCGTCCGGTCTTGCGGCAGGTATCCTGCAAAAGGCCCAGCACCTGTTTGCCGGTGCGGTAGTCCAGCGCACCGGTAGGCTCGTCGCAGAGCAGCAGCTTGGGGTTTTTGGCCAGTGCGCGGGCAATGGACACCCGCTGCTGCTCGCCGCCGGAAAGCTGCGCCGGGAAGTTGTTCAGCCGCTCGCCCAGCCCCACGCTGCGCAAGGTCTCGGCGGGATTCAGCGGGTCGCGGCAGATCTCACTGGCAAGTTCCACGTTTTCCAGCGCGGTCAGGTTCTGCACCAAGTTGTAGAACTGGAACACAAAGCCCACATCATACCGGCGGTAGGTGGTCAGCTCCCGGGCGGAAAAGCGGCTCACGTTGCGGCCGTCCAGCCAGACGTTGCCCTCGTCGCAGTTGTCCATGCCGCCCAGAATGTTCAGCAGGGTGGTCTTGCCCGCGCCGGAGGGCCCCACGATGATGCAGAACTCGCCCTTGTCCACATAGAAATTCAGGTGGTCTGCAGCAGCGATCTTCACACTGCCGGTCTGGTAATATTTACAGACATCTTCAAACTCCACAAAATGCTCCATGGCGTTTTTCCTTTCTGTCAGAATGCAAAGTATTTCAACTTAAATATAGCATAAACCCACCGGGATTTGCAAAGCCCCCGGCACGAATTTTCAAAAACTTAACACAAGCCGCCGCAAAACATAAAAAGGGACACCGGAGCGTCCGCAGACGTTCCGATGTCCCGAGATATAAAGCTTCTGTACCGCCGCGCGGCGGGCATTGTCAGCTTATTTTGCAGCGTACCAATCTGCGCTGGGCTGATGCTTACCGGCGGTCACGGCATTGCCCTGATAGTACAGGGTGCCGTCCGCACCGCGGCTGTAACGGGAGAAGAACTCATTCCAGATGGCAGCGCTCTCCTCCTGCAGGTAAACGTGAGGGGTATCCTTGACCACGGTGTACTGCACCAGCGGAGCGTTGCCACCCATAAAGCTCTTGGTCACAAAAGCGCCATCGTAGGAGGTGCTTTCTGCAACAGCTGCCTCGTTGGTGGCGTTGTGGGCGTTCCAGCCCTGCAGCGCCTTCACCGTACCGTTATCCTCCACCAGCTCTGCCACACCTGCCGAGTCGTACTCGCCCAGGAAAGCCCATGTCGGCAGCAGAACAGCGGGGTCAAGCTCCGGCAGTGGGGCAAACATATAGCCGACGGGTGCAATGGCGGCAAAGCGGCTTGCGTAGCGGCAGGCGGTAGCCCAAGTCATCAGGCTGCCGTTAGAGTGACCGGTAGCATACACGCGGGTGGTGTCGATGCTGTAATCCCGCTCCATGCGGTCCAGCAGACTGTTGATGAACTCCAGATCCACGCTGGGGTCGGTATCCTTACCAGCCAGTGCGGCAAAGGGACCTGCCAGCCACATGGCGGTGGGAATGTTGCCCATCAGGTCTGCGGGACGTACCAGGCCCTGCGCAAACACCACGATAAAGCCGTTCTGCTCTGCCACATCGTACCAGCGGGACTCTTCGGCAATGGCGTACATGGAGGCGGTGTAGCCGTGCATCACCAGCACCAGCGGCACCTTTTTGCTGCCGGTATAGGTGGACGGCACATAGACCATCCAGCGGCGCAGCTCGCCGTTGACCCACTCCTCATGGATATCAAAGCCCCGACGGGTAAAGTCCTCTGCCTTTGCTACGCGACCCGGCAGCTGCAGTGCCATAAAGCGCTTGAACTGACCGGAGAACTTTTCCCAGATGGCTGCCGGGCACTGTGCCTTTTCGGTGACCCACACCTCGGCGGCAGAGCCTGTACGGCTGCTGACATACACGCCGTTTTCCTTTGCCACAGCCTGATTGGCGTTCAGGTAGAACTTCAGCGCTGCCTTATTGGTAGTATCCGCCTTGGAACGGACGAACCAAACGGGAGTATCCACCGTCTTTGCGGCGATTGCCTCCTCCTGCACGCCGCGGGTGGAGTCGCCGGGGAAGGGCAGCACATACTCACCGCCCACTGCCTCCAGAGAAGCTGCCGGGACCTCAACGGCATCCACGGCGCAGATGGAGCTGAAATCGCTTGCCCAGCGAGCGCCGAACAGCAGAGCGGCTGCGCCGCCCTCCTTGTAGCCCACCAGTGCAGTGTGGGACTTGTCCATGGAGAATGCACCGGATAGCTTAACGCCCTTCTTGCGCATGAGCTGATACAATGCATCCAGCGCTGCTGCGTCATCACGACCGGCAGCGCTCAGGGAAAGGTTCCAGCTGCCGCCGTTTTCAGGACCGAAAAATGCAACTGCGATCTTATTTTTGCACGCCACCGTGCGCCACATACGGCCTGTGACCGAGCCGGAGAACGCCTTTGCGGTGGTGTTGTCCGGGGTCAGCACGATAACTGCCGGCGCCCAGGGATCCATGCCGTCGGGCAGGTAATAGGTAGCAGTACCAACATTCTGACCGCCCACCATTACCTGCGCATCATGAAACAGACCCACATTCACGTTCAGGTACGGGTTTTCCGGGTCATAAGCAAAGGTCTTGCCATCGCCCAGACCCATGGCTGCGGTCTTACGATCTACGGTAGTGTGCAGATCTCCGTTGGTCTGGTCCAGCTCTGTCGCAGCCAGAGCCGAGGGTGCCATAGCGGCTACGGTAGCACCCAGCGCGGTAGCGGCGGAAAGCTTCATAAAATCGCGTCGTTTCATAGTGTTTTCTCCTTTTTGTAAGTGCCTGCGCACTTTGTTATGCCCGGCTTTGAAGGCCGGACTCTCTTGCTTTTTCTCCGATTTTTTCTCACAGCAGGTGCCTTCCTGCTTCAGCATTGTACAAAGAATACCATTTATATCGTTATTTGTAAACAGTATTTAGTGTTTTTTGTTTCGATTAATATATTAATATATCATTTTTTGTAAAAAGTGCTGATCAGCGAAAGTCCCCTATACCACTGCTGTTTCTAATGATACACTTCCTTTTCTCTATGAAAATTCAAAAAGCCCCTGCACGCAGGGTGCAGGGGCTTTGGAAAGCTATCTTACTTGCGGTTTGCCAGCAGGTTCTCGATCTTCTTCAGGGGGTCGATGATGCTGGAAACGGACATATCGTGGTTCAGTGCCACCACAAAGTAGGCAGCGTACTTGGAAACGTCCACGTCCACATACCAGTCGCGGGTCAGCAGCTCGGGCATACGGTAGGTCAGGTTGGTGCCCACAACGTAGGTCAGGGTGCCGTCTGCCACAGCCTTGTCGAACTTTTCCAGACCGCTGGTGAACAGGGGGAAGGTGGCATTGGCGATGATGTTGGCAGCGCCGCGCTCCTTCAGGTTGCTGGCGACCTCCAGCATGCTCTCACCGGAAGCAATGATATCGTCTGCGATAAAGACGGTCTTGCCCTCCACGCTCTCGCCCAGATACTCATGGGCAACGATGGGGTTGCGGCCGTTCACCACGCGGGTGTAATCGCGGCGCTTGTAGAACATACCCAGGTTGCAGCCCAGCACGCTGGAGAAGTACATATTGCGGTTCATAGCGCCCTCGTCCGGGCTGACCACGGTGAACTTTTCCTTGTCGAAGGACAGGGTGGGGTCCTTCTTCAGCAGGCTCTTGAGCACCTGATAGGTGGGCATGGCGTTATCAAAGCTCATCAGGGGCACTGCGTTCTGCACGCGGGGATCGTGTGCGTCAAAGGTGATAATGTTGCGCACGCCCATGGTCTGCAGCTCCTGCAGAGCCACAGCGCAGTCCAGGCTCTCGCGCACCACGCGGCGGTGCTGACGGCCGCCGTACAGGCTGGGCATGATGACGGAAACGCGGTGTGCCTTACCGGCCACAGCCTGGATCAGACGCTTCAGGTTTGCAAAGTGGTCGTCCGGGGACATGTGGTTCTCGTAGTTGAACAGCTTGTAGGTGACGCTGTAATTGCCCGGGTCCACCACGATAAAGATATCGTCGCCGCGGACAGACTCCTTGACCAGACCCTTGGCGTCGCCGCTCTGGAAGCGGGGGCAGTCGCAGGAAATAATGAAGGTGTCTTTTTCAATTCCGGCAGCCTTTGCCCAACGGACAAGGTGCTTGTCGATCAGGCCGGTCAGCTCCTCTGCACCGGGGCAGGCGATCAGCCGCATATCCGCCACACTGGGCTGCTCAAAGAAGGACTTAGGGGAAATTTCAATAGACATAGTCACATAACTCCTTATTGCTGTTTACCATCCGTACCATGCACACAAGTGCGCATATCTAGTTTTATTTTATCACATTTTGTCGATTGTTCCATATCAATTTGTTTCATGTATCGATTTTCTGCGCCTTGCACAGCTGTTTTTCCTTTTCCTTCAAGAGAATGTGAGTTTCTTACAAAAACGCGACCAAATCTTTACCGTTTCGCAAAGTTTATCTGATTTTCGAGGAAAAGTAGTACTTTTCATTGTTAATCTTCTTATCTCCAAAGTCCCCTAAAAACAGGAACGGGGAACGGCATCAAAACCGTTCCCCATCGATTGGTATTTGGCAGGCGTAGCATTCTCCTGCATCTCTCAGAACCGAAGTTCCTGTCGTTACCGGCGGCGTGTGGTCGCTACGAATTTTACCACCTCAAATACCTCTCTTATCCTATGTTTATTTTACCATATTCATTCCCGTTTGTAAAGAATTCTGCGATTACGCAGGTATTGCTGATAACGCTTTTCATTCACAGACATAAATGTAATAATCGAATTTTGAAACCCGTCTGGGTCGCCATCTGTATATATCCGCAAGACAAGCTGATAACTTTTTCCATTGCATTCGATTCTCTTTAAAACATTGGCTGTATAAAGTTTTTCTGTTGCAATAATGTAATCCGGCTCCTGTATTATTTCAGCAAGTCGTTCCATCACTGTTTCCGAAATATCAGGATGCCGTTCTCTGATATGAATCAATTGTTTATCTGTAATAATCACATGGCAGGTTTTTATTATCGGTACAACCCTGTTATAAATTTCAGGATTCAGATCACATACAAATCTCACATCCGCACGCACCAATCTTGTATAATAGATTTAGTATAGCATATTTCAACACCGTTTGCACTGATTTATACGCAAAAAGCTCCTCACCGTTCACATTCCGGTGAGGAGCTTTCTTCACTTACCTTCTATCAGGGTAAAACGCTTTTTACAGGGCAGCAACGGCAGCCTTCAGGGCATCCACGCGGTCGGTGTTCTCCCACTTCACGCCCAGATCCTCGCGGCCCATGTGACCGTAGGCAGCCAGCTTGCGGTAGATGGGCTTGCGCAGGTCGAGGTCACGGATGATGGCAGCGGGGGTCAGGTCAAAGACCTTCTCCACAGCCTGCTCGATCTTCTCATCGGAGACCGTGCCGGTGCCGAAGGTGTCCACCATGATGGACACGGGCTTTGCCACGCCGATGGCGTAAGCCACCTGCACCTCGCACTGCTTGGCCAGACCGGCAGCCACGATGTTCTTGGCCACCCAGCGGGTCGCATAGGCAGCGCTGCGGTCCACCTTGCTGGGGTCCTTGCCGGAGAAGGCACCGCCGCCGTGACGTGCGTAGCCGCCGTAGGTGTCCACGATGATCTTACGACCGGTCAGGCCGGTGTCGCCCTGGGGGCCGCCCACCACAAAGCGGCCGGTGGGGTTAATATAGTACTTGGTGTTCTCGTCCAGCAGCTCGGCGGGGATGGTGGCCTTGATGACCTTTTCCATCACATCGGCGCGCAGCTGTTCCATGCTGACGCTCTCGCTGTGCTGGCTGGAGATGACCACAGCATCCACACGCACGGGCTTGTTGTTCTCGTCGTACTCCACGGTGACCTGACTCTTGCCGTCCGGACGCAGATAATCCATCTCGCCGTTCTTGCGCACCTCGGTCAGGCGCTTTGCCAGCTTGTGAGCCAGACTGATGGGCATGGGCATCAGCTCCGGGGTCTCATCGCAGGCATAGCCGAACATCATACCCTGGTCGCCGGCGCCGATTGCTTCGATCTGGCTGTCGGTAAGTTTTGCTTCCAGTGCCTTGTCAACGCCCATGGCGATGTCTGTAGACTGCTTGTCCAATGCCACCATAACACCGCAGGTGTTAGCATCGAAGCCCTTTTCTGAAGCATCATAGCCGATTTCGCGAATCGTATTACGGATAATATTTTGTAAGTCAACCTGAGCCGTCGTGGTCACTTCACCCATGACCAATACAAGGCCGGTAGTAATTGCTGTTTCACATGCTACACGGCTCATAGGATCCTGTGCAAGCAATGCGTCCAAGATTGCGTCAGAAATCTGATCACAAATTTTATCTGGATGTCCTTCTGTTACGGATTCAGAAGTAAATAGTATTTTACTCATCATTAAACCTCATTTCTGTTGCATAAAATGTCTCACACCTTAGCATACAACAAAAAAGGG
>OIZB01001188.1_pt1 | contig 15056 bp, 17 predicted proteins | sample 1588401 | NCBI WGS metagenome assembly OIZB01 (sample SAMN03283270) | human gut metagenome | biome: human-associated habitat; material: feces | host: Homo sapiens | place: USA | collected 2013
TTTAAGTTATCAATCGGAAGGAAATCCGATTTACACAACTTTTACGATAGTCTCATTTCTTATTATTTAATTGTTTAATTATTTAATTATTTAGTCATTTAATTGTTTTATCATTTAATTATTTATTGTTATATTGTTATTATGCTAGACAACAGTATAGCTATTATATAAATGCTATCTTAAATGAACAGAATATATATTATAAAATTTACATAAACAAAAAGCAAAAATTTACCTTAAGAAACTCCATTTTTTAAATACATAATTAATCATGTTAATTATATTATTTTTTTCTACACTTTCATTTGCAACTATATTAACTTTTGCTACTTCATTACCATCAATAGTGTAAACTATATTTCCAATAACATCACCTTTATTAATTGGTGCACTAATAATTTCTGGAATATTAATTGTTTGTTCTACATTTTTAGATTCTCCTTTTTTTACTAATGCTCCTACAGATGTTTCGTAAGCAAGGTCAATACTGTCTTTGACACCTTTTTGAACAGATATACTTTTTAATATGTTATTTTCATTAGAAAATTTTGAGTACTGAAAATTGCTAAAACCATAATCTAAGAGTTTTTCCGCTTCTGCAAACCTAATTTTAGTAGTAGGAGCCTTCATTATTACAGCAATTAGAGATAAATTATCTCTAGTAGCACTTGCAGATAAATTATAAAGAGCAATAGATGTTGACCCTGTTTTTAATCCAGTAGCACCTTTGTAATTTCGTATTAGCTTGTTTGTATTTACAAGTTCTGATTTTCCATCACGAAGCGAATCCATCCAAATTGTTGTGTATTTTGTTATATCTGGATGTTTTGTAAGTAATTCTCTGGACATAAGCGCTATGTCATAGGCAGAAGTTTCATGACCGTCTTCATCAATTCCATGACAATTTTTGAAATTTGTGTCATTCATTCCAAGTTCTTTAGCCTTAGCATTCATTTGCTCTACAAAAGCTTCTTGACTTCCTGCTAAATATTCTGCCATAGCAACAGTACAATCATTTGCAGATACAACACATATTGCTTTTAACATTTCATCTACAGTAAGTTCTTCTCTAACATCAAGCCAAATTTGAGAGCCTCCCATAGCGGCTGCTGTTTCTGTACAGGGAATCTTATCTGTATAAGAAAGTCTACCAGAGTCTATAGCTTCCATAATAAGAAGTATACTCATAATTTTTGTAACGCTAGCAGGTCTTAATTTTTGATGCATATTATGGTCATATAAAACTCTACCAGAGTTTTGCTCTATTAAAACAGCACCTCCACATTCCAAATTTAAATCTGTACCAACAGAACTAGGAACAGAGTTTAATAAGCTTTTATCTACATTGGTTGTAATAGTTGTTTCTTGGTTTTCAGATTTATAAGTGTTTCCTTTCATAGTGGAATTAGAGTTTGCAGAAGATGTATTAGAATTAGTATATTCATTATTGGTAGGTACGTTATTTTCAACAGAGTTAACGCTAGTCTGAACAGAATTTAGTGGCTCTGAGGTAGGAGACCAAACATAAATTTCAGAACTTGCAATAGAAATTGGAGTAATAAATGTTGTAATAACAAATACAGAAATTATAAATACAAATAACAATGTTAGTAATTTTTTCATAGGCATAAAAATCCCCTCCGAATAGTTATTAAAAAAATACTTTAATAAATACTATTCAAGGGAGTCATATTTTAGAATTAATATTCTATTTTTAATATTTTAGCAATAACTTTATTATTAGTTACTTCAACTAATAATTTTAAGTCACTATCTGTATTATTTTTAAATTTTAAGTCTAATGAATTATATGCAACAGTAGCATCATCACCTTTTTTTACATATCCAACTTCTTTTCCGTGTTCATGTCTTTCTGTTATTTTTATTCCTTTAACTTTTTTTGCGACATTGTATATAGTTGTACTAACTTGACAATTTCCTCCGCCATAGCCTTTTACTTTTTTACCATTAACAAAAACGCCAGCTTTTTCATATCCCTTTTCTTCAGTAGGACTACCAACTATTTTATTAAACGAAAATTCTTCGCCTTTTTTTATAATTGTACCATTAATCTTTTTTGCACTAAGTTCCATATTTTTATCTCTATTGTTATCATCAATTTGTATTGGGGTAGAGTAGGATGCAATTTCTTTTTCATCTACAGAAGATTTTTTTATTATATTAGTAGAATTTTCTGCATTAGAAGTATTATTTTTAATGTTGTTTGAACTAGAAGATGTTTTTTCAGAATTGTATGTTTGAGAATTAGCAACATTTTCTTCTTCATTTTGTACATTATTATTACTACATCCGGTTAAAATAAAAGATAGTAATGCAATAATTAAAATTATAAAAAAATATTTTGTTTTTTCCATTTGTATCAATCCTTTCAGAATATATTATTTGTTTTTAAATAAAAAATATGTTGCATATTATTTCTAAAAGTAGTATAATTAATCTGTAGTAAATTTAGGAGAAAAAATATGGTAGGTAAAATTTGGAAAAAAGTTTTGTTTTTTATATTAATAGTTGCTTGCCTTTTTAATATTATAAATAAATTGGTACATAAAGCATCTTTAGATCAAGAGTTAGAATCTTCTGCAAGATATATTCAGCAACAACAAATGCAAGAAAAAAATAATTAGTAAATTTTCGAGTAAGAAATTTAATCATATACTTGAAATATTTTCTAATATATGTTATGATATAAAATAGTTTTTTTAAAAAGTAAGGGAGAGGTGAATACAAAATGAAAGAAGGATTACATCCAGCATATAATGAAACAACAATTACATGTGCTTGTGGAAATGTTATGAACGTTGGTTCAACAAGACAAGATTTAAAAGTAGATATTTGTTCTAAATGCCATCCATTCTGGACAGGAAACTTAAAGAGAGAGACAACTGGTGGTAGAGCAGATAAGTTTAAGAAAAAATATGGACTTCAATAAAATATTAGTTTTGCATGTGCAAAAAAATAAGAAAGTAGTAACTTATGTTACTATTTTTTTTATTGACAAAAATATATAAATAACATATATTTAAAATCAAATATAACAATTTAAAAAAATTTAAAATTAATAAAAATGCTACACAAAAAGAAAAAAGTGTGGTATCATATATGAGTAAAAAGCCCATAACTGGCTTAAATATAAGAAAAGATAAAGGAGGAATTAACAATGTCAGGACATAGTAAGTGGCATAATATTCAAGCAAAAAAGGGAAAAGCAGATGCAGCAAGAGGAAAAATTTTTACAAAATTAGGAAGAGAATTGCTATTAGCAGTAAAGCAAGGTGGCCCTGACCCGGCAAGTAATTCCAAATTAAAAGATGTAATTGCAAAATGTAAGGCAAATAACATGCCAAATGATACAATAAATAACGCAATAAAGAAAGCTTCAGGAGCAGGAAACAGTGAGAATTATGAAGAAATTGTATATGAAGGATATGGCGTTGGAGGAGTTGCTTTAATTGTAGAGGCAAGTACAGATAATAAAAATAGAACAGCAGCAGATGTACGTCATGCTTTTGATAAAGCAGGAGGAAACTTAGGAACATCAGGTTGTGTTTCTTATTTATTTAGTAAAAAAGGTATTATTGTAATTGATAAGACAACAACAAATTTGTCAGAAGATGACTTAATGATGTTTGCTCTTGAAAATGGAGCAGAAGATTTTCAAGCAAGTGACGAAATATATGAAATAACAACATTACCAGAAGATTTTTCAAGTGTAAGAGAAGCTTTAGAAACAAAAGGAATAGAATTTTTAGAAGCAGAAATTCAAATGGTTCCATCTACATATATTAGTTTGGACGAAAAAGATGGAGAAAAAATGCAAAGATTAATAGACAACTTAGAAGATTTAGATGATGTAATGAATGTATATCATAATTGGGAAGAATAATATTAAAAAATATTGAAAGAATAAGTTATAAATTTAATTTAGATGGAATTTATAATCTATTTAAAAGGGGTAATAACGTATGAAAAAAAATAAAGGTTTAAAAATTACAATAATTATATTAGCAATTTTAATTATTTTATCTGTTATAGCTTTTGCATTAATTTATGTATTTACAGATTTATTTAAATCTAATAAGGAGTTGTTTGCAAAATATGCGGTAAGCATGATGCAAGAAAAAACAGCATTTTTGCCAAGTAATTTAAAGGAATATATAAATAAAAAATCAACTACTCCTTATGAAAATAATGGTAGTTTAACAGCAAATATATCTTCAAACTCTAATGAACAAATAAATAACATGTTCAATTTTGCAAATAATGCAAGAATAAACTTTTCTGGAAAAGTAGATGCTGCTAATAATAGAGATGAGCAAAATATTAATATATTTTATACAAATGATGTTAGTTTGCCATTTAACTATAAGCATGTTGAAGATATCTACGCACTTCAAGCAGATTTTGCTTTACCAAATTATGTAGGAATTGAAAATAATAATATTCCAGAATTATTACAAAAACTTGGAGTAAATATAGATTCATCTGTAGAAATACCAAATAAAATAGAAGGACAAGATTTAGAATCAATAAAATTTTCAGATGAAGAAATGAAAGGTTTATATAATAATTACCTTATGCCGGCTATTAATAATTTAACTGATGACAAATTTTCTAAAATGGAAAATTCAGATGGTTCAGTAGATTATGCAATAACTCTTACAGTTGAAGATTTAAAAAATATATTAATACAGATGTTACAGAATCTAAGCCAAGATACTTCTTTAATTAGTAAAATTAATAGTATATATCAAGAAATAAGTAATGGTACAGAAACTATAATTACAGCAGATGATGTAAACGATATGATATCTAATTTACAAGAAACAAAAGTAAATGATGGAGATTTAACTGTAACTATTACTCAATTTAATGGAAAAGTTAATAAAGTAGATATTACAATTATTTCATCATCGGAAAGTAATTCAAATAGTGTAGATTCTTCTACTGAGGAAACAGAGGCAAATTTTACTATTATAAAAGAAGAAACAAGTTCAAACCTTACATATGATATTTCTTTAAATATGTTATCTGGAGAAACAGAGATTACAGGTGGATTAGAAATGTCATATACTAATATTAATACTAGTAGTGTAGTAGAAAACTATGCAATTACAGTAAATGTTAATGACATGACAAATCTTAAATATAGTTTTTCAAATAATGTTGTTTTTGCAAATAGTGTTGGAATTGCAGATTTTGATTTAAACAATACTATTGTGCTAAACAATTATCAAACAGCAGATATTCAAACATTTTTAAACCAACTTGGAACGATAATAACTAATAAAAATGAAGAGCAAATGAAAAAAATTGGATATCCAACAGAACTTATAAACCCTATTTATATGTGGATTGCAGGACCTGCTTTAAATTTATACATTTATAATATGACATCAAATATAACTAGTAGTGCAAATCTAAATGACCAAGCAGTTGCTGCATATAATCAACAATTTTTAAATTATGAAGGAACTAGAACAGGGACACAGGTAAGAACATTAGTTAATCTAGTAAGCTCACATAATGCAAGTAATGCACAAGAACCAAGTAAACAAATACAAATTACAAGTGAAAAATATGAGCAAGGACAAACATTAGCAGCACCAACAACCCAAATAGGAGAAATTACACCTCCAGCATTGATGTCTGGAAAAACATATAATGTAACATTTGCATATGACCCAACCACTGGATATATTACAGCTTGTGGAATAACAGAAGAGGGAAATATAAATAATGGTAATTCATCTTCTAATAGTATTGTTGAAGTAAATGCACTTAATTAAAATATATAAATTCTAATTAAATAGTTCTAAAAAATAAAACATAGCATATATATTAATATATGAATATGTTTTATTTTTTTATGGAAATTAATATGGTGGGTGAGAAAGATAGAAAATATATTAAATACAATAAATTATTTTCCGCTTCAAATTAGAAATACAATATGTCGATATAAAGATAGATTTAATCTACTAGAGGAAATAAGAATACGAGCAAATAAAAATATAATATTAAAAATTGGACAGGCAGATGTAGTTTTAGAATATGTTGCAACTCAAGAAGAATTGTTACAAATATTACAAATTATATGTGATAATTCGATTTATTCATATCAAAATCAAATTTGCAATGGATATATAACACTTAGAGGTGGTCATAGAGTTGGAATTGCAGGAAATGTAGTTGTAGAAGATGGAAAAGTAAAAAATATTTCTTATATATATAGTTTGAATTTTAGAATAGCTAAGGAGATAACGGGGTGTAGTAATAAAATAATAAAGGATATATTAAATTTAGAAGATAACACTATTTATAATACTATTATTGTTTCTCCACCAGGCAGAGGTAAAACTACTCTTTTAAGAGATATTGTAAGACAGATTAGCAGTGGAATTCCAAACTTAAATTTTAGAGGAATTAATGTAGGATTAGTAGATGAAAGAGATGAAATTTCAGCTATGTATAAGGGTGTTCCACAAAATAATGTAGGACTTAGAACAGATATACTTTCTAATATTCCAAAATCAATAGGGATGAAAATGTTAATAAGGTCTATGAACCCAAAAGTAATAGTAGCAGATGAGATAGGAACACAAGAAGATGTGGAGGCTATAAATTATGCTGTATGTTCTCGGTGTAAAAGGGATTTTTACAGCACATGGTAAAAATATAAAAGATATTTCATTAAATCCTATTTTAAATAGTTTATATAAGTCTAATGTTTTTGAATTGTTTTTATTTATAGAAGAAGATAGAAATATAATTAAATATTTTTGTAAAAATGAGAAGAAAGGAGAATTTGGCAATATTAATATGGAATATGCCATGTAATAAAAATGTTATTTGTTAAAGTATTTATTTTTGCAATGATAATAGGTACAAGCTCAGCAATAGGATTAATGCTAGCTAAAAAATATACAAATCGTGAATTAGAGCTTAAAGAAATAAAAAATGCATTAAATATGTTTGAGAATAAAATAAAGTTTACATATGAAGATATACCTACTGTTTTTAAAGATATATCAAAAAAGATAAATGGAAATGTAGGAAATATTTTTAAAAACGCTTCGGAGAAAATGCAAAATATGCAAGCGGGAGAAGCATGGGAATATGCTTTAGAAAATACATATACAAGCTTAAAAAAAGCAGACATAGACATAATTAAAGGGTTAGGACGAATGCTTGGGAAAACAGATTTAAGTGGTCAAATTAGCGAAATAAAATTAGTAAATAATTTTATAGATGCCCAAATAGATGAAGCAAAACAAGAAAAAGATAAAAACTATAAAATGTATAAAACTCTTGGAATTGTAGTTGGAGCAACAATTGTAATTATTTTGGCTTAATATTTTTTAAAACAAATTAGTATATATTTTTTAATTATAAATGGCAATTAAAAAATAATAATCGAAAACTATATTAGTAGAGGAGGATTATATGGATATAAGCCTATTATTTAAAATAGCTGCAATAGGAATTTTAGTGGCAGTATTGTATCAAGTTTTAGTAAGAGCAGGAAGAGAAGACCAAGCTATGATGACAACTTTAGCAGGTCTTGTAATTGTATTAACATTAGTTATAAAAGAAATAAGTACATTATTTACTACAGTAAGGACTATGTTTGGTTTATAGGTAAGACCTTTATTAAAAACCTAAATATAAATATTAAGGAGTTTCGTATATTTTTATATGCGAGAAGAGTTATGGACATTATAAAAATTATTGGAGTTGGTTTAATTGCACTTATTATAATCATAATTGTAAAACAATATAGACCAGAATTCACAATGTATGTTTCTGTTGCAGCTGGAATTATTATTTTACTTTTAGTAATGGACAAACTTTCCGCAATTATTAATTTATTAACTAATTTGGCAAATAGAACATCAATAAATAACGAATTTATATTTTTGCTTATAAAGATTACAGGAATTGCTATTTTAACAGAATTTGCTTCAAGTGTTTGTAAAGATTCAGGAGAAACTGCAATTGCATCAAAGGTAGATATGGGAGGAAAAATAATTATAATAGCAATGTCTATTCCTATAATAGCAAGTCTTTTAGAAACTATTTTAAAAGTTTTACCTTAGGAGTACAAATGAAAAGAAGAGTTTATTTTTTTAGATTTATAATTTTAACTATATTTTTTATTTTTGTAAACAGTAGTATTGTTTTTGCAGAAAAAACTGGTACAGAAGATATATTAGAGTCACAAAAAAGTTCTTTAAATATAAGTGGCTTTTTAGATGAAGCAAATAAATATACATCAGACTTATATGGAAATTTTAATGTTGATGACATATTTAATAAAGCAATAAAGGGAGAAATAGACAATGAAAGTATTATAAAAAAATTTTTAAGTATTATTGGAAAAGAAATTATAGATTGTATAGGAGTTCTTGGAACTGTAATTGTAATAATTGTTATACATAGTATTCTTAAAAGTATAAGTGATGGGTTAGAAAATAAAACAGTTTCTCAAATTGTTTATTATGTTCAATATATATTAATAGTAACTTTAATAATGGTAAACTTTGCAGATATTATTTCAATGGTTAAAAATTCAATAGATAGTTTAGTTGGATTTATGAATAGTCTAATCCCTATACTTATAACATTAATGCTTACAACTGGGAGCTTTACATCAGCTAGTTTATTGGAACCGATATTACTTTTTTTGATAACATTTATAGGAAACTTTATTAATATGATAATTATTCCATTTGTATTAATTTCTACAGCTTTAGCAATTGTTTCAAAAGTATCAGAAAGAATACAACTTGACAAATTATCTAAATTTTTTAATTCATCTATTGTATGGATATTAGGAATTGTGCTTACAATATTTGTAGGATTAGCTTCTGTAGAAGGTAGTCTAAGCAGTACCGTAGATGGAATTACTGCTAAGACTACAAAAGCAGCAGTATCAAATTTTATTCCAGTGGTAGGAAAAATTTTAGGAGATGCTGTAGAAACTGTAATAGGATGTGGAGCAATTTTAAAAAATGCAGTTGGAATAGTTGGAGTAATAGTTGTTATTAGCATTTGCATGGCACCAATAATAAAACTTGCAATACTTATGGGACTGTATTATTTGAGTGCAGCTGTTTGTCAGCCAATAGCAGATGAAAAAATTATAAAGTTATTAGACCAAATGGGCGATACTTTTAAAATACTATTTGCAATATTGTGTAGTATAAGCATTATGCTAGTTATTGGAGTTACATTGGTAATAAAAATTTCAAATAGTGGTTTAATGTATAGGTAAAGCGGAGGAAAAATGATTGAATGGATTACAAATTGGGCTCAAGGTATAATTATAGCTGTTATTATAGCTACAATTATAGAGATGATTTTGCCAAATGGGAGTTGTAAAAAATATATAAAAGTAGTAATTGGTGTTTATATTTTATTTTCAATAATTTCTCCTGTTATTAGTAAAATTACAGGAAAGGGATTTAATATAAGTGAGGAATTAAATTTAGAAGAGTTTTATACAGAAGTTGATAGCAAAGCTATATATAATAGCTTAGATAAAAATAATTCTAATAATATAATGGATATTTATGTTTCAAATTTAAAATCAGATATAATTTCAAAATTAAAAAATAAAGGATATGAGACAATAGAATGTGAGGTAAAAATAAAAAATGAAGAAACTTACGAAATAGAAGCATTAAACCTAAATTTGAAAAAGATAAAATCAAATAATGCAGATACAGAGGAAGAAAATAACAATGTAAATGAAATTAGTATTACTAAAGATGTAGAAAAAGTAAAAGGAGTGAATGATGTAAATATTGAAATAAACGGAAGTAATAGTAAAGATAATAACATTGAAGATGATAATGATAAAAATAATTCTAAGAACAATACAAATAATAAAGATTATAAATCGGACTTAACAGTTTATGAAAAAAACAAAGTAAAAGAATATTTAGAAACAACTTATGAAATAAATAAAAAAAATATTAACATAAATTAAGTTTAATTAAAAGGAGGGAAAAGTATGTTTAAGGAGAAAATTAAGTCTCTTATTCAAAAAGAGAAGGGAGAGGAGAAAAGTGAAAATAATAAAAAGAAAATAGAAAATTTAGTGGTGCTTGTTATTATATTAATAATTACAGTTATTGTTATTAACTTAATATGGAATGGAGATAATGGAGAAGAAAAGAAACCAACATCAGACCCTAATAAAAAACTTGCTACTACAATAGAAGAAGGTATTACAGAAGAAACAGTACAGGCTTCTTCTTCGTCGTTATATAAAATAGATGCAGAACTTGAAGAAATACTTTCTAAAATAGAAGGAGTAGGAGAAGTAAATGTTATGATAACATATTCACAAACTAGCCAGACAGTACCATTATACAATGAAGATAGAACAACAAAGGATACAGAAGAAACAGATAAATCTGGTGGCACAAGAAAAATAACAGAATCGGATAGTAAAAAAGATATAATATTTAAAGAAAGTGATGGAGAAAAACAGCCAATAACACAAAGCATAATAAGTCCTAGAATAGAAGGGGCTATTATAGCTGCAAAAGGGGCTGGAAATGTAGATGTTAAAACTAAAATTGTTCAAGCTGTAGAAGCAGTAACAGGACTTGCAACACATAAAATTCAAGTATTTGAAATGCAAAGTTAATAGAAAGGAGACTTTAAAATGTTTATGAAAGTGATAAAAAGAAATCAAATTATTATTTTTGTTGGAGCATTAATGCTAATAGTAGCAGGTTATCTTAATTTTAGTGACAATGGATTACCAATAAATAATTTAGTGCCAACAAGTACATTAGCAGATGCTGAAGAAATGGCATCAATAGGAGATGCTAAATTAGTTAGTGCTAATGTGATAGATGGTGAACAAGAAAACGAAATTCAAGATATAGTAAATAATAATGATTTAAATGATAGCGTAATAGAAACAAATACAGAAGCAGATATTAAAAATAATGATAAAAATGTTTCAGAAAATATAACAGAAAGCAGTACGACAGAAACTAGTAGTAATAATATAGAAAGTGTAAATAAAGATAAACAATTAAATAATAATTATTTTACTCAATCAAGATTAGATAGAGATACTATGTATTCACAAACATTAGATACATATCAAAAAATAATTGAAAACGAAAGTATATCTGCAGACCAAAAAGCAATAGCACAAAAAGAAATAAGCAAAATTAATGAGCAAAAAAACTCAATTATGATAGCGGAAAATTTAATAAAGGTAAAAGGATTTGAAGATTTAATAATCTTTATAAATGGGGAAAATGTTAGTGTAATTGTAAAGTCAGATAAATTAGAAGAAAAAGAAATTGCACAGATTCAAAACATAGTTACACGTGAGTTAGGAGTGAAAATAGAAAATATTAATATAAGTAATAAATAATATAAAGTATTGATAGATATAAAGAAACTTGTAAAATATCAACTTGGTTGTGCCAAATAGCAAAAGACTAATAATTCTACGCTTAGAGAAAGTTGAAAAAATTAGCCAATACTGTTATAATTAATATAATTGTTGTAATAAGGGGATAAAAATGAAAAAAACAAATATATTAATAATTGTATTAATAGTAATTATACTAGTCGCTGGTTCGGTATTGGCTTTAAAAATAGCAAGAACAACACAGCATAATACCACATTGACTGAAACTGAGTCAAAAGATAATTTTTCTGAAGAAGATTATCAAAAAGAAAAAAGAGAAGCGGAGATTAAACTAGAAATAAAAGAAGCAAGAGGAAAATTATTCTCAATTATAATTTTCTGTATTTCAATGGTAATGGCTATAGGATTATCTAAGTTATACAGTAAATTAAATCTTCCTCGTTATGCAGTAATATTTACAATGTTAAAACCTATAATATCGATTGTAGGAAGTATGTATTTAAGACCAATGGTAATATTTTTACAAATTATAATAGAAATATTAAGCATAATGACATTATATAACTATTTTAAAGCTGTTAATATGCCAGGATTATGTGGAATTATACCATCAATATTACCAATATTATCTATATTTATGATTTGGTTTGGAAATTTTGCAAGTAGTTCTAATTATACAGAACTTTATATTAAAACAATTTTTCTATTACTAATATTCGTTGCTTGGGCAATTGTTTCTATAATTTCTAATATAAGGTTAGGAAAGAAATTTAATAAAAGTGTAGAATTTATAGTAGGACTTGTAATATTACCATTTATATTTCAGCCAGTATTAGGATATACTAAAGATACAGTAGAAAAGTAAATATTTATATAATAAGAATATTACTATTATTCAGTTTATAAAATATTTTTTAATTACAACTTTTTAGTTGTAATTTTTATTTTTATTGATATAATAAGTAAAGAATTACAATAGATAAATTTTAGGAGGTATATATGTTAAAAAGAGTAGCTATTTTAGCAAATGGTGGAGATGTTTCAGGGTTTAATGCTGTAATTAGAGCAATATTAAAAACTGCTGAAAATAATGGCGTAGAGTGTTATGGTTTTATAGATGGATATAGAGGATTGTTAAAAAATAATTTTGTAAAATTATCTACAAGTGGAGATGGAAATGCAGTAGGAATTTTACCTAAAGGTGGTTCTATAATAGGTTCCTCAACTAATGCAAATGTATTTCAGTATCCTGTCGAAGAAAATGGAGAAAAAGTTCTGTATATTCCATCCGGCGGTCAGGCAGCGACAAGTGGTATCACTTTGACGGCGACGGTAGAACCGGCCGAGACAACGCAGGGATATACTTGGGAGTCTTCTGATCCGGCATTGGTTGATTTTGTGGAAGGAACAGACAGTTTCAAAGACGGAAAAGCAGTTATTAAAATTAAGAGAGCGGATATCTCAAGTAATGGAACGGCATTTATTACGATAAAATCAGGTTCAAAATCCGATCGTATTACTGTCGTATGCCAGACATCTGCATCCGGTTTTGATACAGTTAAGACAAAAGGCGATAACCTTCCGGATAACCTGGTAACCAGTGCAAATAACCCATATGTTCTTCCAAATGGAAATGGTGGAAAAGATCAGCTTGACATTAAGTTAAGATATCCGGCAGGAACGGATCCTGCTTCCGAAGAACAGTTGATCTTTAACTCTTCGAACCCGGATGTTATCTCCGTGGATCAGATGGGAAATCTGACAACCAAACAGGCGAGTGATGAGATTGTCGTAATTACGGTAACCGGTCAGGCGAGTGGAATCAGTAAAACATTTTATTTTATGGTAACGGATGACCAGAATGTAAAACCATCTGCTATCGAAATTATCGGTGGAAATACTGTTAATGTTGGTGAATCCATTCATTTGGATGTTAAAGTAAAACCAATTAATGCAGGGAATAAAGAAGTAGAATGGAAAGTAAATTCCGGAGCCCAGGTTGCATCGGTGGATGAGCAGGGAAATGTAACTGGTTTGAAAAAAGGAACGGCTAAGATCGTAGCGATTTCAAAAGAAAACAGTAATGTGAAATCTTCTGAGTTTATGATTACGGTTCATGCACCGGCTAAATCAATTCAGATTTTGGATGCACCGATTACATTGGAAGAAGGAAAATCTTATACTATTAATAAGACAACAAATGCTTCTTTGACAAGCGGTTATGTGGTGACACCAAATGACACAGAAGATATGGTTGAATGGACAACTAGTAATCCTGGAGTTGCGTCCATCACGACCTCCGGAACCCGTTTGACGATAAAGGCAGAATCGACAGGAACGGCTGTGTTGACAGCGACAGCAACATCCGGTGTTTCAGCTTCGATCAACGTAACCATTGTCCCGAAGAAGGTAAATGTAACAGGCATCAGCATTACCAAAGAGGTAACCTTGAATGTAGGTCAGACACATACATTGACACCGACCGTTCTTCCGGCAAATGCAAATGAAGCAGTTACGTATACGTACTCTACGAACAATGCCAAAGTGGCGACAGTAGATGCCAATGGCGTCATTCGTGCGGTTGGTCCGGGAACGGCGACAATTACAGCAAAAACAAATACGAATCGTTATGCAGGTTGTACGGTAACGGTAAAACAGCCGGCGAAGAGTATTCGTATTTACCTGAATAAACCAAATGTAAAGAAAGTATATATGGCAAAAGGTCAGACACTTTCTATAAAAGCAGAGAAAAATCCGCTGACAAGTACCGATACTCTTTCTTATAAGACGAATAAAAAGAAAGTGGCTGTCGTTTCTGCATCCGGAATGATCACTGCGAAGAAGAAAGGAACGGCTAAGATCACCATACAGGCTTCTTCCGGTAAAAAGGCAACGATCACCGTAGTTGTTTCGAAAAAAGAAGTGAAAGCGAAGAAAGTAAAAGTAAAAGGACCTTCTACAATGAAACGGAAACAGACGAAGAAATTGACCGTTTCCCTTGTAAAAGCAAAATCTACCGATACGATCAGCTTTAGCAGCAGTAATCCGGCAATTGCTTCTGTAGATGCTTACGGAAATGTAAAAGCCATTAAAAAGGGTAAAGTAAAGATTACCGTACAGGCTTCTTCCGGAAAGAAAGCAGTTAAGAAAATTAAAATTAAATAAGTAACATATCAGAAAACCTCCTTGCATATACTGTAACAGTTTAGCAAGGGGGTTTTTTTATGGACAATGAATATAATGTATATGAAGATATCAATACAAGAACCGGCGGAGAATTGTATCTGGGTATCGTAGGCCCGGTCCGCACCGGGAAAAGTACATTTATCAAAAATTTCATGGAATTGATGGTCATACCGGAAATGCAGGACGAAGCGGAAAAAATGCGTACCAGAGATGAATTGCCACAGTCTTCCGACGGAAAAACAATCATGACGACAGAGCCAAAATTTATTCCGAAAGAGGGCGCGCAGATTCAGATGCCAAGCGGAGAAAGCGGAAAAGTGCGTTTGATCGACTGTGTGGGGTTTGTTGTAAAAGATGCTGTCGGCTATCGTGAAGAAGAGAAGGAGCGGATGGTAAAGACACCATGGTACGACGAAGAAATTCCGTTTACAAAAGCAGCAGCAAT
>OIZB01001196.1_pt1 | contig 14998 bp, 14 predicted proteins | sample 1588401 | NCBI WGS metagenome assembly OIZB01 (sample SAMN03283270) | human gut metagenome | biome: human-associated habitat; material: feces | host: Homo sapiens | place: USA | collected 2013
ATAGGCGAATATGATATAACCGCCGACGAGCTGCTGTCCGGCGCGGGCGGCAACAACGCCACCAAAACCGAACAGGCTGAACGGCTGATACTTGACCTGCTTGCAGACGGGAAAGAGCTTGCCAGTGAGGACATTGTAAAAGCCGCAGCCGAAGCCGGAATATCCGAGAGGACGGTGCAGAACGCCAAGCGCGACATGGGCGGCATTTTAGGCGCAAGGCGTGTCGGCGGTCAATGGTACAACTTCATCAAGAAGAAGCAGCCGCCCGAACCCGCAAGCTGAAAGTGCAAAACGCAGACCCTTTGCACTTTGCACTTTCGCACTTTCACGATAATTTGCGTCAATAACTCAAAAAAGCACTTGACAAAACGCTTCATGGGGCGGCCCCAAGGATATAGCCCCCTATATCGACCCCAATTTTGACAACAACATTCTGCTGACACAGACGGAACGGCTTACCATGAACAACAGGCCGAAAGACCCCAAAACCGCAAGAAATAAAAATGTTCTTGTAATCGGCGGTTCCGGCTCCGGCAAGACCCGGTTCTTCGTGAAGCCGAACCTGATGCAATGTGTGTCCAAGGACTATCCAACCTCATTTGTGATAACCGATCCCAAGGGCAGCTTGATCGGTGAAGTGGGCCAGCTCCTTATCCGCAGCGGCTACCGCGTGAAAGTGCTGAACACCATCAATTTTTCCAAGAGCATGAAATACAACCCGTTTCGGTATCTGCACTCGGAAAAAGACGTGTTGAAGCTGGTAAACACCCTGATCTGCAACACCAAGGGCGAGGGCGAAAAATCCGCCGAAGATTTTTGGGTGAAATCGGAACGGCTGTTCTACACGGCCCTGATCGGCTATATCTGGCAGGAAGCGCCGGAGGAAGAAATGAACTTCACGACGCTGCTTGAAATGATAAATGCCAGTGAAGCTCGCGAGGACGACCCGGAATTTCAATCGCCGGTGGATATGATGTTTGAGCGATTGGAAGAACGCGACCCCGACCACTTTGCCGTCCGACAGTATAAAAAATTCCTGCTTTCGGCGGGCAAGACCCGTTCCTCAATCCTTATCAGCGCGGGCGCAAGAATGGCCCCGTTTGACATCCGCGAGGTGCGGGAGCTGATGGAGGACGACGAACTGGAACTTGACACCATCGGGGACGAGAAAACGGCGCTTTTCCTGATTATGTCGGACACGGACACAACCTTTAATTTCATTCTGGCAATGGTACAGAGCCAGCTTATCAACCTGCTTTGTGACCGGGCTGATGATAAATACGGCGGGCGGCTGCCGGTTCACGTCCGCATGATACTGGACGAGTTTGCGAACATCGGCCAGATACCCAACTTTGACAAGCTGATCGCCACCATCCGAAGCCGTGAAATCTCGGCTTCTATTATTTTGCAAAGCCAGTCACAGTTAAAGGCCATCTACAAGGACGCTGCGGAAATCATTTCCGACAACTGCGACTGTACGCTTTTTCTTAGTGGGCGGGGCAAGAACGCCAAGGAAATCTCTGACGTGCTGGGCAAAGAAACTATCGACAGCTACAACCAGAGCGAAAACCGGGGCGCACAGACCTCTCACGGATTGAATTATCAGAAGTTAGGAAAGGAGTTGATGTCACAGGACGAAATCGCAACGATGGACGGAGGCAAGTGTATTTTGCAGGTGCGCGGTGTCAGGCCGTTTTTCAGTGAGAAATATGACATTACCCGTCACCCCCGCTATAAATACCTTTCCGACGCCGACAAGAAAAACTATTTTGACGTGGACAGGTACTTGACCGCCCTGCGCCGGAAACGGCAGCGAGTGGTTTCGCAGGAGGAAACCTTTGACCTCTACGACATAGACCTGTCGGATGAAGATATGGCCGCCGTGAACGAATGACCGGCGGCTTTCCCTTATCAACAAATCATATCAATCTAAAATTATGGAGGTAAATTTATGGAATTTTTCAATAGTGCGGTTACTACTTTGCAGACTATCGTTGTGGGCCTCGGCGGTGCGCTGTGTGTTTGGGGCGGCATCAACCTTCTGGAAGGTTACGGTCAGGATAACCCGGCCAGCAAGTCGCAGGGTGTTAAGCAGCTCGTCGCGGGCGGTGGCGTTGCCCTGATCGGCGTCACTCTGGTTCCCCTGCTGTCTGGTCTGCTGGGCTGATCTTCCCGGCTGTCCGCCAACCAGCCCAACCATAACTGTTAAATCCTGAAACCCCGCAGCGCTCTCCCGGTTCCATGCGGGAGAGCGCTGCAAAGGAGGTGAACCCACATGATAGGCGAACTCATAGGGGATTGGATCAAAGGCATTTTAATCGACGGCATCATGGGCAACCTGTCCGGGCTGTTCAGCACGGTCAATACGAAAGTCGGGGAAATCGCCTCGGATGTGGGGACGACGCCGCAAGCGTGGAACAGCGGCATATTCAATATGCTGCAATCCCTGTCGGACACGGTGATCGTCCCCATTGCAGCGGCGATCCTTGCCGTTATCATGTGCTATGAGCTGATAGACATGATCGTGGAAAAGAACAATATGCACGATTTTGACACGTCCATGTTCTTCCGCTGGATTTTCAAAAGTGCTTTTGCCATTCTCATTGTGACGAACACATGGAATATCGTCATGGGCGTTTTCGACGCCACCCAAGCCGTCGTCAACCAGAGCGCCGGGGTGATTATCGGGGAAACCAGTATTGACTTTGACACCCTCATTCCCGACCTTGAAGCACAACTGGAAGCTATGGACATCGGGCCGCTTCTCGGCCTGTGGTTCCAGACCCTTGTTGTGGGGCTGACGATGAACATTCTTTCCATCTGCATTTTCCTTGTGACCTACGGAAGAATGATTGAGATTTATGCCGTGACCGCGCTGGGGCCGATCCCCCTTGCCACGCTGGGCAATGCGGAGTGGCGCGGCGTCGGCCAGAACTACTTGAAATCCCTGTTGGCGCTGGGCTTCCAAGCCTTTTTGATTATGGTGGTTGTCGGCATCTATGCGGTGCTGATCCAGCAGATCGGACAGGCAGCGGATATATCCGGGGCCATTTGGGGCTGTATGGGCTACACGGTTCTGCTCTGCTTCTGTCTGTTCAAGACCGGCAGCATATCGAAAGCCGTCTTTACCGCGCATTAACAGACAGGAGGACTACCAACCATCGAGGAAGTACAAAAGAAACGATACCACATCATTTACGCCGATCCGCCGTGGCGGTATGAGTGCAAGAAAACAGGTGCGGCGGAACATCACTATCCCACCATGAGCATTGACGAGCTGTGCGCCCTGCCGGTGGAAACACTGGCGGAAAAGGACTGTCTGCTGTTTTTGTGGGCTACATTCCCGCAGCTCCCGGAAGCCCTGCGCCTGATCCGGGCATGGGGCTTTACGTTCAAAACGGTGGCCTTTGTCTGGTTAAAGCTCAACAAGAAAAGCCCCACATGGTTTTACGGGCTGGGCTACTGGACGAGAGGCAATGCGGAAATCTGCCTGCTTGCCAAACGAGGCAAACCCAAGCGCCGCAGCGCCGGTGTCCATCAGTTTATTATTTCCCCCGTGGAGGAACACAGCAAAAAGCCGGACGTGACCCGTGACAAAATCATTGAGCTGGCGGGCGACCTGACCCGCGTAGAGCTGTTTGCCAGACAGAAAGCGCCCGGTTGGGACGTTTGGGGAAACGAGGTGGACAGTGATCTTTCCCTGACCCCACAAGAAACTGTATCAGAAACGAGGTGATTTGAATGGCTTATGTGACCGTCCCAAAGGATTTGACCCGTGTAAAATCCAAGATTGTGTTTGGGCTTACCAAACGGCAACTGATCTGCTTCGGCGGTGCGCTTCTTGTAGGCGTCCCGCTTTATTTTTTGCTCCGGGGCCGGGTGACTGGCAGCGCGGCGGCCCTGCTCATGGTATTTATCATGCTGCCGGGCTTCCTGCTGGCCCTGTACGAGCGCCACGGCCAGCCCCTTGAAGTGGTGGTATGGCAGATCGTCCAGTGCTGCTTTATCCAGCCCAAGGAAAGGCCCTACCAAACCGACAACGCCTATACTGCCCTTATGCGGCAGCACCAAATGGAAAAGGAGGTAAATGCGATTGTCCGAAAAGCAAAGAAACGAGCCGCCTGTAAAGCTCACCCGCGCCGAAAAGCGGGAAATACAGGCCATCATCCGCAAGTATAAGGGCGACGGCAAAGCCCATTCCGCACAGGCCAGCATCCCGTATCAGGCCATGTACCCGGACGGGATTTGCAGGGTGACGGCCAACACGTTCAGCAAGTGCATCGAGTTTGCCGACATCAGCTATCAGCTTGCACAGGCCGACACCAAGACAGCCATTTTTGAAAACCTGTGCGATCTCTACAACTATCTGGACGCCTCGATCCACGTCCAGTTTTCCTTTGTCAACCGCAAGACCGACCCCAAGCAGTACGCCAAGAGCTTTGAGATCAAGGCGCAGGGGGACGACTTCGACGACATCCGGGCGGAGTATTCCGGCATCCTGCAAGACCAGCTTGTGCGGGGCAACAACGGCCTCACCAAGCGCAAGTTCCTGACATTCACCATCGAGGCCGACAACCTGAAAATGGCCCGCGCCCGTCTGACCCGCATTGAAACCGACCTGCTGGGCTATTTCAAGACGATGGGGGCCGTGGCTCATGTGCTGGACGCCAAGGAACGTCTGGAAGTGCTGCATGGGGTACTCCACCCCGACGCCGAGCCGTTTCAATTTGAATGGAAATGGCTGGCCCCGTCCGGCCTCTCCACCAAAGATTTTATTGCCCCGTCCTCGTTCCGCTTCGGCAATTCCCGGATGTTCGGGCTGGGCGGCAAGCATGGGGCTGTGAGCTTCTTAAACATCCTGTCCCCGGAGCTGTCGGACGAAATGCTGGCCGACTTTCTCAACACGGAAAACGGCATTGTCGTCAATCTCCATGTGCAGGCCATCGACCAGAGCGAGGCCATCAAGACGGTTAAGCGCAAGATCACCGACCTTGACGCCATGAAGATACAGGAACAGAAACGAGCTGTCCGCAGCGGCTACGACATGGACATCCTGCCCAGCGACCTTGCCACCTACGGACAGGACGCCAAGGAGCTTTTGAAAACCCTGCAAAGCCGGAATGAGCGAATGTTCCAGATCACCTTTCTGGTGATGAACACCGCCGACACCCGGCAGAAGTTGGAGAACGATGTATTTTGGGCCGCAGGCGTGGCACAGAAATACAACTGTTCTCTTGTCCGTCTGGACTACCAGCAGGAACAGGGCCTTATGAGCAGCCTGCCGCTGGGGGCCAACCACATCAAGATCGAGCGTTCCTTGACGACTTCCAGCGTGGCCGTGTTTGTGCCTTTCGTGACACAGGAGCTTTTCATGGGCGGCGACGCCATGTATTACGGCGTCAATGCCAAGACCGGCAACATGATTATGCTGGACAGAAAACGGGCGCGGTGTCCCAACGGCTTGAAGCTGGGTACTCCCGGTTCCGGCAAATCCATGAGCTGTAAATCCGAGATCGTCAGTGTGTTCCTCTGTACCCCGGACGATGTATATATCTGCGATCCAGAGGCGGAATATTATCCCCTTGTGAAGCGGCTCCACGGCCAAGTGGTGAAACTGTCGCCTACCAGCAAATCCTATGTAAACCCGCTGGACATCAACCTGAATTACAGCGAGGACGAAAATCCGCTGGCCTTGAAAAGTGATTTCGTGCTGTCGTTCTGTGAGCTTGTCATGGGCGGCAAGAACGGGCTGGAAGCCATTGAAAAGACGGTCATTGACCGTGCTGTGCAGGTGATCTACCGGCCTTATCTGGCAGACCCCCGCCCGGAGAATATGCCGATCCTGTCCGATCTGCATCAAGCCCTGTTAGACCAGCATATCCCGGAGGCTGACCGTGTGGCGCAGGCCCTTGACCTGTATGTAAACGGCAGCCTAAACGTCTTTAACCACCGCACCAATGTCAACATCGAAAACCGCATTGTGGCCTTTGACATCAAAGAGCTGGGAAAACAATTAAAGAAGCTCGGTATGCTCATTGTCCAAGACCAGATTTGGGGCCGTGTGACCCAAAACCGCAGCCAAGGCAAGGCGACGTGGTACTTCTGCGACGAGTTCCATTTGCTTTTGCGAGAGGAACAGACGGCAGCTTTCTCCTGCGAGATTTGGAAGCGATTCAGAAAATGGGGAGGCATCCCGACCGGGGCGACCCAGAACGTCAAAGACCTGCTTTCTTCCCCGGAGATCGAAAACATTCTGGAAAACAGCGACTTCATTTGCCTGCTCAATCAGGCGTCCGGCGACCGGCGCATCCTTGCGGAGCGATTGAACATTTCCCCGCAGCAGTTACGGTATGTGGACAATTCTGAACCCGGCGAGGGGCTTTTGATCTATGAAAATGTGATTCTGCCGTTCCGCAACCCCATCCCGCAGCGCAGCCAGCTCTACAAGATTATGACGACCCGGTTAGGTGAGGGCGAAACGGTATGACAGACAAGGAGGTGACGCCCTATGAAGCAGTTGAAACCCCGTGACAAGGTGACGCAGCACATGACCCGCGACGGCCTGACGCTGGATAACCAGACCACCGGCGAGAGCATCAACATTTCCAGCCGGGAGGCCGAACAGGACTATTCCGCAGCCGAGCCGGGCGGCACCGCTGAAAAGGTGCTGGAACGTGCCGGAGACATCCGGGAGCGCAGCAAGGCGAAGCGGGCCGCCAAGGATGGCGCGAATACAGCGGCGCAGGCCACCGGCCCCGCGTCCCGCCTGCAATTCACCGCCGAGGAACGGGCCGATCCCGCCCTTTCCAAGTACGTTCACAAGGCGGAAAAGCGGGCGGATAAGCTGGACGCAGCCAAAGAAGCCCTGCCGAAAAAGCGCGTCGTCACCACGGAAACCGTCTATGACGAGGCCAAGGGCAAGGCCAAAACCAAGCTGCACTTTGACAAGGTGGAGAAACCGGCCCCCAAGCTCAAACCCAACCCGGCCAGCCGTCCGATGGAGGAAGCGGGCCTGTATCTGCATGGGAAAATCCATGAGGTTGAGCATGAGAATGTGGGTGTCGAGGGCGGCCATAAGGGAGAAGAACTTGCCGAGCGCCAAGCAGGAAAAGCCATCCGCAGCGGCATCCGGCGTCATAAGCTCAAACCCTACCGGGCCGCAGCCAAGGCCGAGAAAAAGGCCATTGCCGCCAATGCGGAGTACATCTACCAGAAATCCTTGCGGGACAACCCAGAAATGGCGCAGGCGGCCAAGAACCCCGTTTCCCGCTTCTGGCAGAAACAGCACATCAAACGGGAATATGCCAAGGCAGCAAGGGTGGCGGGCCAGACGGCACAGGGCGCAGCCAGCGCCACCAAAACCACCGCCGCAGCCGCCAAGAAAGCCGCCGAGAAAAGCAAACAGGCCGCGTCCTTTGTGGCCCGGCACTGGAAAGGTGTGCTGCTGATCGGCGGTGTGGGCCTTATGCTCATGCTGATTATGGGCGGCCTGCAATCCTGTACGGCCATGTTCGGCAGCGCAGGAACCGGCGTGGCAGCCACGTCCTATCTGTCCGAGGACAGCGATATGCTGGGGGCGGAAGCCGCCTATGCGGACATGGAGGCCGATTTGCAGTATGAGCTTGACAACTACGAAAGCCTGCACCCCGGCTATGACGAATACCGCTTCGATCTGGACGAGATCGGCCATGACCCCTATGTGCTGACTTCCATCCTGTCGGCGTTGCATGATGGCGTCTATACGCTGGGCGACGTTCAAGGCGACCTTGCCATGCTCTTTGAGAAGCAATACACCCTGACACAAACCATTGAAACCGAAACCCGATACCGCACCGAAACCCGGACAGACAGCGAGGGCAATCCCTACACCGTGGAGGTTCCCTACACCTATTACATCTGCAATGTGAAGCTGGAAAACTTCGACCTGTCCCATCTGCCTGTTTACATCATGGGCGAGGAACAAATGAGCCTGTATGCGGTGTATATGCACACGCTGGGCAACCGGCCAGACCTGTTTCCCACAGGCACTTATCCCAACGCTTCCACCGTCAAGGAGCCGACCTACTACGACATTCCCCCGGAGGCTTTGGAGGACGCCACCTTTGCCGCAATGATGGCCGAGGCGGAAAAGTATATTGGCTATCCCTATGTGTGGGGCGGCAGCTCTCCCAGCACCAGCTTTGATTGCAGCGGCTTTGTGAGCTGGGTAATCAATCACAGCGGATGGGACGTGGGACGGCTGGGCGCACAGGGCCTTTGCAATATCTGTACCCCTGTTTCCCCGGAGCAGGTTAAGCCCAGCGACCTTGTATTTTTCGTCGGCACCTACGACACCCCCGGCGTTTCCCACGTCGGCATTTATGTGGGCAATTCCGTGATGTTGCACTGTGGCGACCCTATTTCTTACACCAACCTCAATTCGAGTTATTGGCAGCAGCATTTCTATTGTTACGGGCGTCTGCCTTGACGCCAGAAAGGAGTTTTGACGATGGCAAACAAACTTGACCGTATCGAAAAAGACATTGAGAAAACCAAGGCCAAGATCGCGGAGCTGCAAAAGCAGCTTCGTGAGCTGGAAGCGGCAAAGACCGAACAGGAGAATTTGCAGATCATCCAGCTTGTGCGCGGCCTGAACATGAAGCCGGAGGAATTTGCGGCGTTCCTGCGCGGCGGCGCTTTGCAGAGCGCCCCGGCCCCGCAGCCGGATTTTGAACAGGAGGACAATGCCGATGAAGAATAAGATCATTCGCACGTTTACCGTGACGCTGGCCGCCGTGCTTTGCCTGACGGCCTTTTCCACCACCGCTTTTGCCGGTGGCACTGATCCCAACCCGGAGCCTTTGCCGGAAACCACCGAGGCACCGCAGGAGGAAGAACCCACCACCGGCGGCATGGAGCCGGAGGGCGTACCTGTCACCCCGGAGGGCAACGCAACACTGGTGGATGATTTCTACGGAGATAAGCAGCTTATCACCGTTACCACCAAGGCGGGCAACTACTTTTATATCCTGATCGACCGCGCCAACGAGGACAAGGAAAACGCCGTTCACTTCCTCAACCAAGTGGACGACGCTGACCTGCAAGCACTGTTGGAGGACGGCAAAGCCGCCCCGGAAACCTGTACCTGTACGACCAAGTGCGCGGCGGGAGCCGTCAACACGAATTGCCCGGTATGTAAAACCAATATGACCGAGTGTACCGGCCCGGAGCCGGAACCGCAGGAGCCGGAGGAAACCGAGCAGCCGCAGGAAGGTGAAGCGAAAGGCAGCGGCATGGGCGGCCTTGTCGTGTTCCTTGTGGTGGCCCTGATCGGCGGCGGCGCGGCCCTTTACTTCTTCAAGTTTAAGAAGCCCAAGGCCGACACCAAGGGCGGCGACGAGCTGGACGAATACGATTTTGGCGAGGACGAGGACGACGAGGACGAACCGACCCCGGAGGACGAGGAACCCGCGCAGGATAAGGAGGAATAAGGAATGAGTATTCAGTTGGTAATTGCAGAGAAACCGAGCGTCGCCCGCAGCATTGCGGGCGTGATCGGTGCGGATCAGAAAAGGGACGGCTACATGGAGGGAAACGGCTATCTGGTGAGCTGGTGTATCGGCCACCTTGTTTCCCTTGCCGACGCCGGAGCCTATGACGAGCGTTTCAAGAAGTGGCGCTATGACGACCTGCCGATTTTGCCACAGGAATGGCAGTACATCATCCCTGCCGAGAAGAAAGGCCCGTTTGCCGTGCTGCGCTCTCTGATGGAGCGCCCCGACGTGACGGGGCTTGTGTGCGCCACCGACGCCGGGCGCGAGGGTGAGCTGATTTTCCGTTTTGTCTACCAGATGGCGGGCTGCAAAAAGCCGTTCAAGCGCCTTTGGATTTCCAGCATGGAGGACGCCGCGATCCGCGAGGGCTTTGCCCACCTGAAACCGGGGGCCGACTACGACGACCTGTATCAATCGGCCCTGTGCCGGGCGCAGGCCGATTGGCTGGTGGGGATCAACGCCACCCGGCTTTTCTCCATTCTCTATCACAAGACCCTGACCGTGGGCCGTGTCCAGACGCCTACCCTCAATATGCTGGTTGACCGGGAGGCTAAAATCAGCAATTTCAAGAAAGAGAAATACCACGTTGTCCATATCGCGGCGGGCGGCATGGAGGCGGCCAGCGACCGCTTTATGAACCCCGACGACGCCGACGCCACCAAGACGGCCTGTGCAGGAGCGCAGGCCGTTTGTGTATCGGTGAAGCGTGAGAAAAAGACGGAGCAGCCGCCCCGTCTTTACGATCTCACCACCTTGCAGCGGGAGGCCAACCGCCTGTTTGGATTTACCGCCAAGCAGACCCTTGACTATGCCCAACAGCTCTATGAAAAGAAGCTGCTGACTTATCCCCGCACCGACAGCCAGTACCTTACCGACGATATGCAGCCCACAGCGGAAAGCATTGTGTCCGGCCTGTGGCCGCTGCTTTCCTTTGCGGCAGGGCTGGACATTGCCCCGCAGTTTGGCCGGGTGCTGAACAGCAAAAAGGTGTCCGATCACCACGCCATTATCCCCACGATGGAGTTTGTGCAGAAAGGCTTTGACGGGCTGACCGAGGGCGAAAAGAAACTGCTGTCCCTTGTGTGCTGCAAGCTGCTGTGTGCTGTGGCCGCGCCCCATGTGTATGAGGCTGTCACCGCCACATTCACCTGCGCCGGGAACGAGTTCACCGCCAAGGGCAAAACCATTCTCACCCCCGGCTGGAAAGAGATTGAGCGCCGCTTCAAGGCGTCGTTCAAGACCGACGCCGACGAGGACGCGCCGGAGCTGGCAAGGGAGCTGCCGGAGATCACCGAGGGCCAGACCTTTGACCCGGTGGAGGCCAGTATCACCGAGCATTTCACTACGCCGCCCAAGCCCTATACCGAAGATATATGCTGTGAAAGGGGGATAAGAAATCACCCATAGAAAGGAGCGTTCCCATGAAACCTAAGAAATTAGGCAACGGTAAAATCACCGCCCTTTATGAGAGATTGAGCCGTGACGATGACCTCACAGGTGATAGTAACAGCATTATCAATCAAGAGTTAATATGTAGAGGGTGGTTTCTCCCACCTAATACATATGACTGCGGCTCATTTGTGGTGAATGGAACAGCAGTTGTAGGAAAGGAGTCAAAAATTCCTTATAACCGCTGCAAATCACACAGAAAGGAGCTTTTTTTCTATGAAATCTATATTTGAGGAAATGGACGGCACTTACCGTCAGGAGGGTGATTATCTTATCCCGAACCTTGCGCTGCCGGATGAACCGGAATACCAGATCGGCAAGCACGGGCGTATGCGCCGCAGCTATCTGAAAGAACATCGCCCCATTCTCTACACAAACCTGCTCACAAGCGGAACGCTGCATCGGCACCTTGCCGAGATCGACCAAGCCTGCAATGAGCGCATGGCAATCATCGTTTCTGATATGGCGCAGCAGGAGGGTGTGACCGAAGCACTCAAAGCTGCCGATCAAATGGAATGGGTGCGCCGCATGAACAGCATCCGCAGCCGTGCGGAGGAAATCATCCTGACTGAGCTCGTATATGAATGACAGATGCCCGTTATTGGCTGTATGGCCGATAACGGGCATTTCTGCGTTTTAATCCTTTTCCTCGGTGCTGGCTACAAGCCGGTCAAAATCACTCTGATACTGACGATCCTGAATGACACGGTATTTCTCAAACTCGCTCTCGGCAAAGGCTTTTGCAATGGCCGCCGTCACTTTTCCTTTATGATGCAGCACTTCTTCCTCGTTAAACTGCAAAAACGCATCCAGCCGTGCGACCCAATCCTGCATATACATGATGTTCCCACGGCGTGCCTGCCGCTCGGCATAATCCAGATACATCGTGACAATTTCGTTGAGGTTCCCCATCTCGGTTTCGTCCAAGTAGTTCTTCGCTATCACAACATCAGATTTGCGGATTCTGCCGCTGGGTGCATTTTTCCACGTTGTCAGGCCCATATTCGGTTTCGTGCTGTCTGCCCGGTCATAGATGATCTCCGCTGCGGTATGCTTTGTAATTGCGTAATGCAGCTTGTTTTGCACTGTGGCGAAAAACTCTTTTGTAACAGGACTGTCCACATCATAGTCTGCGCTGCATTGGGAGTATATGTCCGTGATTTTCTGATAAAAGCGCCGTTCACTGGCGCGAATGTCACGGATGCGCTCTAACTGTTCTTCAAAATAATCTTTCCCGAAGAAGTTCTGCGGCTCTTTCAGGCGCTCATCGTCCATGACATAGCCCTTGATAATATACTCCTTCAATATCCTGTTTGCCCAGATGCGGAACATGGTGGCCTTTTTGGAGTTTACCCGATAGCCGACCGCAATGATCGCATCCAGATTATAGTATCTCGTGGGATAATTTTTCCCGTCAGCCGCAGTTGTTTCCAAAACGGAAACAACTGAATCCTCCCTCAATTCACCGGAGGCAAAGATGTTCTTCAAGTGTTTTGAGATGGCTGCTTTCTGCACTTCAAACAGCTCCGCCATCTTTGCCTGTGTCAGCCACAAATTTTCCTGATATAGCAGAATTTCAACCTTGACATCCCCGTTATCGGTCTTATAAAACAAAATTTCTCTTGTTTCATACGGGGTAAGCGCCATATTCTCATCCATTGTCTTTATCCTCCCGGCTCTTTGCCCGTGTTTTATAGACATTATACTGATTCTTACACCGGGGACTGCAAAATGCGGAATTGGAACGGCTGCTCAGGAACACCTTCTGGCAGTGCTTGCACAGCCGCAGGGGCTTCTCTCCGTCCACCAGCAGGAAGCTGAACATCATCTGGATGCCCAGCAGCAGCGAATGGAAGTCCCAATAGATGGTCGGTTTGTCCAGCAGCTCAATATGATAGCTGGGCGCAATGCCGCCGAAAGCAGCCATGCCTTTGCGATACAGATTCCGGGTATCCTCATCGATCAGGTCATAATCGTTGTAGTACAGAATAGATGTGGTCAGCGTAAAGGCCCAGTCCTTGAACTGCTGCGCCACCCAGTCATAGGCTTCAGCATACTCTCGCTGGAAGCTCATGGTTTTCGCCATGGGTTCACTCGCAAAGGTCATGGTCAGCGCCACCATCATGTTGTCGCCGGACACGCTCCATCTGGACTCAATGCCCTTCTTGACCAGATCCAGCTGGTCAAAGGGATAGAATAGCGCCAGATAGTCCTCGGTTTCCATGGATTCTGCCTTGATGAAGTGGTTTTTCGGCAGATAGACCGCCTCATAATCCATGAAGGACGGCGTGGTGGGCAGCGCTGTCATCAGGCCCAGCAGACCGTAATGGGTTACAAATTCCAGAATGGCCTTCTGCACCTCGTCCTCCGGGCTGCGGTTCATCATCAGCATTCCCACATTCAGCGCATCCAGCACGATTCCCGGCGCTTCCTTCAAGGGATTATATATGTCGGGCTTGGCATTCTTCCCCGGCGTGATATACCGCTTGCCGTCTGCGGCTGTTTTCAGTTCATAGCGGTCATACCGTACCCAATGGGAACGGGACTGCTCAAAGAGATTCTTCATGGCGCTGTTCCTCTCAACTCGTAATCCAACTATATATTAACCGTATTACTATTGTATCAACCGTCCTTGTCATCGTCAAGGGCGGCTTTCTTTTTTCTCGGTTTGGTTTTGTTTTCCCGGCGGATCACGGCATCTTTGCCCATGGTTTGCAGCAGTGCTTCATATTCTTCTACGAACTCGCGCTCCCGCAGAGTAATGTTGTAGTCCTTTTCCAGCTTTTCGCTCAGATGCTCATACATCCGCCTTTGCAGCTTTTTCTGAATGGTCATACGCAGCTTGCGGATATTCCGGTCGGACTGCCCACGGATGGCAGCAAGCCTTGTGGTGCTGTATTGCTTGACGAACAGGTAGTACAGCACCTCCTTCTGCTCATCACTGAGGGTGAAAAAGAGCTTGGAGAGAAAACGGTTTGCTGTCAGCTCGTGCAGCTCGTAGGGACAGGAGAAGATGATGTCGAGAAAATTTCCCTGACAGAGCTGGCGGAACCTTGGCAGATTCATCCAGAGGGGAGCAATTCTCGGCTCTGGCACGGCCTGAAACTCCAACGGCACATCGCCCCGCAGGTTTTCGTGGTCACGCTCCCGGCGTTCCCGATTTCTGTCCAGCTTGTTCCACTCGTCTACTATAACCAGAAAATCCGATTCCGTCCGGGCAGCTTCCTCCAGCCGCCGCAGAGCCTCGGCGCGAATTTCCCGCTTGAGCCGTTTTTCGCTGGTGGGCGCGGCTTCTTCCTCCTCGTCCTCCAGCTCGGCATCATAGTCTCTGGGGTGCTCGTCTTGCTCCAGCTCGCTTTCCAGCTCAAGAGTACGTTCCTCGGTAAGCGCTTCCTCCAGCGTCTCGTCCTCCGGCGCACCGTCAGACGAATCCTCCCAATCGGCAAAGCCGTCCGCATCCATTTCAAGACTGGTTTTCTCTATTTGCTCCTCAGCATCTTCTTCCTCATCGGAAAAATCATCATCCAGCAGCAGTTCATCCTCCCAAAGTTCCACGACAGCTTCACCTCCCCGAAAAAATATTTTTCTTTTTTTCAAAAACAGTTCCGATTTACACCCCGTATTTCTCCTATTAGTAGAGGAAGTAATCTTAGCACAAGTTACATAGATTACTTTCCGAGCCATCGGCAAAGAAAAGGAGGATATGGAGCATGGAAAAGCAACAAAAAGACACGGTTGGCTTACAGCCAACGGAACCAAACACATTATATCAAAAACCAACCAATCACGCAAGGAGGACGCCTATGGAGCAGAACAAGCGAGAACAGTTTATCATCCGCCGCATCGGCGGCACCACCTACAAGGTCAGGGTCGCGTTCAGCGAGACGGCAGTGGAGACCATGGAGGAAAAGATTCTGCGGATGATCCGCAATGAAAGGGTTACAAATGACGGCACTTGTGGTATAATGGAAGCACCACAAATGAGCCGTCAGTCTGAAAGGAGCGCCGAATGCGCA
>OIZB01001222.1_pt1 | contig 14721 bp, 18 predicted proteins | sample 1588401 | NCBI WGS metagenome assembly OIZB01 (sample SAMN03283270) | human gut metagenome | biome: human-associated habitat; material: feces | host: Homo sapiens | place: USA | collected 2013
GAACGGCTCACCATGAACACCCGCCCGAAAAATCCCGCCAACGCCCGCAACCTCAATTTCTGCGGCATCGGCTCGTCCGGCTCGGGCAAGACCCGCTTTTGGCTCACGCCCCAGCTCCTGCAAGCTCATTCTTCCTATGTGGTGGTAGACCCCAAGGGCGGTGTACTGGGGCAGGTCGGCTCGTTTTTGCAAAAGCGGGGCTACAAAATTAAGGTGTTCAACAGCATTGATTTTTCAAAATCCATGCACTATAACCCGCTGGCGTACATCAAGACCGAGGCTGACATTCTAAAGTTTGTCAATGCTCTCATCTCCAACACCAAAGGCGAGGGCAAGGAGGGCGACCCGTTCTGGACGAAAGCAGAAGCACTTTTGTACTGCGCCCTGCTGGGCTACATCATTTTTGAGGGAGCCGAGGAGGATCGCAACATGAATACGCTGGTGGACATGATCTCCGGCATGGAGGTCAAGGAGGATGACGAGGATTTTCTCAACGCCGTGGACTATATGTTCAAGGGGCTGGAGCAGCGCAAACCGAATTGCTTTGCGGTGAAGCAGTATAAAAAATACAAGCTCAGCAGCGGTGTTGTATGCTCTAAAAGACTTCTTAATCAGATGATTTGGAAGTCTCTTAGAACACACAACTTTACATACCGAAGAAAGGAGACAAAACCATGAGCAAAAGCGAGAAAATCACTGCTCTTTACGAGCGTTTGAGCCGAGACGATGATATGGATGGCGAGAGCAACTCCATATCCAATCAAAAAAGACAGTTGGAAGACTACGCTGCCCAGCATAATCTTCCTAATATCGTCCATTTTACGGACGATGGCATAAGTGGCACTCGATTTGACCGCCCCGGATTTCTTGCCTTGATGAAAGAGGTCGAAGCCGGGAATGTGGAGTATCTGTGCCTAAAGGACATGAGCCGTCTGGGGCGTGATTATCTGAAAGTCGGTCAAATCATGGAAATTCTGCGACAGCAAGGTGTCCGTCTCATTGCTATCAATGATGGCGTTGATACTGCCAGAGGGGACGATGATTTTACCCCTTTCCGAAACATCATGAACGAATATTACGCACGAGACACCAGCCGTAAAATCCGTTCCACTTTCCAAGCAAAAGGCAAGACAGGCAAGCATCTTACAGGCTTAGTAATCTATGGTTACCTCTGGAATGAGACAAGAGACCAGTGGCTTGTAGATGAATATTCGGCAGAGGTTGTAAAGCGTATCTTTTCAATGACGATTGAGGGCATGGGACCTTATCAGATAGCAAACAGGCTGAAAGAGGAAAAGGTACTCATTCCCTCTGCATATCTGGCACAGTTCAACGAGGGTGTGAACAAAAACAAGACTTTCAAAGATGTTTACGGCTGGGGTTCTTCCACCATCTGCAACATTCTTGATAAGCGTGAGTATTTGGGACACACCATCAATTTCAAGACCCGAAAGCATTTCAAGGATAAGAAAAGCCATTATGTGCCGGAGGACGAATGGACGATTTTTGAGAATACCCATGAAGCCATCATTGACCAAGAGACCTTTGACCTTGCACAGAAAGTCAGAAGCAAGGTACGCCGTTATCCCGATGGCTGGGGCGATGTTGCACCGTTGACGGGCTTGCTCTATTGTGCTGATTGCGGCGGCAAAATGTATGTCCACCGCTTTAACAACGGCAAACGCATTTCGCAATATACCTGTTCAAAGTACAGCAAAATCCCTGTTGGGACGCTCTGCAAGACCCAGCACCGTATCAATGAAAGTGTTGTGTTGGAGCTGGTAAAAGACCTATTGAAAGCCATTGCCGAGTATGCCAAGCATGAACGAGCCGAGTTTGTCCGAGTGGTGCAGGAGGCACAGTCCAGCCAGCAGACAGCAGAGGTCAAGAAACAGCGGACACGCCTTGCAACCGCAAAGCAGAGAATATCCGAGCTGGAAGTCCTGCTCTGCAAAATCTATGAGGACAACATCTTAGGCAAGCTCTCTGACAGCCGCTATGCCACCTTAGACGCTCAATACGAAAAGGAACAGAAAGAGTTGACCGCTGAAATCAGCACGCTGGAAAAGGCAATCAGTGACTATGAAAAGCACGAAAAGGACGCTGACCGTTTCATTGCTCTGATTGATAAATACGAGAATTTTGACGAGCTGACCATTACCATGCTCAATGAGTTTGTTGAAAAAATCCTTGTGCATGAGCGTGACCGAAAAGGCAGTATTCAGACCACGCAGGAGGTTGAGATTTACTTCAATTTCGTTGGGCGTTTCGTCCCTCCGAAGTTTGCGGAAGTAGAGCTGACCCCAGAGGAATTAGAGGAAATCCGCAAGCGTGAGGAACGCAAGGACAGACTTCATCAGAATTACTTGAAGCGTAAAGCCAGCGGTTGGCAAAGGCAGTACGAGGACAGAACAAAAGCAAAGAAAAAGGCTGAAATGGACGCAAAGAAAAACGCTCTCCGAGCCGAGGATATAGCAAAGGGCGTGTTCATTCCTGTCAGCAATATGCCGAAGTTAGAGCCGAAAATCGCACCACAGAAAGGAGCTTAATCATGGAACTGAATTTTATCAAATGTGGGGACTACTACATCCCAGACATCAAAGTGAAAAATCCGAATATCCGTCTTGGAAAATGGGGACGGATGCGGAAAGAGTATCTGCGACTGGCTAATCCGGTGCTGTTCTCCGACATGGTGCTGAATGAAACCCTCTATGAGCATTGTGCGGAGATTGAGGAAACAGCCAAGAAGCGTATGGAAATCATCGTGCCGCAGCTTGCAAAGGCATACGGTGTGACGGAGCAGCTCAAAGCAGAGAACCAAATCGAATGGGTTCGGCAGATGAACGCTTGTGTTGCACAGGCTGAGGAAGCTATCAAGGGCGAGTTGATTTACTGCTGAGAAAGGAGCATGAATTTATGATTTTAGAAGCAATCTTCAACGGAGAGATTTATCCGGCAGAAACGGTAGTACCGAAATCAGAGAAGTTTCGGGAAGCTGGACAGGCAATCGCAGACACCATGCGATACTTTGAGCAGACATTGAGCAAAGAAGATTATGCGAAGCTGGATAAGCTCAATGACCATTTTGCAGACTGCCAGACCATGCAGACCGAAGAACATTTCAAGTATGGTCTTTCAATGGGTGTTCTGCTAATGAAAGAGATATACGAACTGTCCGATTTTAAGTAAAAAAGTCAAGTGCAGAACCAACAATTTAATATCGTGAGCAAAGCGACAGGTATTTCTATTCTGAGTATCTGTCGCTTTTATTTTATCAACTATCAAGGAGGACTTTTGAATGAAAATGAACCTGAATGAAATGAAAACCCTGTATACCTTTGGTTGCCCGAACCGTGAAGCAACGGTTGAGCGTTTGCGTTATGTGGCTGCCCTTACACCTGATCCAGCGGCAAAGAAACTGTTTTATATGCTGTCGGTCAAGTTGAGTGACGAAAAGTGCGACAAATGGTATCGTTGTTTCTACTACAATCTGCGTTTGCAGATGCAGGAATACTACCAGCACAAGGCAGTCATTATGGATAGTTGCTGGAATCATCACATGGAGAGATGTTATGGCGAAGCTGACGAAGTATGAAAAAGAAACAATCATCCTCTTTAATGAGGGCGAGGACACAGCCAATATCTACACCTACAATGCCAGCCTGCGAAAGCGACTGGCATTGTTCAGTAAAAAGCACCCCGACCTCTGCAAGTTGGAAAAATCCCATGAGCAAGGCGGTGTGACTTATCTGCTGAATAAGTCCAGACTTTCTATCCGTCTGCAACCGCCGTACAGCGAGGAACGCAGACGAAAAGCAAGCGAGAACGCCAAGCAAAACGGTTTCAATAGCCAGATGGAATGATGTAGCATTTTGGGTTGATTTGCGGTCAAAATGTCGGGTCTGCACTTGATGTTTTCTTTGGCTGTTAGCTAAAAAATACAGATTATATGAGGTGTACAATGTTGAATTAGAAATACAGATATGATATACTTCGAGTAAGGACATAGTCCTGCAATTATAAATTATAAACATAAGCTGTATACGGAAAGAAGGATTTTGATATGAATTATAAGCATCCTAATTTATTCGTTATGATACCATACGAAGAACGCAATAGAGTATCAGGCTATTTTGATTTAAGCGTTGTTGGAGAAGAATATGCAAAGTTACTTGGTGATTTAACAGATGAATTATCAACATATGCCGTGTCTAAAAATGATGTTGGAGAAAATGCTGTAATTATCCCAATACTGAGAGCAGGAATGTCTATGTCAAATAGATTGACAAAAAGTGGAGTAAGAGAAAATGAATATGTAATTTGATAATGTGGAGGTAAAATTATGAATTCCAGAGAATTATTAAATGCGCTAAGTGTCGCTGAGCGTTTAAAAGATACGACAAGGCATTGCTATACATCGAAAGGAAGACACGAGAGTGTAGCAGAACATAGCTGGATGATGACGCTGATGGCTTTTTTTATGCGGGATGAGTTTCCAGATGTTGATATGGATAAAGTTATTCGTATGTGTATTATTCATGATTTGGGTGAATGCTTTACAGGAGACATTCCTACCTTTGATAAAAAGCAAGTGCATGAGGATATAGAAGAAAATTTACTATTTAACTGGATAGATACGTTACCGTCTTATTATGCAGAAGAAATGAAAGCTCTATATAATGAGATGACAGAAAGAAAAACTGTCGAAGCTAAGATATATAAAGCTATTGATAGCTTGGAAGCTTTAATTCAGCATAACGCTTCTGATTTATCTACATGGATTCCGAAAGAGTATAAATTAAATTTGACTTATGCAGATGACCGAGTGAGTTTTTCAGAATATCTTACTACATTACGACAAGCTATACGAGAGGATACACTTGCAAAGATAGAAAAATAGTTATAAGTATTGTCTAAGCCAAAGGCGATCAACCGTAAAAAGTTGGTCGCTTTTGTTTTATGTGTGTCCAGCAAAGCTGGACTACACTTGCCGGTGCAAGTCCGGTCGCGGTAATCGCCAGTGAGCCGTGTAGCTAAACTCAGTGCGTTGTAGTAATACAGGGTGCTAAGCGAGTGGATAAAGTAACCTTGAAAAAGGTGCGAGCAATCATGCAGACCGTAGCATAAAGTGAATTCTGCCGTATCGTTAAAAAGGTCTCGAAAGAGAGAAAAGGGAAGTTGAGCCTTGGTAAAATAGGCGAAAACCATGGAACGTGTGGAGAAACTGGAAAACAGCACGGAAGAATCCCTCGGTATAGAGGAAACGGTATGTATGAAAAGTGTAGTTCGGAACTGGAGAGACCCTACCCATCACCGAAAGGTAAAGAGAAAGCGTATAAGCTTGGCGAAATCGTATTTCTGATGGAAGGGAGTCGGAGGGGAACATAGTACCGATAATGACTGTGCAAGAAAACGCAGTTTATGGGAAGGTTTCCTACTTCATTCATGTTTGTAGAGAGGGTAAGAGTGAGAGAATGTCATGCAGACTAATAACTCCAAAGAAAAAGTTCGACAACTTCAAAACAAACTATATCTGACAGCCAAGAAGTGTGACAGCCGAAGATTTCATGCACTTTACGATAAGGTATATCGAGATGATGTACTCTTTGAGGCATGGAAACGGGTAAAAGCTAACAAAGGTTCCAGTGGTGTGGATGGTATCAAAATTGAGGATGTTGAAGCGATGGGAATTGAAAAATACCTGTCAGAAATCAAATCAGAACTAATGAATGGAAAGTATAAACCATCTCCGGTAAAGCGAGTTATGATACCAAAACCAGACGGAAGTGAAAGACCTCTTGGAATACCAACGGTCAAGGACAGAATTGTGCAAATGGCGACAAAGATAGCAATAGAGCCAGTATTCGAAGCTGACTTTAGAGAATGTTCCTATGGATTCCGACCGAAAAGAAGTGCAAAACAAGCACTAGAAGTAGTAAGGAAAGCGTGTAACAACAAGGGCTATTATGTAGTAGACGCAGATATTGAAAAGTTCTTTGACAATGTAAACCAAGGAAAGCTGATGAAACTGGTAGAGCAGAGAATATCAGACCGTAGGATATTGAAGCTGATAAAACAATGGTTAGCATCAGGAGTATTATACGGAAATGTACTGACAATCTCTGAACTGGGAACCAGCCAAGGCTCAGTCATATCTCCGTTACTGGCAAACATTTACCTAAACACACTGGACAGACTGTGGGAAAAGTATGGACTTACTCACGGTATTCTTGTAAGGTACGCAGATGATACGGTAATCATTTGCAAGAATAAGAAAAGTGCAAATCACGCACTGAATTTATTGCAGTATATCATGGTAAAACTGGATTTAAAGCTACATCCAGTGAAAACAAAGATTGTCAGCATGTGGGACGGAAAAGAGGGATTTGACTTTCTCGGAATGCACCACAGAAGAATGACAACGGAAACACGCAAAGGACAACTGTACAAGGAAACGTATCAGTACCCAAGCAGAAAAGCCATGAAGAAAATGAAAGCCGAAGTCAAGAGGAATGTAAACAGACGAAGTCTGCTAGTTGCAAAGGAAGAGGATTTAATAAAGAATCTGAATCCGAAAATCACAGGATGGAAGAATTATTACTCCACCAAGAGAAACGAAAAGTGGATGCAGGCTCTAGACTGGTACATTATTTGCACTTTTACAAGATGGTATAACAAGAAACACCAGAGACGTAATCGTATGTCAAAGGTGGGATTTGTAAGAAATAGCATTTACGAAAAAGGATTAAAGAAAATGGTTAGAGCATGACGTAATGCTGTAGAAAGAAGAATGTCGGAAAGCCGTGTGAGGGAGAACCTCATGCACGGTTTGATGAGGGGCGGATGAAAATTTCATCCGCCTACTCTACCCATTATTGAGAAAGGAGCTTGCCTATGAGTAAAGAAAAATTGGAAAAATTGGAGCGTGAGAAATATGTGGTCGAGCGAAAGCTGACCGCAGCCATGCACAAGGAAAAACGATTGCAGAGCGAACTAAAGCGTTTGACCCGAAGTGGGCGAACCCACCGCCTTTGCACTCGTGCCGGAATGTTGGAAACCTTTTTGAAAGAGCCAACCACTCTGACCGATGATGATGTGATGGAGCTTTTGACTTTCATCTTCCACAGCGAAGCGATTCAAAAGAAGCTGGACTTGCTGATTGAGAACCGAAAGGAAACGGAGCAACCGAACGGGAGCTAAAAGACCCTTTTGGAAAAAGGGCGCAATTATACACCACCTAAAGATGGTGATTGCGTTCTGCCGAAAGCCCCATGCTGGGAGCCGATGATTTCCGCAGTCTGCTCCAATCATCCAGGGGAAGCTACACTTCCCCTGCGTTGGCTTTGCCAACTACCCCTTTGTAGACTTGCCGCCGAGAAACGATTGCAAGCAATCATTCCCCGACAGCAAGTTTATATTCCACCACCTGACCGTTGCTGAAAAGTATCGGTCATTTTTTGTTGCACCGAAAGGAGGTTCACACAAATTGCCAGTACCACATTTTAATATCAAAATCACACAGCGAAGCAAAGGTAAATCTGCGGTTGCCGGAGCTGCCTACCAAGCCGGAGAAAAGCTGTTTTCCGAGTATGACCAGAAAACCAAGAACTACACTTGCAAGAAAGAAGTGGTCTATACGGAAATCATGCTGCCCCCAAATGCTCCACCCGAATATGCTGACCGAGCGGCTCTCTGGAACTCCGTTGAAGAAATCGAAAAGCAATGGAACTCCCAGCTTGCAAGGCGGTTTGTTGCCGCTTTGCCCAGAGAAGTCCCGATGGAGCTATTACCGCAGATGGTCAAAGAATACTGCGAGGAGCATTTTGTTTCTAAGGGAATGTGTTGTGATTTCGCAATCCATGACCCCGACCCACCGGGACACAATCCGCACTGTCATTTCATGCTGACCATGCGAGCCATTGATGAAAATGGAAAGTGGCTGCCTAAGAGCCGAAAGGTTTATGACCTTGACGAGAACGGCGAGCGTATCAAGCTCCCCTCCGGCAGATGGAAAAGCCATAAGGAAGATACCGTTGACTGGAACGAACAGTATCATGCCGAGGAATGGCGGCATGGCTGGGAAGTTGTTCAGAACAAATATCTGGAGCTTGCCGGAAGTCCAGAACGGATTGATATGCGTTCTTATGAGCGACAGGGACTTGACATTATCCCAACCGTTCACATGGGAACTGCTGTCTCTGCGTTGGAGCGAAAAGGCATTGCGACCAACATCGGCAATCTGAACCGAGACATTAAAGCCGCTAACCGCATGATGAACGCTATCCGCAGCACCATCAAAAATCTGCGTGACTGGATCGCTGACATTCTGGAAGCTACCAAAGAAGTCCTTGCAGAGAATGAAGCAGCAAAGAAAAATGCTTCTCCGAACCTTGCCGTTCTACTGCGTGATTATCTGAATCTGCGAAAGGCAGAGCGTAGCGAATGGTCGAGATACGGACAGCAGAAAGGCACGACCGATGATTTGAAAACCATTTCCCAAGCTACCGTCTATCTACAACGGCATGAGCTTTTCACGCTGGAAGATTTGGACATCGCTCTGCAAGGGGTGAGTGAAAAGGCTACTGCCATTCGTGAAGATATGCAGACAGCCGCTAACCGCATGAAAGCTATCACAACCATTCAGAACGCTGTCGCTGATTGTGAAAAGCATAAAGCAGTCCATGACAAGTATATCAAAATCGGCTGGAAAATCAGAAAGGAAGCCTATGCCGAAAGCCACAAGGACGAGCTTACCGCTTTTAACAAGGCATACCGCACTTTGAAAAAGCATGGGGGTGATTTGAATGTGGACTTGAAAGCCTTGCAAAAAGAATATGACGATTTGAAGATTTCTCATACTAATCTGAAAGCACAGCTTGCCGCAGTCAACGAGGAATTGAAGCCGATGAAGGATATTCGCTACTGGGTCGGTAAGGTTCTATCGCCGGAACAGACAGCCACGAAACAGCCAGAGCCGAAGCATTCTCTCAAAGAACGCTTACTGTACGAACAGGAACAGAAGAAACAGGTGCAGAAAGCACCAAAACAGAAAAAACAGGATATGGAACTTTAACAGGCACTTGCCGTTTTCACTATGAAAATGTCGAGTGCCTTTTTTGTTTCCCGAAAGGATGATGCAATGAATGTATTTGAAGCAGTAAAACAGAATGTAACTACCAGACAAGCGGCAGAGCTGTACGGTATTCGTGTGGGTCGCAATGGAATGGCGGTCTGCCCCTTTCACAATGATAAGAACCCCAGCATGAAACTTGACCGCCGCTTTCATTGCTTTGGCTGTCAGGCAGATGGAGACGCAGTTGACTTTGTTTCCCGACTGTTTGGCTTGCCGAGCAAAGAAGCCGCTATGAAGATAGCTGATGATTTTGGTATCAGCTATGACAGCAGACAGAAACCGTCAATCAGACCAAAGATACGAGAACCTACCCCGGAGCAGAAATATCAGCAGGAAGAAAATCATTGCTACAAGGTGCTGTCTGATTACTTCCATCTTCTGAGGAAGTGGGAAAAGCAATACGCACCACAACGGACGGATGAAGTGTGGCATCCGCTTTTTGTGGAAGCGTTGCAGAAGAAAAGCTATATCGAATACCTGCTGGATATTCTTCTCTATGACACTCCCGAAGAAAAGAAAGCTCTTGTAGCCGAACAGAGAAAAGAGGTGATGAAACTTGAACAGCGAATTGCAGGACACACAGCCGAGCATGACCGTGGAAGAAGTCAGAGGAAGTCTGGACTTGACCGATAACGGAGCGATCAAGAACAGCATACGAAACTGTCTGACCGTCTTTCAGAATGACCCTGTTCTGCAAGGTGCTGTCCGATATAACATTCTGACGGAGCGTATCGACATTGTGAAGCCGCTTTGGTGGAGCAAGCAGACAGCGACCTTGACCGACACGGACTTAAATTATCTCATGCTCTATCTGGAAGATAAATATAGTCTGACCAGCGAGAAGAAAATACAGAAAGCTCTTTCCATTATCGCTGACAGCAACAAATACCACCCCATTCGAGATTATCTGAACGGTCTGGAATGGGACGGAACAGAACGCATCCGCTATGCCTTGCCCCGATTTCTCGGAGCTGAGGAAAGCGAGTACACTTACCAGGCATTACGGCTGTTCATGTTGGGAGCAATCAGCAGAGTGTTCAAACCGGGCTGTAAGTTTGAAGTTATGCTCTGCCTTGTGGGTGGACAGGGTGCAGGAAAGTCCACTTTCTTCCGTCTGCTGGCAGTCAAAGATGAATGGTTCTCCGATGACCTGAAAAAGATTGACGATGACAATGTGTACCGCAAAATGCAGGGACATTGGATTATCGAGATGTCGGAAATGATTGCCACAGCCAACGCTAAGAGCATTGAAGATATTAAGTCCTTTATCAGCAGGGCGAAAGAAACCTATAAAGTGCCGTATGAAACCCATCCGGCAGACCGCTTGCGACAATGCGTGTTCGGCGGTTCTTCCAATACGATGGACTTTCTGCCCCTTGACCGAAGCGGCAACCGTAGATTTCTGCCTATCATGGTACACCCCGAAAATGCAGAGGTTCACATTTTGGAAGATGAAGCCGCATCCAGAGCGTTCATTGATATGATGTGGGCAGAAGCCATGTTCATCTATCAGAACTTTCCTCTAAAGCTGACCTTATCAAAGGATATGGACAAGGAGCTGAAAGAATTGCAAAAGCAGTTTATGCCGGAGGACACGAAAGCAGGACTGATTCAGTCTTTTCTTGATAACTTCAAGGGTACACAGGTCTGCTCCAAGCTGATCTATGCAGAAGCTCTGAACCACCCTTTTGACGAGCCGAAGCAATGGGAAATCCGAGAAATCAATGAAATCATGAACAACAGCATTGAGGGATGGAAACCGTTTTCCAATCCACGCAGCTTCGCCAAGTACGGCAGACAGCGAGGGTGGGAACGCATACCACCGCCCGACAACGAGCCATCGGCAACAGGCTCAAATCTGACGGATGGTTTTCGAGAACTGACAGAGGAAGAAGCCCGACAGATGGAACTTCCATTCTGAAAAAATGACCGTGTTGCCGAGTAAGTTGTTATCCCGTTGCCGACCCCGTTGCAGGGCAAATCTCTTAAAAGTCCTTTATTTTCAAGGGGTTTTCTTCTCTGACAACGAAAGCAACGGAGAAATCAAAGAAAAAAGTAAAAATAGTAAATAAGCCAGATAGGACTATGTTCGAGGTTTTTTGAAGCCCGTTGCCGGACTTCGTTGCCGACCACACACCCTGTCTGGCTTTTTTCATTTCAAGGAGGTATTCAATGAACGCAACAACAATTCAGAACACAAACACTAACACACAGCCTTGTTTCCGCAAGACCATCGACAAGACCACCTATATCGTGCGTGTCCATTTCAGCGAGACCGCAACAGAGACGATGGCGGACAAAATCAAGCGTATGCTTCGTGATGAAGTCCGTAAGATGTGAACTTTTTGTAAATTTGATTAAAAAGTCCTTGACAATTCGTTTCAGGCAAGACGGCCAAAAGTATTTTGATTTCTTGCGGTGCTCGGCTTGCGCCCTTTGACATTCCCCAGCTTCGGGAGATCATGTCCTATGACGAGCTGGAGCTTGACCGGCTGGGGGATGAAAAATCGGCGCTGTTTTTCCTTATCAGCGATACGGACACCACCTATAACTTTCTTGTGGCCCTCGCTTTCTCGCAGATGTTCAACCTTCTGTGTGAACGGGCCGACAACACCTACGGCGGACGCCTGCCCCATCATGTACGGGTGCTGTGGGACGAGGCGGCCAATACGGGACAGGTGCCGGGGCTGGAAAAAATCGTTGCCGTTATCCGTTCCCGGGAGATCAGCCTGACGCTCTTTTATCAGGCTATGAGCCAATGCAAGGCGCTGTACAAGGACCATTCCGAAACCATCATGGGAAACATGGACAGTATCGTGTTCCTCGGAGGCCGGGAGGCTTCCACCCTAAAGGATATTTCGGAAAACTGGCTGGGCAAGGCCACCATCTCTATGCAGACCGAGGGCCGAAGCCGTGGACAGTCTGAAAGTTACAGCCAGAATATGCAGCGGCTTGGCCGGGAGCTGATGACCACCAGCGAGATCACCACCATGCCCGGGGATAAATGTATCTTGCAGCTTCGGGGGCTCCCGCCTTTCCTGTCCCCGAAGTATGACTTGAAAAAGCACCCGAATTACAAGTACACAGCCGAATTTGATAAAAAGAAAAACGCCTTCCGCTTGGAAAGCCTGTTCCGCCACCGGCCATTGAGACTAAAGCCGGAGGACGAATACACGGTGTACGAAGTGGACGGCTCCGACACGGACGAAGAAGCTGACCTGTTGAATTTCGATGATCTGGACAGCGACGAGTTTGTGTAACTTCGGGCCATGATGACCCGAAGCGCCGCCGATGTGGGCGGCTTTTTTTGTACCCAAAACCATCAAACAAACAAAATGGAGGAACGTATATGGAATTTTTCAATCAGGCAATCGACATTCTTAAAATTCTGGTCATGGCTCTTGGCGCTGGTCTGGCGGTATGGGGCGTCATCAACCTTCTGGAAGGTTACGGGTCGGATAACCCTGCGGCAAATGCTCATGTGCGGTAAAGTAACACACATAAATTTGAAAGACAGCAACCTTGCTATTCCGAATTTTTATAAGCAGTATTGACAATATAGCCATTCTGTTTTATACTGTACTTGTAACAGCATAACAGTACAAAACAGAACGGCGGTGAGAAGTTGGAAATCGTAGTGAGCAATAAGGCAAGTCGTCCATTATATGAGCAGATTGCTACACAGATTAAAGCAGCAATTATGAGCGGAGAATTAAAAGCTGGCGAAGCAATTCCCTCTGTACGAGCGTTAGCAAAATCTTTGCACATTAGCATTTTAACTGTTCAAAAAGCATATTCCACATTGCAGGAGGACGGTTTTATTGAAACCACAGCAGGAAAAGGCTGCTATGTATCAGCACAAAATCAGGATTTTTATCTGGAAGAACAGCAAAAGAAAATTGAAGAAAGATTTTCAGAAGCAATAGAAATCGCCCGCGCAAGTGGAATTTCTTTTGATAAATTGATCGAATTGTTAACAATTTTATACGAGGAGGATGATTAAATGACCGAAAATATTTTAGAGATACATAATCTATCGAAGGATTATGGCGACTTTGTTCTTAACAGGGTTAGCTTTTCACTTCCGCGAGGCGTTATCATGGGACTAATCGGAGAAAATGGAGCTGGAAAGTCAACCACGATTAACTGCATTTTGAATGAAATTCAGAAAAGTAGCGGTGAAGTCTTGATTTTTGGGAAAGACCATATTTCCAATGAAATAGAAATTAAGAGTAAATTAGGCGTTGTCTTTGATGAAAACCATTTCCCGGATATATTTACCCCTATGGAAATCGGTAAATATATGTCCGGCATTTATCCCGGCTGGGAATGGGTTACTTATCGTCAATTTCTTGAAAAATTTGAACTGCCAAAGGATAAGAAAATCAAAGATTTTTCAAAGGGAATGAAAGTAAAACTTGCTTTTGCGGTTGCTCTTTCACATAAAGCGGAACTGTTGATTTTAGATGAAGCTACAAGCGGGCTTGACCCGATTATCCGTGATGATGTTTTGGATATGTTAATTGATTTTGTGCAGGACGAAAGTCATTCTGTTCTTGTATCTTCCCATATTACAAGTGATTTAGAAAAAGTGGCAGATTATATTACATTTCTGCATAAAGGGAAAGTGATTTTCAGCCATGAAAAAGACGATTTAGTTGACAACTATGGTATTGTGAGTTGTGGTGCCGCTATCTTTGATACACTTGACAAGACAGAAATTGTAGCTTATCGAAAAGAGGATTACCAGTATAAGGTCTTAGTGAAAAATCGAGATAAGGCGGCTAAAAATTATTCCAAGGCGATTGTAAGTCCGGCAACGATTGAAGAAATCATGTTGTTTTATGTAAAGGGGGAAATGCAATGAAAGGACTTTTGACAAAAGACCTCTTAACCATTCAGAAAAAGTATGGAATGAAAAGATTAGTTATGGACATTGCAATCATCATCGCACTGATGATTATTTTAGAGGGAACAGGCGCAATTTACATTAGTTTTCTATTGATACCACTTGAAGTGACTTCTATGGTTATTTCATTGACAACGTGTGATGAGCAATGGAAATGGGGGAAATATGCTGTTTCGCTTCCAATATCTAAAACACAGATTGTCAAAAGTCGATATATGTTTGCGGGCAGTATGGCTTTAATCGGATTGAGTGTTGCTTTGATTGTAAATGCGATTTCTTATTTCTGTTTTCCCACATACCGTTTTGGTTTTTATTTGTTTATAACGATAGCATCATTTTGTGTAACATTGCTATTTCTATCGTTTACACTTCCGTCCAATTATTCGTTGGGAGTAAACGCTGGATTTGCGGCAATGATTATTCTGGTCATACTGCTTGTTGTTTTAGGTATTTGGTCAAAACTAACAGATAATGCAATTATGTGGTTCATCGTTGAACATTTTGAAACCAGCATGGGGATAGCATTTGTTTCGACAATTTTGCTTTTTGCTTTATCTTATGCGTTATCTATTACTTTCTTCAAAAGGAAATACGTCTAAATGGGATAGCAAACCCGGCCGAGTCAGTCAACGGTCAAGATGAACGGCTCTTGCAGAGCCGCCGTTGACAGCCCCGCCCG
>OIZB01001224.1_pt1 | contig 14704 bp, 4 predicted proteins | sample 1588401 | NCBI WGS metagenome assembly OIZB01 (sample SAMN03283270) | human gut metagenome | biome: human-associated habitat; material: feces | host: Homo sapiens | place: USA | collected 2013
GCTCCTGCTGATGCGGCACACCGCCAGAGCGCCGCGAGGGCTGACGCCCAGCACCACCAGCGGGTGGCTGCGGCTGGCCTCCGCCAGGCTGGTGACGTATTCCAGCATGGCGTCCGCCATGTGGACTGACTGGGCTTCCTTCTGCATAGCCAGCACCTCCGCGCAGGAGGACACGGTGGCCACCGCCTCCAGCGGGTCGCCGATCTGGCGGTCACGGAGGATGTTCACTTGACTTGCAAAATCGGGATATCCCATCTCCAGCCGCACCATGAAGCGGTCCAGCTGTGCCTGGGGCAGCAGCTGCGTACCGGCAGAGCCTACCGGGTTCTGGGTGGCGATGACCACGAAGGGGTCCGGCAGCTTGTGGGTCTGGCCGTCCACGGTGACCTGACGCTCCTCCATCACCTCCAGCAGCGCCGACTGGGTCTTGCTGGAGGTGCGGTTGATCTCATCGGCCAGCAGCAGGTTGGTCATCACCGCGCCGGGCTGATAGGCAAAGCTGCCGCTCTCCTTATGGTACATGGAGAAACCCACGATGTCCGAGGGCAGCACGTCCGGCGTGAACTGGATACGCCCATACCGGAGACCCAGGGCGCGGCTGAAGGCCAGCGCCGTGGTGGTCTTGCCGGTGCCGGGCACGTCGTCCAGCAGCACATGGCCGCGGGAGAGCACCGTCATCATGATCTTTTCCAGCACATCGTCCTTACCGGCGATGACCTTTTTCACTTCATGCAGGATCTTTTCTACGCTGGTATTCATCTGCTTTTCTCCTCTTACCATTCTTTATAGTAGTTGCCGCTGGAAACGCCGTAATTGCCGTTGGCGCTGGAATAGCCGCCGATGTCCTTGCCCATGGCCAGCGTGTACCGCACGCGGATGACGCTGCCGTCCTGCGGCTTGCAGACGTTCATGCCGTAGCCGGGATAGCTGCCGTTATAGGAATACATCCAGCCCGACCAGCGGTAGAAGTCAAATTCACCAAGACTGTCCATGGAGAAGGGTTGGGGATCCAGTCCCGCACCGTTCTCGTCCATGCCGTCGGCCATGATTAGCTCCATCAGTTCGGAATCGATGAAAAAGCCGCTGCAAATGCCGCTGCGCTGGATGGCGGACAGATAGCTGCCGCTGCCGCTGACGGTGTAGCCGTTCTCCGTCAGCACCTGCTGCACCACGGTCCATGCGTCCGTGCCGCCCGGCACCGTTACCGCCGTGGGATACACCAGATACCCCAAGCCCACGGTGGTGGCCTCTACGCTGACGGTGACGGTGACGGTGCCCTCCTCGTAGTACACCGTCCAGCTGCGGGTGGCGGAATAGCCGTCGCCATCGGTGGCGGTGATGGTGATGGTATTGGCCCCCTCGTTGGAGAGGTAGGCGGTGTAACCGAACTGGTAGCCGGACTGGCTGATGGGTGCGGACACCACCGTGCCGTTCACCGACACGGTGTAGTTGTTGGCGTAGAGCTGCTGGCCGTTGCAGCTGCGGCCATCCACCAGCACGATGAGGTCGGGCGTTTTCATGGTCAGACCGTTGGTCAGACCGATAACGGTGCCGTCCGCCTCCACCTGGGCGATGATGGTGGGCTGGCGGTCCTCCGGCGTGTCCTCCGCGCCCCGCTGGAAGTGGAGCAGGTATTTATAGGTCTTGCTCCGGCCCGTGGAATCCTTGTAGTCGATGTACAGCTGCCGGTCCTCGCGGCCCATGTCCACGGTGTACCGGCCGTCGCTGTCTTGGGTCAGGGAGAGGGTGCCGGTGCTGTCGCTGACGCGGACGTTCGTGATGGCCTCCCTGCCGGTGCTTCGGATCAGGTGGAGTCGGAATTTGTACTGCTGGCTGTCCACCGTCACCTTTTCGAACGACGCGCTGCTCTGGGCCGTGCTGTCGTCGATGACCGTGTCGGAGATGGTGGTGCTGATCTGAAACGCGCTGGCGTTGTAGGTGATGGTATAGGTCACATCGGCGGTGGAGGACTGATAGCTCGCCTTGATGCGGATGCGGTTTTCGCCGGAGTTCAGCTGGGCGGTGTAGCTGCCGCCGCTGCCGGCGAGGGTCCTGCCGTTGAGCTCCACGGACTGCACCGGATAGGTGCTGCCGTCCCGCTCGGCGCAGGCGGTAAAGGTCAGCGCGCCCTCCGACACGGTGCCAAGCTCGCCCAACTGCCGCCCGTCCGAGGTGCGCTTCGCCACGATGATAAGCTCCCCGGGCTGGGCGTAGCAGACGGTGTAGCTGCGGGTGGCGCGGACGGTGCCGCCGTCCTCCCGATAGTCCGCGCTGACAACGATGGTATTGGCTCCCGCCGCCAGATGCACCGTCACGGAGGTGGTCTGTGCGGCATAGCGCAGCTCCCTGCCGTTGACGGTGACGGCGAGGCCGATGGGCTCCCGCTGCGGCTGGTGGGTGATGGTAAAGGGATAGGTCTCCTCCGCCGTGGTCTCGCCGTCGATGATGCTGGTGGTAAAATACAGCGCGGCATCCGGTGCCTCCGGTACGGTAACGTCCCCCGGCGCGGCGTGGTCCGGTGTCTGTCCGCCGGAGCCGCCGCCGTTATCCGCGATGTCCAGCAGGTCGCCGATGCCGTCCCGCCCGTCCGAGGACGCGGTGTCGCTGTCCACGGGGGGCGCGTCCGGCGTGGGGGTATCGTCAGGCTGCGAGCTTTCCGGTGCGTCCGGCTGATCCGGCGGCGTCTCGTCCTCAGGGGCCTCCGCGTCGTTGGCGCTGTCCATGGCCGTCACGCGGTCGCCGTCGTACAGCACCTCCCCGGGTGAGTACAGCATGCGGGATGCCGCCCGGGCATCCTCCCGTGGGGCACGGCCGGTCTGAAGCCGCGTCACGCACAGCACCGCCGCCATACACAGCAGTATGGCCATGGCGGTCTGCATCACGCCTCCCAGTCTCTTTTTCACGCTTCACGCTCCTTCTGCAACCGCCGCAGGAGGGGAGCGGCACGAGACCTCCCCCTCCTGCGGGACTTACGCTTTGTTTTTCTTTTCGGTGCGCCGCACCGCCGCCAGCCAGCGGAGGATCAACGCGATCGCCGCCGCAGACGCCAGGATGCCGCCGCCCAGCCACACAAGGCTCCAGTCAAAGGGCTGCGCCTGCTCCGGCCGGGTCTGGTCTGTGGGCTGCATCCGGTCCGCAGGCTTCACGCCGTCGGACATTGTCTCGTCGGCGGAGGGTGTTTCCCCGCCGTTCTCCGCGCTCTGGGCCAGCAGCTGCCGGTACTGGGCGGCGGCAGTCTCCATCTGCTGCACCAGCCTGGCGTCCACCAGCTGCTTCTGCTCCGCCGTCAGGGCGTCGTAGGCCTCCTGAGCCTTGCGGATGGCATCGCCGCTGTCTGCCGTCACCGTGCCGATGGCAGAGATGAGGCTCTCCGCCGCCTTGGCCGCGGCGTAATTGCTCTCGTAGGTGCGGTAGGCCGTCTCGCCCTCCTGCAGCGATGCGTAGTTGGGCACCAGCGCCTTCTGCGATGCCGTCAGGGCGTTGTAGGCCGTGCGGGCACGCTGCAGGCGGGTCTTGGCTGCAGCCGCCTCGGTGGGGGGCATGACGGGTTTGACCGTGCCGATGGAGGAGATCAGCACCTCCACGCTGCCGCCGCAGTAGTGGTCCAGCGCCTTGGCCGCGCTGTCCCGATCCACGCTGCGCTCCAACTCCTGCCGGACACTGTCTGCCAGACGCTCCAGCCGCTGGGCCACGTCGGCGTAGGACGCTTTGTCGTTCTTCAGCCAGGTGTCCAGCTGCTCCGACGCCCTGGTGTAGACCGCCAGCAGCAGCTGGGCGCGGCTGACGCCCGCCACCTGCTCCGCAGGCAGCAGCGCCAGCTGCTCCCGGGTCAGGCCCTTTACGGCCTCCGATGTCTGGGTCAGCACCTCCGACGCTTTGTGCAGCTGGCCCAGTGTGGTCGTACCCTCGGTGAAGGCCAGCTTGTCCAGCAGCAGCCGGGCCACCCCTGCGGCGTAGCCGTTGAGGGCGGCGGTCATGCCCGATGCGTCGGCGCAATCGCCCAGCCGGCTGCGGATATCCGCCGCCAGACGGCCGATGCCGGACTTCACGGCGGTGTATTTCGCCTTGTCGGCGCTCTCCCACTGCCGCAGCAGGTCCAAATTCTGTTCGTAGGCCGTTACCAGCACCTGCGCATCGGTGATGGCCCTGCCGTTGACCACCAGCCGCTTCTGGGCGGCGGTGAGGGCGTCATAGACCTGACGCACCTCCGGCAGCGCGGCGGCCAGCTCCCGCATAGCCGCGCCGGACTTCACCCGCGCCGCGATCAGCAGGTCCGCCACACCGGCAGAAAACCGATCCAGCTCCGTGTCCGTATCCGCGGACTTGGTACAGGCCTCGATGGCGGCCTTTTGTGCTTCATACAGCTTGTTCAGCTGTTCTGCAATGTCCTTGTAATCCTTCTTTGCGCTCTTGTACAGTTTATCCAGCTGCTTCAGTGCGGCGTTCTTTGCCGCTGCCAGCAGGTCATCCGCGCTCATGCGCGCCAGCACCTTTTCATAGGCGGCAGTCATTTCTGCTGTGGTCTTGGCGGTGCGGATGGTCTCCGCCGTCTCTGTCAGCAGCTTTTCGATCTCCTGGCATTGGGCCACGGTGGCGATAGGCTTGATCTCCCGCTCATAGCGGTCGTTCAGATAGCTGACCACCTCTTCGCGGCAGCGCTGCTCCAGCAGCTGCCAGTCAAACAGCGGATAGCCGCTGTTGACGCCGCCGAGGCTGTCCACCAGCCCGTCAAACAGCGCCGCCGTCAGCACCGCGCTTTCCTTCACGCTGTCGCCCTGACTGCACTTCCAGCCCATCACGAACCGGCAGGCGCCCTTGCGCACCGTCAGTCCCGTGTAGTACCGGCCGTCCAGCGGGTAGCCCGCCAGCGCGCCCACCCGAACGGTGGCCGTGCCCACCAGCAGGCCGCCTGCGTTGTAGCAGTTCTCCAGCGTCAGGCCCCGGCAGCCGTACTGAGCGTTGGCGGAGTATTCGCCGCGCTCGCCGCCCAGAATGCCGCCCACGATGGTGCTGCCCGCCACGCTGCCGGTGTTGTAGCAGCTGCGAACCGTTACGGTCCCCGCCGCGGCAAGTCCCAGGACGCCGCCGGTGCCGCCCTTGTTCAGCAGCACCGCCGCAGTATCGTTGGACACCGCGCCCTGATTGGCGCACTGGGACAGCGTCACCTCCGTGCCGCTGCTGCCCGCGCTTCCCACGATGCCGCCCACGCCTGCGGCGCGGCCTGCGTAGACCTCGCCGGCGTTGACGCAGCGCTCCAGTCGTGCGCCGGCGCTGATAAAGCCCACGATGCCGGCCTGCCCGCCGTCGCCGCCGGAGCCGCCCAGATAGCAGGCGCCGGGCGCGAAGGCAGTGTAGACCCGCCCCTCGCTGCGGCAGTCGGTGAGCGTGTGGCTGCCGCTGCCGCTGAGGCGGCCCACCAGACCGCCCACGGCGGCGCGCTGCGCCTTCTGGTCGTTGGCAAAGGACACGGAGACATCCACCTGCGACACGCAGTTACTGATGGTGACGCCGATGCCCTCGCCGCTGCCCAGCAGGCCGCCGATGAGGTAGCCCGCCGTGTCGCCGTCGTAGGAACGGACGCCGGTGAGCTCGATGCTGCCCCGCACCGTCAGGTTCCGGATCACCGCGTCCTGCGCCACGCCGAACAGGCCCAGCTTCTGCCGCCCGCCCAACGAAGTGATGTACAGGCCGGACACGGTGTGTCCCCGGCCGTCAAAGGTGCCGGTATAGGGCCGCTGGCTGCCGCTGCTGCGCGTGCCGATCACCGGCCACTGGCAATAGCCCAGATCCACGTCCGCCGTCAGCACGGCGCTGAATCCGCCGCTCTCCGTCTGGTTGTTCACCGCATAGGCCAGCCACGCCAGCTCCTGCGCCGTGCCGATCTGGTAGGGATCGGCCTCCGTTCCGCTGCCGTGGGGCCGGCTGGCAGTGATGCCGTCCCAGCCGTTTTCCGCCCGGGAGGACTCCAGCAGCTTCTTCAGCTTGCCGGCGGCGGCGGTGTACGCCTGCTCGATGGCGGCAAGGCCCTCCTTCCGGGCCTGCTGGATGGCGGTATAGTCGGTAAGGCTGTCCAGCTCCACCGCAGCGGCCTCCCGGATGGATGTCACGCCCCGCTCCAGCGCCTGGGTCAGCAGCTGCCGCCGTGTCTCGTCGAAACCGCTGATGTCGTCCAGCTGCGCCGTCAGCGCCGCGATGCGCTGCTGCGCCAGATCATCCAGAGCCTGCCGCGCCTCATCGCGTGTCTTTTGCAGGGCTGCGGCTGCCGCCGCGTCCATGTCCGGCGCAGTATCACCCTCCGTGAAGCCTGCGGTCAGGTCCGCCAGCGCCTTGCGGGCGTCGGCGTAGATGGCGTCCACCTCCTCCACGGAGGAGGCGCTGTCCAACTTGGCCCGCCAGCTCTCATAGGCGGCCAGCGCCGCGGCCATATCGTCCTGCGTATAGTTCCTGTTGTAGACGTAGGTATTGTAGAGGTCCTGCTGCCGCTTGGCCTGATAGGTGGTGATTCTGGTCAGCAGGCCGTTGTCGCCCAGATATTTCAGTCGGATATTGCTGATGTCCGCGATGGTAGCGGCACCGGCGATCTCCGTCTCCGCCGCCGCCAGCAGGGCATCCGCCTCCGCCTGCTCCGCCGCCGCGTACACGCGGCTTCCGGCGTAAGCGCGCAGGTCCTCCAGCAGCTGTTGGCCGCTGGCATCCGTGCCGGTGAGGACGGCGTCCAGCTGCTCCTGACACTCCCGCAGCAGCGTCTCCGTCTCGCCGCTGTCTGCGGCGGACTCGATGCGCTCCAGATAGGACAGGATCACGCCGTTATAGAGGATGCTCTGGTCCCTGCCGTAGGCGGCGTAGCCCTCATCGCCGGCCTCGGGCCGGATGAGCTTCGCCAGCAGCGTCACCGCAGCGCTGACCTTGTCCCAGCGGTCACCGCCGGTGATGTCATAGGCCGGTGTCACCGTGGACACCCGCGCCGCGTCGTGGCTGGCGGTGACCGCCATGTCCACCACGCCCCACAGCGTGTTGCCGGAGGCGCTCTGCACATGGCTGAGAACGCCGCCGTGCCACTCACCCACGATGCCGCCCACGCCCTGAGACGTGGTGCCGCCGTTGTCCGTCACCGTGCCGGTGTTGTAGGCGCAGGACAGGGTGCAGGGGCCGGTGAGGCCCGTATCATCGGCGGTGTCGATGTATCCCACGATCCCGCCTGCGCCGTAGCCCAGAGCGGGGGAGCCATCGGCGGTGACATCGGCGTAGCTTCCCACGTTCCGGATGGTCACGTCCAGCACGTTTCCGGAGATGTAGTCCGCCCCGCAGACCCAGCCCACGACGCCGCCCACGCGGCTCTCGCCGTCCACAGCGCCCTGATTCTCGCACAGGCGCACCTGGGCGTAGTCCGTCAGCAGGCCCACGATGCCGCCCACACCGCGGCTGCCGGTGACGGCGCCGTAGTTGGTGCAGTAGCGGATGACGGCTCCCTTCTGGGCCACGCCCGCGATACCGCCGATGTAGTTGATGTTCCTGCGGCCGCCCACGGCGCCGTAGCTGCCGCAGCTGTCCACCACGGCCTGCGCCGACGCCTTGCCCACGATGCCCCCGGCCACCGCGCTGTAACTGGTGCGGTCGTTGGTGACGTACACCGTGGAGAAGCACTGAAAGATAATGCCCATACTGTATCCGGCGATGCCGCCCGCACCCACGCTGGAGATCTTGTTGCCCTGAGCGGCGGTGATGGTGATGGTGCCCGCCGTACACAGGCGCTGCACCGTGCCGGACATGCCGATGACGCCGAACAGTCCGGCGTAGGCGGCGCTCTCCACCCGCAGGCCGTGGACGACGCTGTTGCCGCCGTCAAACGTCCCCTGATAGCTCTTGCCGCCGGTGCTGCCGATGGGCGTCCAGACATAGCCGTTCAGGTCGATGTCCGAGGCCAGACGGGCACACAGCGTCCGCTGGCCGCCGTTGACCTGGTCTGCGAACCACGCCAGCTCCGCGGCAGTGGTAATGCGATAGGGGTCCTCCGCCGTGCCGCTGCCCTCCGCAGGCCGGGTACGGGACGTGCCGTCCCACTTGTCCCCCTGCGGCACGCGATTATCCGCCACGGTGGGATCCACGCCCTCCGCCGTCTGTTGGGCGGAGGCCGCGAAGGCATCCTCCAGCGTCTGAGCGTCCGCCGTGGTATGGCAGTCTTTCAGCGCTGTCAGCGCCGTGGTCAGCTGCCGGACCAGCGTCTGGCGGGCTGTGTCCAGCTGTTCCCGCCCCTCTGCCGTGCGCTTCAGCCACACGCCGCGGCTGGCCTCGGCAAAGGCGGATGCCTTGTCCTCGATCTGCTGTAAATATGTCTCATACGTTGTCTGGAGCCGCTGGATCACCGCCTGCCGTTCCTGTTCCGACAGGGTGGTGTAGGTCTGGGCCTTGACGGGCACCTCCGCCATGGCCGCGGCCAGCACCGTCAGCAGCGGCAGCTCCTCTGCCGACACAGCTGCGTCCACAGCGGCCAGCGCGCCCTGATAGAGCTTGGTCAACGCCGCCCAGCTCTCCGGCTCATAGGCCGTCTCGCTGTATTGGCTCCATAGCTGGGCCAACTGGGTGCGCAGCGTCTCCTTCTCCTGCTCTATTGCGGCAGACGGCGTCTGGGGCTGGGTCAGCTCCCAGCGCAGCATGGGCCAGCCGCCATTCTCCGCCGTCAGCAGAAAGCCGTTGGCATCGTCCTCCGCCGCGCCCTCATTCAAAGCCGCCAGCACCGCGGCGGCATCCGTCTCCTCGAACCGCCCACCGGCAGGGACAGCGTCCGTTCCGAACGCCTTGCCCGACCAGAACAGCGCCTTGCTCTCCGCGCTGAACGTACCTTCACCGCACAGTGCGCCGGCCTTCTCCGCGCTGACAGTCCGCAGCTCGCCCCAGTTTTCCGGCGCTGCCGCGTCCTCTGCGGCAGGCCGCAGGGCGGCATAGCCGTACGACGCGGTGCAGTCCGCCTGCTCCGCCAGTTGGCCCACAAAACCGCCGGCGCACAGGCCACCCAGCACATCGCCGTACCGGTAGCACCGCGTCAGCGTCATGCTGCCGCCGTCGAGGCTGCCCACAAGGCCGCCGGCCGCGGCGCTGTCCAGCGCCTTTACCACGCCGGCGCCGGCGCAGCCCGTCATGGTCAGCGTACCGCCGGTGACGCGGCCCACAAAGCCGCCCACGCTGCCGCCGGACACCTCCGACTGCACCGCCGCCTCACTGCGGCAGCCGCCGATAGCCGTGTCGCCGGAAACCGTACCGGCCAGTGCGCCCAGGCTTCGGACACCGCTGTCCTCCGCCGCGGTCAGTTCGCCCCGCAGACGGAGGTCTTTTACCGCCGCGCCGTCCAGCTCTCCGAATAGGCCCCATGCCCCGACCGGTCCACCGGCCGAGGCATGAAGATCTATGGTGATGATATGGTGGGCGCCGTCGAAGCTGCCGGTGAATGTCCTGCCGTAGGGCTCGTCCACCGTGATGTCCGCTTCCAGACGGTAATTCCCGTCCGGCGCCATGGCGGCAAACTCCGCCGCCGTGGTGATAACTGCCGCCTGCGCCTCCGCCTCCGGCGAGACCGCCTGCGCCGTCACCGGCAGCAGGCTCGCCGTCATGACAAAGGCCAGCAGCAGGGCTGTGATCCGTTTTCTCATCTGCACCCTCATTCTATTTCCGCGGTTACTGCCACTTGGCGTACAGCGTCATGCTCTTTTCCACCGTGTCGCTGTCGAAGCTCCAGGGCTTGGTGCAGGCCTGATCCGCGAACCAGCCGCCGAAGGCCGCACCCTCCTTCACAGGCAGCATGGGAGGCGTCAGCTTTTCGCCGCGGCGCACCTTGCGGCTGTCGATGGCGGTGCCGCCGAAGGTCTCAAACCTCACGGTCCGGCGGCGCAGCAGCAGGAACAGCACCAGCAGGAGCAGCAGCGCGCCCAGCGCGATCCACACCCACACCGGCACCTGACCGCCGCCGTTTTCGTCCACCGGCGCGATGGCCGTGCCGTCCGTCCATCTGGCGTACAGCGTCATGCTGGCCGTCACCGTGTCGCGGTCAAAGTCCCAGGGCCGGGTCATGTCGAAATCGGTATACCAGCCCTCCAGCACGAAGCCCTCCCTGGTGGGGTCCTCGGGCCGGGTCACATACTGCCCCCGCTTGACCACCTGCTCCGGCACGAAGGAGCCGCCGTTGCTCTCGAATTTCACGGTGCAGTCGTCCGTCACCACCACGGTGACGTCCCGGGCCTCGGCGGCATAGCTGTCCATACCGTCGGCGGTGGACACCAGATTCTCCGTGTTCCGGATGACGGAGGAGCCGGAGGTCCCGATGACCTTCAGCTGGAACGTGCCGATCATGGTGCTGGCGTTCCAGTCCTCGCCGCCGCCGAAGGACACGAAGTTCATGTAGAACGCCCGCAGGCCGCCGCGCAGGGAGATGTCCGTAGTCTCGATGGCCGCCGCCGACATAGCGCTGCCCTGCACCAGCTCGAAGAACGCGGGATCGTAGCAGATCTCGTCCTGCATGGCGTACATGGTGTAGCCCTCGTCCTTGTCGGTGCGCTTCAGTGTCAGCAGCACCGTCACGATGTCGCCGGCGGCGGCATGCTTGGTGTCGCCGCCGTCGATGGACAGCTCGAAGAGATAGGACTTGCTGCTGTCCACCGCGTAGGCGGGGACGACGGCCGCCGCCAGCAGCGTCAGCGCCGCCAGCAGGGCGCAGAATACTTTCTTCATCTTATTTTCTCCTCCTGTTTTGTTCAGAAACCCGTTTCCATTTCCCATACGACGCGGGATATGAGCCACAGAAACATGCCTCCGAAAAACGGGCTGTCTCCCCTGCCCCCTTGGGGCAGGGGAGATCCTGTGCAGCGCACGGCCCGTGATGCGGTTTACTTATCAGAAGAGAACAGTGCCTCTTGCGATGGCGCTGGCATCCAAAGCGTTCACCTTCTTATCGCCGTTGATATCCGCGCTGAGGAACATCTTCATCTCCACCACGTCGAAGCTGTCATACCTGACGTTGTAGATGTTGTATACCAGCTGGGCGTCGTTGATGTCGGCGGTACCGGTGTAGTTCACATCGTTGTTGGACTTGTAGCTCTTGGCCTCGCCGGTCACCAGGGTGATGTGGTTCTTCACATCGGCCAACAGGGTGTCAGCATCGCTCTCGGAGAACACCAGCCAGGAGTAGGCGTGGTCATAGCGGCCGGACATGTCGGTATACATGTTGGAGCCGTCATAGGCGGGGACCTTGCCCTCGCCCAGAGTCTCGCCGCTCTTCACGTTGGCCAGGATCAGGAACACGGACTTGCCGCCGTCCACCTTCACGTACTCATAGACGCTGAAGTCAAACTTATCCAGCGGGGAGATCTTGCTGACGGTGATGGAGATGTCATCACCGTTGATGTACTTGCCCGCAATGGTGTAGGTGCCGTTGCCGTTGTCGGTCACGGGCACGGTCTCACCGGACTCGGTGTACTTGGCGGAGACGGTGTACTCATAGTCGGCGTCCTTCGTGATGGTGAAGGTGAAGTCCTGACCGACGGGAGCGCTGCGGGAGACCTCGCCCACCAGATCGTCGGTGTTGCCGGTGAAGGTGATCTGAGAGGCCTCCTTGGTGCGGGTCACGGTGACCACCGTGTCGCCCAGGATCTTGTCGCCGGGGATGGTGTACTCCGTGCCGGCCTCGTTGACGGTGCAGGTGATCTCCTGGCCGCCGACGGCGACCTTCACGGTGTAGGCATAGCCGGCCTTCTTATCCAGGGTGAAGGTGTAATCGTTCTTGTAGTAATACACCCGATTCGGCAGGGTCACGTCCTCGGCGCCGCTGCCGGTCTTGGTGATGTTGTAGCTGTGGTAGGAGACATACAGCTCGATGTCGCCGGTGACGTGCTGGGCGGGGATGATGAAGGTGTTCGCATCCGCGTCCCACGAAGCGTCGTAGTCTTTGCCGCCGACCTTATAGTGGACATCCAGGCCCTTGACCACATAGCCCTCCTGCATGTTGATGATGAAGTCCTTGCCGGCCTCGGCGGTGGGCTCATACTTCAGCTCATGCTCCGCGCCGGTGACCTTGTAGGTGGGAGTGCCGATCTGGATAAACAGGTCACCCTTGACGGTGGCCTGAGGGGCGTCCTGCACGTTGGCGTTGTCCTGCAGGTCCACGCGGGCCTCCGTCAGCTGGAAGTTGGCGACACCCACGGCGTTGCAGTCAAAGACCGCCATGAAGAACGTACCGTTGGCGTTGCCGCACTCCATGCTGTCGCCGTAGCGGCTGATGGTCACGACGCCGTTGGTCTTGTCGTCATAGACCTCGCTGGCCTGCAGGCCGAACTGCTGCATGTCATAGAAGGACACGTACCTGGGATCGTACTTGATCTTGATGGTGGCGGCGTTCCAGGTGGTCACGGACGCCTCGCTGCTGGTGATGTAGACGGGCAGGGTCAGGGTCTGACCCACCTCGCGCTGGGTGTACCACGTGGACAGCTCGGCGGTGTAGCCGGTGGCAGTGGTCTTTTCCTTGACGGTCAGGGTCAGGGTGCTGTCGTGCTGGCCCTTGGTCAGCACTGCGTCCTGAGCGTAGTTCTTCCACGCATTCACGCCGGTGACTTTCAGCTCATACGTGCCGGCGGCGGTGTTGGCGGGGATCTCCACCGTGTAGGTGACGAACTTACTCACGCTTTTATCCTCGGCATCCGCGCTGGTCCAGCCCATCTGGCCATTGGCGAGGTTGTAGTCCGCGGCGGTCAGGGTTGCGTTGGGGTCGTCGTTCTCGATTTTGGTGATGGTCCAGCCCTTGGGCACCTCCAGCTTCACCTCATAGTTGGAGACGGTCACGGCGGACGCGGGGGCCACCGTCACCAGGACGGTCTGGGCGGAGGCGCTCTTCTCCAGCTCCGTGGCGTTCAGCGCGGAGTTGACCTTGACCTCGTCTGCGGCCAGTGCGTTGACGCACAGGGAGCAGAGCATGACCAACGCCAGGAGCATGGACAGGGATCTCTTTGCGATGTGCTTCATGTTCTCTTTCCTTTCTGATTTTTGTTACCATTTAAGAGTCAGCTTTCCCAGGAAGGCTGCTCGAATTTGGACAATGTCACGGCTGTTGATGGCATCGCCGCCGGAAACGGCGCCGCACAGCTGGCGGTGATCCTGCAGCGTCAGCTTGCCAAGGAAGGCAGCCTGTGCCTGCACGGTGTCGCGGCTGTTGATCTCACCATCGCCGTTGACGTCTCCCTTCAGGCCCACCACCAGACTGTCGCCCTCGGCGATGTCGGCAGTGAAGCTGTGGGCGCCGTCCGCAGTGGACGCCGTCAGGCGCACCAGCGTGCCGTCGGCCTTCTTCACCATCACCGTGCAGGCGGCGTCGCCGTCAGATGCCACGGTGAAGATATTCTCACCCGCGGCCCAGCCGTTGGCCGGCGCGGTGACGCGGATCTCCGGCGCACCGTCGGACGTACCGGCCTTGAAGCTGGTAACGCCGTTCTCGGTGACGCCCTCCTCGGCGCCGTTGCCGATGCCGGGCTGCGCCGCCGAAGCCCCGTTGAGGGACACGGTACGCACCGACTTGGTATAGGGCTGGACGCTGGTGCCGTAGGTATACACGGCCTCCACGCCGCCGCTTCCGTCGTCGCGGTACTCCACCAGAGCGGTGATGTCGCGCTCCAGCCCGTTGGCCAGCACCGCCACGATCTTACCGCCGGTGACCTCCCACTGACCGTCCTCGGTCCTGGCGATCTCCGGCTTCTCCGCCACCTTCAGCTCCCGCACGGCGCTGGTCAGGGCGATGAGGTTGCCGCTGTCGTTCTTGAAGTAAAGCGTACCGTACTCATCGGTGACGGGGCTGCCGATGCAGTACTGCGCCAGACTGCCCCGGGGCGTGAACACCACCGGCGCGCAGTCCGTATAGGTACCGGACACGCCCTTGTCGGAGGTGAACTCCTCGGTGACGCCGCCCTCCAGCGCCGTCTGGCCCGGGGCGTCGTGGATGACGCGCATGACGCCGGGGGTGTAGTTGTCCATGAAGTACACGTACACGCCGTCGTCATAGCCGGTGGTCATAAGGCCGCTGGTCTGGGGATAGCCCTGTGTCTGGGCGGTATAGGCCACCTTCCAGTCGGTCAGGTCGATGACGGCGATGTGGTGGCCGCCGTAGGGTGTGAACTGTCCCCCCGTACCGGCCACGCCCACGTAGGCGCGTCCGTTGCAGACCACGGGGGTGGAGGTGCTCATACCGCCCAGCGCCACCGTCTTGCTGGCGCTGCGGTCGATCTTGCCGTCCGCGCCCACGATCTCGCTGTACATCGCGCCGCCCTTGCTGGTGAAGAAGATGCGGCCGCTCGCCTTATCATAGGCCACGTTGGACCGCAGGTCGCCGGTGTAGGTCGTCTTGGAATCCGTCAGCTCGCCGGTGCGCTTGTCGAAGATCAGCAGCTTGCCGGTGTTGTGAGAATAGCCGCTGTACCCGTCATCGGTGGTGACCATCACGTATTTGTCGTTGGCGTAGGCCCCCGCCCAGTAGAAGCCGCCGTCGTTGGTGCAGCTCCACAGGGGGATCTTGGGCTCCGTCTTGCGGTTGGGTTTCTCATCGTCCGCCGTCAGGCACACGAAGTTGGCCGCGCCGCTCTCGCCCCGCCAGAATCCCACGTACACGCAGCCGTCGGAGTAGGTGATGGGGGAGTTGGACTGGCCGCCCAGCGGGTCGGTGTAGACCCACAGGGAC
>OIZB01001225.1_pt1 | contig 14694 bp, 9 predicted proteins | sample 1588401 | NCBI WGS metagenome assembly OIZB01 (sample SAMN03283270) | human gut metagenome | biome: human-associated habitat; material: feces | host: Homo sapiens | place: USA | collected 2013
CTCGGCGCCCAGCTTCATGCCGAACCCGCCGAAACGAGCGGCATAAGTGGCCCACACACCGCCGGAGCGCAGATGCGCCTTGTAGTTGTAGCTGAACTTGTCGCCCTCCCGCACGGCTCTTGCATGACCGTACTGGTTATAATAATCCATATCGTTCTGCGCCATGATCGGATCGCCGAAGTCACGCTGTGCGAATTTATCGACATCCACATAGTAGTCGCCGCCGAGCAGGTCCTTCACCTCGTCGTAGTACCACGTGCGGTTGATGCGGACGTTGGCTCCGGCCGTCAGACGGGAGTTATCCTTATAGATTCGGCTGATCTGCGCGGCGAGGTTCCAGTCCAACTGGTCGGTATGGCGCTCCTCGATGATATAGTTCGAACGGGCGCCGGGACCGTATATCGCTTCATCCTCGGCATTGCGGAAATTCATGTTGGTCTGGTACATTTCGTCCCAGTCGAAGTGGCGGATATTACCCACGTTGCGCATCCACTGATCCGCCAGACTGGCGGCAGCCATCGAAGCGGCCTCCAGGTCGGTAGCGTTCAGCAACTTGTAGCTCGGCATATAGCGGTAATAATCGGGACGGGGGTCTGCACCGTCGTACCACGTCAGCGCCGAATAACCGTTCTTACCGAAACGGAACGAAGTGGCCAGGTTGAACTGGGTATGCTCATTGGGATCGAACGTATAGTTGATCATAGCGATCGGCTCGTGGCTGTTACGCACGCGCGCATTACGCATCTTGCCGTCCTGGTAGCCCCAGTTGGGGTTGTAATAGTTGTTGCCGACCAGATCGTAAGCCTCCTGCGTGGAAGCCTGCTGCGCACCGCGCTCGGTGGGAGCACCCATAATCGTGAAGCCCAACCGGTGACGCGAATTGAAAATCTTCTCGGCCGAAGCGAAATATCCGTAGGAGTTGTAATAGACGCCGTCCACGTAGGAGTTGCCGCCCTGACGGGTAGATACCGACAACGCATAGGACCAGCCGTTGTCCAGCAGACCCGAACCATAGGTCACCATGGCACGGAAGCGATACATCGAATTGGCGTTCACCAGACTCACGCGAAGTCCCTGGCGCACCTGCGAAGCACGGGCGTTGATGTTGGTCGTACCGCCGATGCTACCCACGCCGTAATCCGACATGACCGAACCGTTGGTGATCTCCTGGTTGCGCGTAGCGTCGTTCAGACCGCTCCACAACGACCAGGGCGTATAGCCCGTCATAGCGTCGTTGAAGCGAATACCGTTCAGGTAAACGTCCGAATACTGCGAATCGTAACCGCGCACGTTGAAACGCATCTCGCTGAACCGGTAGGAAGCGATGTTGTTGAAAACGTCCTTCGAAGCCGAAAGGGACGAAGGCAGCGACTGCGCATCGTTGCCGCTCTCGGTGTCGAACTCTGCGAAGATCGAATCGTCCATTACGGTCGAAAGCACTTCGGGGACCAGAATCACCGTATTGATGTCGCGCACCATCTTGTCCACGCGCACCACGAGCGTCAAAGGCTCGAATTCGGGAGCCTCGAACTGCAACGTATATTCGCCGGGCTCGACATTCTCGATCACGAAACCACCTCGGCCGTCGGTCGTGGCAGTCATTTCACCGGGAGTGACCGAAACCTTCACCCCGTCCACCGCGACACGTCCCTCGCGGGAAACGACCTTACCCTTGATACCGCCGCTCTGAGCGAACGCGGTCAGCGACATCAGGGTAAATACAAAAATTAGTAAACTTTTTATTTTCATATCCTTTCAAGTTAAGGTATTTATTTACCGATGTAGATATAAACGGGGAAGTGGTCGCTGTAACCGCCCTGGAAATTGTTTCCGACGTACGTGCGCAAAGGATAGCCTTTGAACTGCCCCTCCCGCTGGATCATATAGTTACGCTTGAAGACATTCCCGTAGTACTTCGATCCCGGAGCCCGTACCAGACGCAACTCGCCGGGCTTCGCATTGACCAGGTTTTCCGACACTACGATATTGTCGAAGAGATTCCAGGCGTCGCCGTAAGCCAGCGTTCCCATACCGGCACGAAGCACGGCGTGGAACGGACTGAAGAAATCGCCCGGCTGAAGATCCTTGACCTTGGGTTTGGCATTCAGCCCCTCCAACATGCTCGGATCGGTCGGATCGTCGTTGAAGTCGCCCATCGCCACGATCTTGGTCGCAGGATTGACCTTCAGGACAGAGTCGGCGATTCGACGCATCTGCTCGCCGACGGCGATACGCTTGAACTCCGAAGCGTCCTTGCCGCCCAGACGCGAAGGCCAGTGAGCCACCATGAAGAAGAACGGTTCGCCGTCGATCGTACCCCACATGGTCGAAATATCGCGGGTTTTGAAATTCGGAAGCGAAGGAATCTGCGTGCGGATCGGTGCGCTGCCCTCCAGCTTGAAGACATCGGGACGGTACATAAAAGCGACGTCCACACCGCGAGCTTCGGGAGAGTCGTAGTGCGAAATCCGGTAATTGCCCGGAGCCATCTTCGGCGTAGCGATGATATCTTCGAGCACCGAGCGGTTCTCCACCTCCGATACGCCGATCACGATCGGATAATCCTTATCGATACCGGCAATGTCGAAAAGCACCTTTTCGGTATTACCCAACTTCTTCGCATACTTGACAGAATTCCATTTTTTAGGTCCTTCCGGCGTGAATTCGTCGTCATTGACCTCGGGATCGTTGATCGTATCGAAAAAGTTCTCCAAGTTGTAAAAGACCACCTTGTACGGTTTCTGCGCGAAACAGCAGGCTGCGAACAGTAAGGCCAGTAGTCCTGTAAAAATCAGTCGTTTTTTCATAAGTCAAATTAGTTTTGGATTCCCCATTGGCTCGGAGAGTTTTGTGCCTTTACGGATTCCGCAGCCGACTCGGGAATATTGGGAAAGAACGTAAAGCCGGTCTTCTTTTCAATCTCCGCCACGCTCATGCAAATGGACGCAGGCGGCTGAATATCGCCGTAGCTCTTCTGATCCACCCAAAATCCGATCGCCTTCAATTCATCGGCCGAACAATCCGCGATACGTTTACCGGTCGTACCGGTGCGCGTGCGAAGCAATACCTTGAAATAATTCGTCGGGACCGGACAAACTTTCCCGTCACGGTCGGTCGTCGTCGTATTGGTATTGGCATAATAGCAACCGGTCACCACATAAAGCGTGTCGCTGCATATCTGCGCACGCACCTTGGCTTCGAGATTGGCCCACATATCCTGGTTGAGCCGGTTGAGCTGCGGCGTCATATTGGTCGCATAAAACGTCTGGAGATTCAACTCCCGCGTAGCCGTACGGTCCGCCGAAGGGAGCTGATGTCCCCGGTCGTAACTGCCCCGATAGGAACCGGCCGCGAGGTTGGGCTGCCAGGAATAATCGACCTTCGGATCGTACTGAAAATCGTCGGTACGGTCTATCGACCCCCTATATACCGAATGCAGCGGATAAGCCACCCAATGCGCCACATGGAGCGTTTTGTCGTAGCAGAACGAATAGTTGCGCACGGTGCGGTTATTGAGCGAAGCGAAGTGGCTGACGTAAACGAAATTCTCATCGACTCGCTTTTCCGGCAATTCGGCCCAGGCCTTCGCATGACCTTCATCGTAGGGATCGTTGGTCGAAGAGGCCGAAAACTGCGTCAGCACGAGCACCTGCGGCTCACCGCCGAAAAATTCGAATTCGATGGTCGCCGAACGTTCCCCGCTCCCGGTATTCCGCGTATAATAGACGTCCAGGATATTGCTGATGTTCGAACTCTGTACGGTGCCCTCCTTCACGAGGACCGTCGGATCGTTGAGCCTGAACGAGCACCAAGCACCTCCGTCCTTGATTTCGGCACGCCATCCGGCGCCGACAGGTCCCTCAATCTGTATGGCGGCCGAACCCTCCGCAGCTCCGACCGTCGAAGAGGTCCGCCATACGGCAGAACCCGAAAAATCGTCCGTATCGTCGCCGCAAGCTACGACAGAGAGCGCAATCATCGTCAGGAACAGCCATTTCCATCCCTTCTCACAATATCTGAACATCGACATCATCGGTAAACTATAAAAAACTATCCGAGAAACCAAACTCTTGGAGGGGATGATCCCTCCAAGAGTTTAATTTCGAACTACCTTTATTTACTCGTAAGAAAGTACGAGTTTCGTACACTGGGCATTCTTCGCCGTTCTGGCCATACGATATGCCGTATCGGCAGTCGTTCCGGTCAGGTTGAACGTAATGGTTTCATTGGCGTTGATGGTCTGCATCTCTCCGCCGGCGACAATAGCATCGGAAGTATCCTTAATCACAATCCCGACACCGGCTCCAGCACCGTACGGAGATGAGAATTCAACTTTCGTCAGCTTCTTGCCGGCAACCACCGGGAACTGAATATAGGTATCTTCACCGTTGAAATACAACGCTTTGTTCGGAGCATCTTTGTTCCATTCCGAACCATCCAACCAATAAGCATTAGCTCCTGCCGCTACATTGATAATGAATTCATATCCGCTAAACGTATAGGTCTTCTCCGAAGGACCGGCTCCGTCCGCCTTAGAAGTCGGAAGCCCTTGAGCGCTTTCACCGAAATCAACGGTAATAATCGTAGCGTCACCACCTTCGCTACCGCCCTGACCGGCCAATACGACGGGCACGGTCTTGCTGTTACCGTTGGCCAGAGCAATGGTCAGCGTCTGATTAACGGGCTGCGTACCGGTATTCGGATCGGCCTTGACCGTCACGGTCAGGCCATCGACCGTAGCGCTCAGGGGGGGGGTCAGTCCGCTTACGCTAAGTTGGTTGTCACCCTGGTTGATGACAGAAACCGTGAGCGTCTTCTCGCCTCCCGCTGCCTCGAAGGAGAGACTGGCCGGAGTTACCCCCGTAATCATCGGGGTCGAACTGTCGCTGAAAGCGGCCACGTCGTCCAGATTGCGCGGAACGAGCTGGGAATTATTCTTATATACGGCAGCCAGACCGGAGATATTACCCGAGCCAGCCTTAAAAGGTACGTCGAGGAACACGCTCGGGTTCTTTTCATCGCTCTGCTTGCAGAATACGGTGAAATTGGCTCCATCGGCAGTGAAAGTATGCGAAGAGAGTGCGCTGGCGCTCGCCCAAACACCTGCCTGGGCAACCGACGCATTGGCGATCGTCACGGCCATACCCTGATATTTCGCCAGATCCGCAGCAGCGATCGTCGCCGTAGGAATCGAAGTCACCGTACCGGTCTTCTCGACCTTGCACCAAGTCGCTTCCTTAGCGCCCGTCACTTCGTACATACCACTGTAATTTACCACCTTGGCAAGTCCTTTATAAAGGGTTACGCGCACCTTGTCACCCTTGTTCAGACCGAGCGTCGAAGGTTCTACCTGACTGCCGTAGAGCGTGATGCCGTTACCGGCCTCCGTCGCATTCTCGGTAGCGAGGATCAGGTTGTTGAAGGTATAATTGGCACCGGCTACGTCGTTCATCACCACAGCGTCCAGATAGCGATCTGCATTGGCATCCACCGGAGCCTCCGTATCAGTCATCTGCGCGATCAGCTCGGGAATGGTAATGGCCGTAGCCTCACCCGGATCGGGCGGAACCACACCGCCTTCGAGATCGACCTCCTGACCGCCGTTGCCCTCGACGAGTTGTACGTCATCGATTGCAAATACCGACGCCAGATCAGCCGTGAAACGGATCGAAAGCTGGCTGACAGCCTCCTTGAGCGTGAAATCTACGGCAAACTGGACCCAGTAAGGATCGGTCGTATCGCTGCCGCCGATCTTCTCGTAAGTCAGGTTGCCCGACCAGTCGGTTCCGTTACCTACGGCAACGTGGAACGACTCGGGTTTGAAAATGTTGTCGTAAGTACCGCCGTTACTCTGCGAATAAGCACCGCCGAAGATGATCCGGTAGTTGGTCTTGCCCGCAGGCATCGTAATATTGTTGATGTCGAAAGTCGCAGGTGCAGAGCCGAAGAAAATCTTGTTCGAACCCGAAGCACCGTCGTAACCGCCGCTGAGCTTGCCGGAAGTACGCACCGATACGTTCGTAGAGGTATAGGTCACCGTCGAATTACCCGTACCGGAAGCATTTTGCCATGCGTCGGTCTGATCCAGGAACGGCCATTTATTATCGACCTTCTCGGCAGGCGTCTTATCGAAATTGTTCTCGTAAATCGCATCGCCGCTCGGATCGGGAGGCACGACACCGCCGCCCGCCAAGTCGATCTCCTCGCCGCCGTTGCCGGTCATCAGAGTAATATCATCCAGACGGAATTTAGACGAAATATTTGCTTCGAACTTGATATAAAGCGTCGAAGTCGCATTCTTGAGCGTAAAGTTCTTGGTAGCGAATACCCAATAAGGATCTTCCTGGTCACCGTTGTTCACCTCGTAAGACAGCGGAGTATAGTCCGTTCCGTTCGCACTGAGCGAAACCACGAAGTCATCCTTCTTGAAACCGTTGTCATTATTGTCCTGATCGTAATACTGTCCGCCGAAAGTCAGCTTCAGGTTGGTCTGGCCGGAGGCGAGCGTTATGTTTTTAACCGTAAAGGTTGCCGGAGCCGTACCGAAGAAGATCACGTTCGGACCCGAAGCACCGTCATAAGCACCCGCGCTGCTCTTGCCGGAAGAACGAATCGAGGTGTTCGTACCCTCGTAAGAAACCTTCGAAGCACCCTCACCGGTGGTGTTCCAACCCGTGTAAGCCGAAACCAGAGGCTTATCATCAACGGCTTCGTTACCCGCCGTCTCGTTGAAAATAATCGTCGGCGGCACTACTTCGCCCTGAAGCACATTGACATCCTTCTGAATCAATGCGCCGTAGGAGTTGTAAACCTCGAAAGTCACTTTGGCAGACTGACCGATGTTCGAAGCGGGCACCGTAACGGTCACGGCAGCATCGCCCTCGCCTTCGGTAGCCGAAAGGCGCACCCAAGTCTGTTCGTCCTCGACGATAGCACGCCAGGGACGGTTCGTTTCAACGATAAAAGTACCGTTGTACTCATCTGCGGGCTGTCCCTCCGCATCGAACGTCAGGTTCTCCGGCGTGACGTTCAGATAGGGAGCGCCCATGTCGTCATTGTCGTCGGTACATCCCGCGAACACCGCCACGGCGAACACGGTCAATGCACTGAAGAGCAATTTCCAAATGCTACTCTTTTTCATAAACAATTAAATTTTAGAGTGATATAAAAATAGGTTAAAAATAACTTCATCGTCTTGCATATTTACTCAGGCCACTTATTCTTAAACTTTTTGTAAAAATACTATTTTTTCCTGTTTCGACAATAATTCGAACACTATTTTCGTATTACAATCCCGTTAAATCAAATATAACGACACACCGGATTTTTATTTCGTATCAAAAAACCCACCAAACCGTATTCTTTCCCGGCAAAATAAACACAAAAGGCGTGCAGTTTTGACCGCACGCCTTTTTTCCGAGAAATACGTCCGGTCAGCGAATCCGGTCGAGCGACCGCACCAGCTTTTCGTCCCGGAAGATCGCCCGCAAAGCCAGCAAGTCGAAAACCAGGCAGACCAACGGGAAAACGAGCGAAATTTTAAGTGTATGGGAGTAAAATTCACTGTCCGCGAAGTAACGGTTGCAAAGGTAGAAATAGATTCCCATCATCACCCCGGCACCGATGAGAAGCACCAACTCGACGGCACATAACCGGATCTGCACCAGACGGCGCTTGAAAAGGAAAATCGTCACCAGCGGCACCAGACAGGCGGCAACCAGAACAACCCCCAGATACACCGTCGGCAGCAACGTGATGCCGGCGGCATCCTTCAGGCCGAAAGCGGTCAGCGTATAAGTGTCCGCCCCGACGGTGAAATCGACCAGCGGCAGCCACAAGGCCAATCCCGTCAGTACGACGACCAGCAACAGATACAGAGTCTGAATACGTTGAATCATATAACTTCTATTTTGTTTATGCGAACCTCTTCGAATCCTGCCGAAAATCACAGGCTCTGCGAGGTTTATTGATTATCCAATGTTTTTTCGATCAGGTATTTATTACGGTCTGCGGCATTCCGGTCGATCAACTCGCCCAGGAATCCCGCCAGGAATAACTGCACGCCGAGCACGACAGCCAGCAGTGAAAGATAGAAAAGCGGCTGGTCCGTTACGGCCCGCACAGGCAGATCGTGGCACTGTTTATACAACTTGGCACCGATCACCCACGCCGTCGTACAGCCGCCGAAAAGGAACATCAACGTTCCCAGGCTGCCGAAAAAGTACATCGGCGAACGGCCGAAACGCGAGAGAAACGAAACCGTAATGAGGTCCAGATACCCTTTCACCATCCGCTCCATACCGAATTTCGAATGACCGTACTTGCGGGCGCGATGCTCGACGACCTTCTCGCCGATCCGCTTGAATCCGGCCTGTTTGGCCAGAATCGGGATATAACGGTGCATCTCGCCATAGACTTCGATCGCCTTGACCACCCGGCGGCGGTAGGCCTTCAGTCCGCAATTGAAATCATGCAGCCGGATTCCCGAAACGGTGCGGGCCGTCCAGTTGAAAAACTTGCTCGGCCACCGCTTCCCGGCCGGGTCGTGGCGCTTCTTTTTCCAGCCCGACACCAGATCGTACCCTTCGTCGAGGACCATACGCCGCAGAGCCGGAATCTCGTCCGGCGAGTCCTGCAAGTCGGCGTCCATCGTGAAAACCACCTCGCCGCGCGCTTCAGCGAAACCGCAATACAAGGCGGCGGATTTGCCGTAGTTGCGAGCGAACTTGATCCCCCGCACCGCCGCAAACCGCTCGTGCAGATTTTCGATCACGCGCCACGAACCATCGCCGGAACCGTCGTCCACCAGGATTACCTCGTAAGACAAACCCTCGCCGCGAGCCACGCGGTCGATCCATTCGACCAGCTCCGGCAGGGACTCCTCCTCGTTATAGAGAGGAACGACGACCGATATGTCGAGCGTAGCATCCATCGTTCTCCTACTCTTCGGATTGAGGACCGAAAGGCCGGGGTGCACGCGCCAGGATGCCGGCCAAAATAAGCCCCAGGACGAGGCCGACGATCAGGTTGCCCCAGATCGAAGCCCCTACGGTAGCCTGAATGGAAGGCTCCGACGCCTCCTGTATGGTTTTCAGCATTTCGGCGAATACGCCCTCCATCGACGCAGGGAACTTTCCCTCCTCAGCGAACCGGATCAATGCGGAAGTGTATCGGTCGATATACTCCGAATATCCGATGAAAACACTGCGGTAAAGGTATTCTACCACCCCCTTGATCATGGCCGACGCCAGGATCAGAGCCAGAATAAAACCCAAGCCGTGGCCGAAAGGAAATCCCTGCTCCTGACCGTACTGCTCGCGGCGACGCTTGGCGAAACGATAAAGCAACACGATATATACGACTGCGGCCAAGACCCATACCAGCCCCATCGTTGAAAACCACCCCGACAACATCAGGGACTGCTCGATAACGAAAGCTACGGACATGACCAGTCCGATGATCGCTCCGTACTTGCAGACCTCGTTCCAGAATTTGAACTTTGTCATTCTTCTTCTATTTTTAGCATACGTTTATTCCCGCAACACGCCTTTGCCTTCCCGCAAAATCTCCGGCTCGCCGCCCGTCAGATCTACGACGGTCGTCGGCACCGCATCGCCGACACCTCCGTCGATCACCAGTTCTACGTCCCGGCCGTACCGCTCGTGGATCAACTCCGGATCGGTCATATATTCGGTTTCCTCGTCATCCAGCACGGAAGAGGTCAGCAGCGGAGCTCCCAACCGCTCGACGATGGCCCGAGGAATCGAATTGTCCGGAATGCGGATCCCGATGGTGCGACGCCGTTCGAGCGCCTTGTGCGGCATACGCGACGATGCATCCAGCAGGAAGGTGAAGGGCCCCGGCAGATTTTGTTTCAGCAACCGGAACTGAGCGTTATCCACCCGGCAATAATCGGCAATCTGCCCGAGCGAATCGAACACGACGGAAAACGTCGTGAGATCCTTCCCCTTGATCCGGCGCAGCCGCTCGACGGCCTTCGCCGAACGGATCGAGCAGCCGAAGGCATAGACGCTGTCGGTCGGATAGATCACCACGCCGTCCCTTTCGAGCAGGTTCACCACCCGGTCGATCTCCTTCTCGGAAGGATTCTCGGTATAGATTTTAACCAACATAGGGAGGGCAAATATACGGAAATTATTTAATATTCCGACGATTCAACTCCGCACTATAAGCCCGGGCATTAGCCAGATGTTCGCCGTACGTGCGGGCGAAACTGTGATAACCGTCGAAAGTCGGGCGGGCACAGAAGAAGAGATAGTCGTGATTCTCGAAGTTCAGCACCCCGTCGATCGCAGCGACCGAAGGCATCGCAATCGGCGACGGCGGCAACCCCTTGTTCAGATAGGTGTTATACGGCGAAGGGGTTCTCAAGTGCTTGTGCAGAATCCGGCGAAGCGAAAAATCCTGCAGCGCATATTTGACCGTCGGATCTGCCTGCAGGGGCATCCCTTTCCGCAGGCGGTTGATATAGACTCCCGCCACACGGGGCATTTCGTCGGCCTTGTTGGTCTCTTCGGTGACGATCGAAGCCAGCGTCATCACCTCGTCCCGGCTCAAACCGCTGCGTCGGCGGGCGGCATCCCGCTCCGGAGTCCAGAAACGGTCGTACTCCTTGCGCATGCGGCGCACGAAATCCTCGGGCGAAACCGTCCAATAAAATTCATAAGTATTGGGGATAAAGATCGAAAAGAGCTGCAGGCTGTCGGTCCCGACCTCCCGGGCGAGCTGCGGGTCGGTCAGCGCCCGCATCAGCTCCGCAGAATCGGCATCGAGCTGGCGGGCCAGCCGCGAAGCGAGAAAAGCGCGGGTACGGGCATAGTTGAGCGTAACGCGCACGGGCGTCTGCATCCCCAGTTTGAGCATCCGGGCGATTTCGACGACGTTCATTCCCGGTTCCAGTACGTAGTGCCCCGGTTTGAAGGAGCGCTCCAGCTCCAGACGGCCGGCATACCGGTCAAAAGCCCAGTGATGGTCCGTACGGGGACGCAGAGAGTCGAGCAGCCCCGGGTAGTCCGTGCGGGCGCTTATATAAAGGTCGCTCCGCTCCCGGACGGCATCTCCGAAAAACTGAAAGATGAAAACCAAAGCCACCGTTGCCCCGACTGCAACCGCAGCAATAAACACGACAAGCAATCTTTTTTTCGCCGTCATTCTCTTCATTCATTAACTCTCCCCGCACCGCCCTCCGAGACACATCCAGGCAGCCTTTTCGGCATCCGGCTCTCGAAAAACAGCGACAAAATCGCAGATAGTTCCTTTTTTCTTTGCAAAGATACAAAAAATTCGTACTTTTGTGCTGGGGTAAGTCTTATACGACCAGCTCCCACAGACTCCCCCAGGTGAGGAATCAAGCAAGGGTATGTGGTCGTAGCGGTGCGATATAAGTAGCTTACCCTTTTTTTGTGTACCCGCCCATTTCCGGCCGACTTCAAAAACCGTCGATACCAATTCAGGGAACAATCATAAGCAATACCGGGAAATACATATTTCCCGGTATTGCTGTATTCCTTTCGTTTCAGCATCGAATCGAGCAACGAAACCTCTGCGGGACAAATATTATAATACGAATAATATTCAGCGCTGCAAATATCCGACTTACTAAAAATCAATTGATTTTCGGCAAAAAACGATCAGTTGTTAGCCAGCGCGATCGCAGCGATCGCCTCCACCACGACCGGACAGCGCAAGGCGATGCAGGCGTCGTGCCGCCCTTTGACGACGAACTCTTCCATCCGTCCCGTCGCAAAATTGAACGTATATTGTTTCTTCGCGATGCTGGAAGTAGGTTTGACAGCGACGCGGAACACCACGGGATTGCCGTTCGAGATACCACCGTTGATTCCGCCCGCCCCGTTGGTAGCGGTTTTTCCCTCTCCGTTCACAAAACAGTCGTTATGCTCCGAACCTTTCATACGGGCTGCGGCGAATCCGTCGCCGAACTCGATGCCCCGCACCGCCGGAATCGAAAATGCCAGGTGAGCCAATTGCGATTCGAGCGAATCGAAGAACGGCTCGCCCAATCCGACGGGCACCTTGTCGCAGGTACACTCGATGACCCCGCCTACGGAATCCAACTCCCGGAGCGTGCGGTCGATCAGCTCGTCCCAGAGCGTCGGGGCACCCTCGGCGCCCAACTCCATCCCCGGCTCGCAATTCAGCCGCTCGCGGGGAATACCGCCCAGCTCGGTGATCCGGGCCCGGATTTCGATCGGGCCGATCATCTTCTTGGCCACGACTCCGGCCGCCACCAGCGTCAGCGTCAGCCGCCCCGAAAAATGGCCGCCGCCCCGCAGATCGTTGAAGGCACGGTATTTCCGTTCCGCCACGAAATCGGCATGGCCCGGACGGGGCGTCGCGCGAAAGTCCGAATAGTCGCCCGAACGGGTATTGCTGTTGCGGAATACGATCGTGAGCGGAGCACCCGTAGTGTGCCCGTCGCAGACGCCGCTTACGATCTCCGGCAAATCGCTCTCCTTGCGGGGCGTGCTTCCCTTCGCACCGCTGCGGCGACGGTCGAGATCCGCGAGGAAATCCTCGCGCGAAAGCGGCATGCCCGCAGGCACGCCGTCGAGCACCACGCCGATCAGCGGACCGTGCGACTCCCCGAAAATCGAGAGTCTGAATTTTGTTCCGTATGAATTCATAGCCAATTAAATTTCTTCGAGTTTACTTCAGTCGTCCGGCCCGTTCATCGTTTCCGCGCTTCGCCGCACGGAAAGCGTTCTTTCCGCCGGAACGGAAATACCATCTGCCCGCCCCGCTACTCCTGCCGGGCGAGCAGATCGAGGAACGAAGGAAACGACTTGTCGATGCACTTCACGTCGTCCAGCCGCACCGGCTCCGGCGTGAACAACCCGGCGACGATCAGGCTCATGGCAATCCGGTGGTCGTTGTGCGAACGGACATCTCCTCCATGCAACGGCCCGCCCGTAACGAACATCTCGTCGCCCCGGATGTCGATCCGCGCCCCCAGCGTCCGGAACTCGGCATAGATCGTTTCGGCCCGATTGCTCTCCTTCTGCGTCAGACGTCCGACACCCGCGATACGGCTCGTACCGTCGCAATGGGCAGCCAGCACCGCAAGGATCGGGAACAGATCGGGGCAATGCGTGGCATCGACCTCGAAAGCCTTCAGCCGCCGGCCGGTCGCAGTAACGGAGATGTTCTGCAAATCTCCCGGCATATCGCCCCTTGCGGATGCGTCCGCAGGCGCGACGCTCACATCGGCACCGCACGAACGCAAGATGTCGAGTATCTTTTCATCGGCCTGCAGCGAATCGAGCCGCATATTGCGCAGCGTAATTCCCTCGGTCCGCCCCAGCGACGAAGCGACGGCTCCGGCCACCGCGAAATAGGCGGCAGAACTCCAATCCGCCTCCAGGAAGACGTCCGAAGGACGGTACTCCTGCCTGCCCGGTACCGAAAATACGATTTTCGAAGGCGTCCCGCCACACACCCCGTCGTAAAACGCCTCCCTGTTGAGTCGGACACCGAACCGAGTCAGCGTCCGCAAAGTAAGCTCCAGGTAGGGAATGCTCGACGGCTCGGTTACCGTCAGCACGGTCGCATCCTGCAACAACGGCAAAGTCATCAGGAAACCCGATACGGTCTGCGAACTCTCCCGCCCCGAAAAGGAGATCTCACGACGGGTAATACCGCCCTCGATCCGAAACGGAAGATACCCCTCCTCACGGGCAGAACAATGCACGCCGGCTTCGCGCAGTGCGGCGACCGCCTCGTGCAGATTGCGCTTCAGAATACTGCCATGCCCGGAAATTTCCACCGGGGCACCGCCGTTCAAAGCGGAAATATGGGATGCCAGCGGAGTCAACAGCCGCGTGAGCAGCCCCGATTCGCCGGTTTCGATCTTCGTGCAACGTCCCAAGCGCTCCGCTCCGACACCCTCGATATGCAGCGTCGTACCGTCCGACGCAATCCGGCAGCCCATACCCCGGATGACCTCGACGGCTCCGACTATATCGTTGCAAGGGGCGTAATTGGCGAGCCGGCTCTCTCCCGCAGCCAGCGCAGCAGCCAGCACAGCCCGCTGGGCCACGCTCTTGGAACAAGGAACGGCAACCGTCGTCCGACGGAACTCGCGAAATCCCTCGAAAGGATAATTTTCGGCCGAAAGCAGCCGCTCCATCTCCTCGCGGGTATATTGCCCCGACGCCGTGGCGTTGGATGCTCCAGCTGAAACATACGTATAAGGCGCCCCCAGCTTCAGGCAGAGCAGACGGGTGAATTTCCCGGCTTCGCCCATCGAAAAAGCGACCAACTGCGGACGCTCCGCAGCGGCGGCACCCTCGAAAAGCGCTCCGTCGGCTTGCAGGTCATACAAACGCATCGTACGGGCGGCATCCGAAATATTCCGGGCCGTCGTGACGATCTTCACCAGATCGGCCCCCTTCGTGCGACACAGCCGGGCGATCCCCTTCAGCTCGTCGAGGGAGGGAGTTCCCTCGAAATCGTGGAACGAAACGATCAGCCGGCACCCGTACTCGCGGGCGAGCGTACGAATATATTCCAGATGCTCGTCGGGCGCTTCGATCTCTATATCGACATAACGCGCCCCTCTGCGGATCGCCGCCGCGAGCTGCTCGCGGGCGAACGCCTCGGAAGAGTTCGCAATCCGGCAGGTGGCAATCAGGTTCGGCCGAATCTCCACGAGCC
>OIZB01001274.1_pt1 | contig 14206 bp, 3 predicted proteins | sample 1588401 | NCBI WGS metagenome assembly OIZB01 (sample SAMN03283270) | human gut metagenome | biome: human-associated habitat; material: feces | host: Homo sapiens | place: USA | collected 2013
GGTTTCACCGCGATCTCTTTCCCGGAATCCAATTCAAGAATGGCGAGGTTCGCGCTCCGCCAGCTACCCGTGTTCTGGTGGCAGGAAGCCGGGATGGGGAACTTTTCTTGTTTCATATTAAAGTTGAAATAACAAACACGTATCGAAAGGAGAGTGAGGATTTATGGGAGAAAAGAAACATGCGAGCACGCAGCACATGGCTATCTGACCATTTTCCCACTGTATTTTTTCGATTGCGGGTGTTATAATAAAATCAGATAAGGGATGGTCCCTGATTTGAAATAATCAGGGATGCCTAAGCTTTCCCTGATTAGAAACAAAAAATTTGCATAAACAGGGAAAGAGAGGAAAAAATATGGGTGAAAAAGATTTAACCGAAAAAATACTTGAGGATTACAATGATGTTTTTGCAGATATCATAAATGCTTTTGTATTTGAAGGGAAAGATGTAGTACATCCGGATTCGCTGAGAAACAGTTCTGTTCATTCTCAATACAAAGCAAGTGATCAAAAACTTCATGAATTGGAGCGTGATGTCGCAAAATATTGGATGGATGGAAATGTCCGGATCGCCTTATGTGGCATGGAAAATCAGACTAAAGTCGAAAAGTTTATGCCATTTCGAGTGTTCAGTTATGACGGAACTGCATACAGGAGCCAGTTGCTGGACCGGAAGAATAAAATCGTCCCAGTGATTACCATAGTGCTGTATTTTGGCAATGAACATTGGACAGCACCGAAAAGCATCAAGGAACTTTTGGATATTCCAGCGGGACTTGATGAATATGTGAGTGATTACAACATCCATGTATTCGAGATCGCATGGCTTACGGATGAGCAGATTGCTAGATTTAAAAGTGATTTTGGGATTGTTGCTCGATTCTTTTCTGAGAGAAGAAAAAATCCGGACTATGTACCGGACGATCAAACCGTCATCACGCATGTCGATGCCATGTTAAAACTCTTGGCAGTAATGGCTGGAGATCGAAGATACGAGGAAATTTTACAATCTGACAATAAAAAGGAGGTTGGTTGTATGTGCGATGTAGCAGAAAGATTGGAACGCAAAGGAATTGAAAAAGGTCTTGTAGAAGGCCGCGCAGAAGGCCAGAACCTGCTTGTGGCTGTGGTTAACCGTTTGAGGAATGGCGAAACGGCAGAGCAGATTATTGCAAGCGGTGTAGATGCTCAAACAGTAGCACTTGCACAGTCAATCAAATAAGCAGCAGAATTTAAGGATCATCCATAGCGGTGATCCTTTTTTTGTGTGTGGACATTGGAAAAGAAAAAGTGGATGTTGAAAAAGTCAGATCAGCTTTCCCCCTATTCCTTTTCATGCCTCCGCGCAAAGTCCGCTGCTGACCAAAACGATGGGAAAAGAGGAGGGGAAAAAAGAAAGGGATAGCACTGCCAAAAATTCATGTCGCAGTGTAAAGGAAGCCCCGCCCCAGTTGACCTTTTGTGGTGTTGGGGCGGGGCGATTACGCTTCACATGTGCAATATAAATTTCAATCCATGCACCCCGGAGGGTGCAACTATGCAAATAGCTTATTTCCTGCATTCAATATATTTCAATCCATGCACCCCGGAGGGTGCAACTATGTAAATAGTTTATTTCCTGTATTCGATATTCATGTCGAATGAATATGCCTTCAGGTAGTTGGTATTGTACAGACAGCTCTGCTCATCGCTGCCGTGTGTAGTGAAATAAGGTTTACATGTAGTTCTACCTAATGCATTATCAATGACATATACATAGGTCTGACCCTTTTTGAGCTTAGTTGTAAATTTGATCTTATCTAAAGAACGACTATTTACATAAGATGTATAATCGTTGTAATCATATTCGATTACATCTGCATATTCCGGATGCTCTGCTTTATAGTTGTCGAGGATGGTGCGGAGCCCTGCAAGGTAATTATTTTCGTAAAGGGTAGTATAATCACCAACTTCGTCAGGATAAAGATCTTCTAATGTATATTTTTTTCCCTCTTTGATAGGTTTATAAATACCTCCACTGAAACATTTTAAAGATTTATCATCTGTACCCTGCAAGTTGTTAAGTGTAAATACGTATTTCCCTGTCTTTGGAGCTTTAAATTTTACAAAGGACTCGTACCGAGGTTCTCCTTTTTCTTTGGATACAGATTTTACATTACTTGTTACAGCCGGTACATTAATGGTTGTTCTCCCTATTTTAACAGCTGGCAGGGAGTTTAAATCCTTATAAAAGGACGTTTTTGAATAGCTGGCAGGATACCCCTTTTTGTCATAACCATCGATATGGTACTTGTACGCAGAAGTGACTTTCTTTGTAGCGGCTTCTGCAGTAACAACATCATCAGCCATTGCAGGTACAACAGCAGTAGCAACACATGCAGCAGCAAGAACTACACACATCAGTTTTTTTAAAACATTTTTCTTCATAAATAAAACCCTCCTTCGGTTTCGTAAATAAAATTAAATAAGTAGGTGAAGGTTTCTTTTGATCCCTTCACCTTATATATTGCGCCATTTTGGAAAACGTCAAAGAAAAACGGAAAACTTTTTACACTTTTTTACCATACACATTTTCTGTTTTTACATTTTCACTTTTTCTGGTTTTTCGCTCCTCGCATAAAAATAAGGCTGCAAAAACAGCATTGCACATTTATATTGTAACAGATTGAAATTAAAAAAGCTACCGCGGTGGCGGCTTTATTATAGATATTATTATTTGAAGGAGGAAAACCATGGAAAAGAACAATGGTATTTCAGACAGCAGATACAAAAGCAGGTTTTTCAAAAAGCTTGCTGCGTGGATGGGAAAGCATGGGGCAGCGCTGACAGCAGTGGTGCTGATTGCGGTTTCAGCCATCCTTGGGTGTGCCGAGGCCACAATCATTTATGCAGCAAAGGGTAACGGGGCATCAAATGATTACGGAACCAGGGGCAATACATCCAGCCCATCTTATATTGGTGGGAGTGGGAATAACCCAACCGTTTATGAACCCGGTGTTATCGGGGTATCGGTGGTTACCTATGACCTCAATGAGGTTAGTAAGAAAGGGACACTGTATTATGGTGGAAAAAAGGATAATGAAAATAAAAAAGCTTCTCCAGTGGCATCCACCAGTGATCCGGAAGATGTAAAAAATGCAAAAAAGAAGTATACAGCTCCAAAAAGCCAGCCGGACTACTACCCATACTGGATCGACAAAATGGGAACCACGGATAAGGGGGAAACAATCTACAAGTACAGTAACGCCCTGCATCATGCGATTACGTCCAACATCCTCGCGATGCAGAACTCGTATGAATATGATGACAGCACCCTGGTATTCGTCCCGCGTGTTGTAGCATCCAGCAGCCACCATTCCTGGATAATGAAGGAAAAGAGTTCCGTTGTGACCGGCCGTGCGAAAGGGAATAAAAAGTCCGTTTTTTACGACCTCGATCCGTGGTATGAGGAAAAGGATGCCGGGAACTTTAAGAAAACTTCAAAGGATGTCACGGATGGCATTGCAGGCAGCAAGAAGAATAAGGCAGGCATTTATTATGCCGATTTGAAAAAATACATCAAGAACAAAGAGAAAAAATCATCAAAAAACAAGAAATCTTTTGTGGAAGTCACATCCGTTGACTCCAAGAAAAAGTATGAAGTGTGCAACTATGCACATTTCTCGGAACTGAGTAAAGATGATATTAATAAGATTATCGGGTTTAACGGGAAAAGTTTTTCATCCAAGGGGAAAACAAACCTTGCCCGTGCCAGAAGACTGTATTCTTCCATCGCAAATGTAAATGAAACAAGCAAGGGGCAGTATACGACAACACCGGAAATGGCAGACATCTTCCTCCGGTATACGACAGCTGCCGGACTCAGCAGTAAATCCTATGGCACGGAAATGTTCTCCAAAAACGGGACAAAAGAGGGATTATACGGTACCCAGAAAGGGGTAAGGGATGCCGCAAACAAAAACATGGTCGGGTCCCAGGTACTCCGGAGTATTTACCAGGCCAATTCCCGTTTTAAAAAGGTACTTGCCCCGGGTGCCACCATGGAAATGGACGAGGCCAAAAAACGTGTCCTGAATGATGAGTACAACACACATTACCTTGACCTGTTAGTAAGCGGTTACGCCCTCGCCCAGTCAAGCGGTGACAAAAAAGCAGCAAACGAATGGCTGAAAGCCGTAACAACATATGCGAAAACAGCGGCTGATGGAAGCAATGGAAAGAGCGGAAGCAGCAGTCTGGAAAACGTTGTCATCCGCCTGGATATGGGAATGGTTTATGCAACGAGCAAAGAGGTTACCTATGCCTCCTGCGGCAGTGTCATTAATAAGCATTACAACTTTTCCGGCAAAGCAGACGCCTTTGCATCGCCAAAGGGTGTAAATGCAAAGAGCCTGAACAAAGGGTTTATTGGTTTTGCGGCATCTGATGATAAATCCGGACAGAATTATCAGGCGCACAATGGAGAGGTCGCGACGAAAAAAGGCGTTGTTAGCAAATCAAAGTATAAAGATGCTGGCTATGGTACGTACTATGACAGGCTTTCAAAGGCAGTGCAGAATACAAAATCCGTCACGGGCAGCGGCAAAGACTGGTACAGCCGCATGGTCATCATGCGTACGACAAAAGCTTATTATAGTATGTCAAATAAAAAAGGGAAGCCGAATGCAAGGGTGTACAACAAACTGGCCACGGTCGAACTACTCAGGACAGTCGGATCCCCGCAGGGTATTAATGCATTTAAAGGTACGGCAAAAAATATAGCATGGCAGTATGGTACTTATGCAGTTGATGGGTTTTACTGGGTTTCCACACAGCCGGAAGAGACCCCGGATGTGAAATTTAATCTTGCCATCTTCAGCAAGGATGTCAACGGTAAGGAACCGGCCCAGAATGGAAAAGACATCAAGGATACCTTCCAGTCTTACAGTACGGCAGGAAAAACACAGACAGCAACCATTAAGGACAACCTGTATGTAAAACTGTCGCCGGGGAAAGACCAGGAATCCAAGAAACTTTTCGATAAGGTGCTTGCATCGGATAAATACTATGTAAAGATTGTGTTTGAAAATGCAGACGGGACAACCGCTGTGAGCCTGCTCGATCCGAAAACCGTAAAAAGTGTCCAGCGGGTAACAGATCCGGAAACAGGGACCAAATATGATGCAAAAAAAGAAGTTACCTATTATAAGGCGCTCAACCAGTATGATTCTGCAAACAAAGGGTCAGAAAAGGGAGATGAGCAGAATTACAACAAGCTTGTGTCTGCAAAACAGATTGGTGGTAAAGACCTGCAGGTAAACCGGAGCCTGATCTGGCGCATTTCCAATGCAGATGTGCGTACCAAAGGGTTTAAGATTTCCGGCACCGGCAGTTATTATGTGAACTGGAAAGCAAAAGTGTATATCATGCAGAAATCCGGCAGTGGTGCGAAGACAAAATGGACAAGCGTGATAAATGGAAGTTCGGTCACAAAAACAAAGCCATCCATGTCTGACCTTAAGGCAGGTGGCTGTGCAACAACAAACAATGTCATTGCACAGTATATTTACCGTAAAGATGATACAGAGGACGTAAATCTTTCCAGCACCTATGAATCCATTCCGGAAGCATATGCAGAATTAAAGGAAGGGTCCATTTATAATGAGACATTTGAAGCAATGGCAGGTGTGCCGAGCACACGGTCCCTGTACTTTGCAACCGGCGGGTCAGAATTCATTGTCAACATGCAGGCAGTCTATGATGATTACTACCTCAAGGAAATTTCAGGTGGAAGTAAAAACAGCTACCGTTCTACAAGACGATACAAGAGTGTTTTCAACAGCACGGACTGTGAGTACAAGAAAGGTGATACTTTAAAATCACTTACCGCAGGGAATACAAAAGAAGAGACTTTTGTTGCGGATGCCAATGACAGGAAACAGGAAAAATCGGTCACTGCAGAAAAGAACAGTGCCGTAAACCCGCAGGGCGCTGCCGGTTATAACACGACCGTAAACGGACACGACAGCACAACCAAATTCCATGCGACATGGACAGGGACGATCGGGAACAATACTTCCCGGTGGTCACAGAGCGGGTCGAATGTAAGCCCGTCCGGAAAACCATGTGAGGGCGGAAATGCCGGTGAAGTATACAGCATGTCCCCGACCCCGGCAAACTGGGATGTTTCTGCCTACAATACAGCATTAGGGCAGGCTGCAAACTGGGCGAAGAAGATGGAACAAATCGGTAAAAGTGCAGATGGCACGGTCTACCGTATTGATGACTCTGACGGATATAAAAGGGTATACCATGTAGGAACCGCTACGATCAAGGTTACACTGACCGGAGGGGAAAAGAGCTATGATACCGGTTCCTCACGGTCTTATGGCGGAGGAACCTATACATCATCAGATCTTGTATCAAGCGCAAAGAGAACAAATACATCTGCTGATCTTGGAACCGGATGGAGTTACACCAAAGGTAATAAAGCTTCTGCTTCCGGATCCCATACAACGGATGAGCACGGAAAAGTAACCGGACACTCCAGCTGGAGCGGATACAAGGGATCTGTGGATGGAAAATCTTCCAGCATCCAGTACAAAATTGAAGTAACATTCAAGGATGGAAGCATTACCGCAGGCAATTACGATGGAAAAGTAGGGGAAAGCGGGCTGAAAGTAGAAAAGAAAAGCGGCCTGACCCAGTTTGGGGCACATGACCTCTGTGGCGCATGCTGCCAGCATGTACTCCCGGCGATCGAGGATACATGGATCCAGAAACTCCGTTTCGATACGATCCGTTTCACGAACCTTAAGGTATGGAAACTGCAGGAAGGCTATGCCGAAGGCATGGGGGAGATCCGTAAGACAGATGATGGCAGCGGAAGCAGCATTGAAGGGGAAGCAGGAAAAGCAGAAGCGGATGCAGTAAAGAAAGAGAAGGAAGATAATAAGGATAATACCCAGGTTGTTGATCCGGATCTGTCAGATGTGGAAGGCACGGAAGCCGCAAACGATAAAGAGTATGATGAAAACGGTGACCTTGTTATCCCGGACTATGAGACCGGGGATATAGGGGATGACCCGGATGCAGAAGGGGAAGAAACCTGGACGGACACCTCAGAAAATGACCTTGATATTGTAAAATCAAAGATCGTAAGGTACGACCCGAATATTTTTTATAACATTGCACAGGCAGATACCTCAAAAGCCGGACGTATCCGCTACAGCCTGCAGACCGGGCAGGATGATGTAGTTACATGGACAGAGTTCAATAGTGATAAAAAGCTGACCCGTACAGATTCCTGTGACGGACAGACTGCATCCCATGGAGGAAGCCCGGTTGTGGTTACGGCAAACGGCCATAAAAAGAGCTGGTGCAGGGGATGCCTGTATACAAACAGTACATACAGCAACCTCCGCAACAGACACGACAATGCCAAGACAAGCGGGGAAGAAAAAGGAGAAGTCGGGGAAACAGCAAAGACCAAGACCGGATATACCGATAACACAGCCGATGCAGTGGACAAGACAACGTTTGAGTGGAAACGTTTTGATAAGAGACGTAAGTTAAACTGCAAGGCAACCGTTATTTCAGATTTCCTGATTTTACAGACCAGCTCAGGCAATGAGAGTATAGTCTACTATCAGGATACTGCAGAAACAAAACACCATGAGTGCCAGGAAAATTATGAGGATACCCTGTGGTATTCCAAGCCGGCAGATATGAACAATCTCAAAAAAGAGAATGTCAGCAAGGCAAACTGGATGTGGACCGATAAGATGTGGACGGATAACCCTCTGGTTAAGAAGACATCAAACCTTAATGTAGGAAGCTATAATGGCAATTACAGCAGTACATCCACGAAGTACCAGGGCACCGGAGGCAATGCAGTTGTAGAAACCGCATTTGATAAAGATGAAGAGAAGTATAACCATATCACGGACACCGATGAGAATGGAAAAACCCTGGATCTTGCAAAAGTAACATCTGCAAGGACGATTGAAACAAAACAGAAGCAGATGGACGATGTAAAAACCATCATGCAGACAAAATCGGATTCGATTGATGGAAATATCTGTTCCCCTGGATGTGGAAACACTTATGGCGGAACAAACTATGATACTTATGGCAGCGGATCAGCGCGGATGGGAACAAATACTGCGGATGTTTATACTGCACCTACCAAGCGGGACGTCTGGGGAAAATACGGCTGGATTGACCGGATACTCCCTTCCTTAAACGGACAGACAGATGTACCGGAACCGGCACAGTTTGGGAATGCCGGGCTTGTACTTGTGCAGGACGGTATTGCGCAGTGCCCGACGAACCCGAACCAGGAATATGTCACAGGGCAGTCCCGTGCATTCTTTATCCCGCTGGTTACATATACGAACTTTGGTGCTGATAAAAACGCCGAATCGCATGATATTACCAACTATACATTCAAGTATACAGACGAGAACGACAGCGTAGTCGGGAGAGTCGGTTATACCATGGATTCCATCTACACAAACGGACAGACGAAAGTCAACAACATCGTTGTCCATGACCCGGTTTCCGTACAGGGGGCAAATATCCTTACGGTAAACAAGGAAATGGATCAGCGTGTGCTCGGCGATGATAAAAGCGGGGCAGCGGAGATGAATAAGGAAGCAAATGACGTAACATGTCCGGGAACGGCAGAAGAATGCCAGTACCGGCTGTTAAACTGCCAGTATGGAAAGCCGGTGCGCAGGGCGGCATTTAATGTTGACAATGCAAAGCACAGTGATGTGGAAGACAATGATGGAGTCGTACACAGCTATGATTCCATTATCAGTAATATCCTTGCCCCTGGAGGCACTTACATGGATGTCAGTCTCGCAGACAGTGGCTTTGTCATCAAGCGTTATGACGGACTTGGGGCATTCGAAGGCACGTCCGAAGATGATGAGAACCAGCCGGACCGTTACCTCTCCGGAAACGGCAGCGCATCCCTTGCAATGTCATGGAGCGCAATGGGAGTGGATACAGAAGAAGCAAAGAGTGATACTTATGAACTCCAGGGAGTATTTAATTTCCACAATGCACTGGATTCAGAAAAGGCACTGTTTACTACCCGGGCAACAAAACTTCTTGCAGAGCCGGACGGTTCACTGAAGATCGTGCTTGCAGATGGATCGGAATATACATCTACGACCTCTCCTCTGGTAAAGGATGGAAAGAACACTATTCAGTATCATTTCGGAATGGATTCTGTGGTGTTATCTCCTAAGAAGATTAATTACAAAGACGGTTCTTATACCGTTGATGCCAATACAGGCGCAACCGTGGATGGAAAAGAAATTTCCTTTACCAAAACAAAGAATTCTTCTGGGGACATGACAAATTACATTGGTGACGGCATCTGGTTCGGTAACCAGGATGATTCAACTTCCAATGATACAGCTTATGATACCGTTTATGACTGCAGTTATTCATTGGATAATCTTGCAGTTACGAGACTTGCACCGGAAAAGGACGCAAACGGTATTTCATACAGGCATACCTTATCCTGCTTTGCAGGTGTAACAGAACACGCCAAAACAACACAGGATTATTACAATGGCATAAGTGATAAAAAGGTACAGTATACTTACAATTATACAGGTGATGTGCAGACATTCACTGCCCCGGCAGACGGAGTCTATACCCTTGAGGCATGGGGAGCTTCTGGCGGTGATGGATATGATGACAGCGTTGACAGGGAAACTACAAGTTCTGTCGCTGGAAATGGTGGATATTCCAAAGGAAATATCAGCTTAAAGAAAGGACAGAAAATTTATGTTTTTGTTGGCGGCGCTGGAAAATATGGAGCCGGGACAAACCGCTTTGGAGGACCAGCTGGTGGTTACAACGGCGGTGGTGACGGTGGTGTTGCTGACAGCGGTTCTGGTGGAGGAATGTCACATATTTCTACCACAAATAATCCTGCAGCAACAAGCTGGAACCCGGACGGAACACTTCTGGTTGCCGGCGGCGGTGGCGGAGCAGACAACAGCGGGGGAAGCCGTGGATCTGATGATGGACGCGGTGGAAACGGCGGTGGAAAGAATGGTGAAAATGCATACATTGAAAATATAAAATCTACCGGAAATGCGACATGGACACCAACAAGTGGTTTATCACTGCGTACCGGAACAACACTTTCTGGTAACAGTGTAGTAACGAATGGAAGTGAACAGGGTGTATTTGGCCCATATAAAACCTATCTTCCGGGACAAAAGGTTACGATAACAGTAAAAGGTGATAATCTTACAAATGGATATCCGGTTGTATATACCAATTATGGAAGATACCAGACAAGAGATTTTACGGTTGAAGCAGCAAACAGTAATGAATACAGATATTCATTTACCGTACCAAGCGGGCTTACATCTACAACAAATACCGACGGGACTTCTGCAGATTCCGGACAGAATCCATATACTATCTGGGAATTCTGTTTCCATGCAAGGGGTTCTTCACGGATGAGGATAGACTCTGAAACTGCATCCTGTGACTATAACTCAGCCAACCAGAATATGGGTGGCTGCGGAATGGGAGGAACCCAGGGCAGCGGATACAAACAGGGTGTTGGGGAATCTGTAACATTTGGAACTGATTCTGGCGGTGCCGGAGGTGGCTGGTACGGCGGATATGTTACTAATGCAAATAATGGCGGCGGTGCCGGCGGTTCGGGATATACAGCATCCGGTCTTACAAACACAGAAATGAAGTCCGGGGTACGCCGTGGAAACGGTCTTGTAAAAATCACTGCAGCCGGAACGATTGACTGGACACGCAAGTTTGATGATGGCTACCAGAAACAGACATCAGAAAACAACAGACATGTGCATACAGAAGCATGCATGGACACGCCATCGGAAGGTTTTAAGATTGCAGTAGATGAAGCAAGCAACGGAAACACTGCAGACCTTGGAAAAATGCTTGGATCTGCGGTATGGGGTAAAATTAAGGACCAGCTGAAGAATTGCTATGGAAGTGGCAGCGGCGGATCTGCAGGCAGCGTAGCTGCAGGAAAGACCTATACCTATGACTATTCCGGATCCGTGAAAAGTGTTACCCTCCCGGCTGGTAAATATAAGCTGGAAGCATGGGGAGCATCCGGTGGAGGCAGAAACCCTGGAAAGGGTGGATATTCAGCCGGAACAGTAACATTTGCAAATGAAACTACCGTATACATTGTAGCTGGACAGTCTGCAGGTACATATAATGGTGGAGGTATCGGATGCCATGGATATGGCGGCGGTGCAACACATTTTGCAACAGCAAACGGTGAATTAGCTGCATTATCAAATAATAAGAACAGTGTCTTGCTTGTAGCAGGAGGCGGAGCCGGAGGAAGTTCCGGAGCTGGTGGAGCCGGAGGCGGCGCAAACCAGAGTGGTACAACCGGTGGAAACGGATGTGGCACGAAAGGGGAAGGCGCAACTGTCAGCGGACCTGGAAATGCTTATTTCAGCGGATCATTTGGAAAAGGAGGATCGAATTCCGGTTGGAATACCTGTGGCGGGGGCGGCGGTCTCTATGGAGGCGGCGGAAGCTACGAAAGCTATTCGCGGAATGATGATGACGACGCTGGTGCTGGCGGTGGTTCGGGATTTGCTTCCCCTTCTTTGACAGATGTATCCGGTATAACCGGAGAGCATAGCGGAAATGGGTACGCAAAGATCACTGTTATCGAAGCACACACTGACTATGATCCGGACAAAGTGTTTGACCTGGTTAAGAAAGCAACCGGAAATAATTATTCACTGATTCCGGACAGTGTCACTACAGATGGACATACCATCATAAACCCGTTTTGGAGCTGCCAGTGCATCTACGACAGCCATGTATGCACGAAGCACTGCAAGACCACTTATGTCCTGCAGTGCAAGGAACCGCATCATAAGGCAGTTAACGGAAAGATTGGACATTACGATGCTGGCAATGAGATCTGTTATGATGCATGTCATAATGATGAGCTGCATAAAAAGGGTGCAGAGCAGGCAAATGCAGGAAAACCGGGAACGTCCAAGCCACTGGAATTTGGAGATTTCGTCCTGCTTGATAACTATTTTTATATTTACTTCCCAAACTGTGGCGACTTTTATGAGTCAGATGATTATGGAATCGCCCAGACCGAACAGCGGAAGGGAAAAGGATATACGAATAATTATGACTGCACGGAGTGGACCAGAGAGAAATGGATCAAATTCCCATATTCCGTTTTGTATAATCGAAATGGTACCTGGGAAGAGCATGCTGCCGGAGAATGGTTCCAGCTTGAAATCACGGATAAGGTAACAAACCGTAACACAAAGAACAATTGTTACGACCTGACCAATTTGTCGGAGCGTGATGATGGATTTACATATCAGTTCTACGCCCAGCTTGACAACCATGAGATGAGTGGTGCTACAATTGAGTATGCAGTTGAATCCATCAACAATCAGCCTTCTCCGAGCGGTAGTGAAAATCCGTACGATCGTGACGGAGCGTTATCACTTGACTGCTCTCAGGATAACTCGAGCATTACAAATGCAGAACGTGCAATTGACCTGACGGCAAAACATTCGGCATATAAGCAAACGTTCGTCGATTTAATATCAAGGATTGGCAACCTCACGGTGCAGGATAGTACCGACCTCCGCTTTAGCAATTTGTTCAAACGTAAGACAAATGATGATAAATGGTATATAGATGGTATTGTTCATGCAGTCGATAAGAGTATACAGAACGCATACCTGTCATGGCATAAAAATAATGGAGATACCGCAACGGATATCCGGGGCGAAAAGGTATCCGCATATAACCAGTGGTACAATACATGGCATACAGCAAAGTGGTCTGATGTAGGAGAGGACTCCAGCAGGTGCGTATCAACCCCGCTTGAGTCAGCAAAGAATAACATCGCAGCACTGCGGGGAAAGAGTGAGCAGCTTCAGCTTGGATACAACCTCTTATGGGATATCCAGGTATTAAGCCGGGATTTCGCGGACGGAAACGTCCAGATCGAGCCGAAATATTACATCCTCGATACTAAGAAGGACAAGCTCATGGCAGTTGATGTGTGGGGCAGCCGGAATGAAGATGTAACGCTTGTTAATGAGTTTGGTCTTATGGATAAGTATGGAACAGACTACTTTAATCAGCAGAAAGACAAAATTTATGACCACGCTATGTTACTGAACTGGGATGACGAGAAGGCACGCCGGAACTACAGCGATGAAGAGAAGGCTGCGACCGAAACGGCATCGAAAGTGCTCGGCCGTACAATACTCGATGCAAATGGAATGCCGATGACCCAAAAAAATCCATTAACTGGTATGGAAGAAGAGGTTGTTGCACCGCTGTCTATCCCGATGGGGGATGGCTACCGCGAGGGTAACGCGCAGTTCCTGTATCTGAATGGACGTACCCGTACTTTTATTGGAAACAGTAAAGTTACAGCACTCCATAAAGATATTAATGGTGATGATGACCAGGAGCTTTTCAAGGAATTTGATGCTATTGGAAATGATCTTGGATCTAATGGGGTTTCAGAGGATGAGTACAGTTTCTGTGCATCCCGCTGGCACGTAACACTCGGGCTGCCGTCTTCTGCAAAATTTACGGATGTGACCGTGGATAAAGATGGTAAAGAGCAGCATATCAATCCTTACGATATGATTACCGATGAGGATACCGGGGATAAGATTCATGCGTACCAGAAATATGACCCAGATTACCTCAAAGAGCATGGGGATGAGAACCGGTACATGATTCTTGAAACAGCACGTATCACAGCATACGGAGCGGTCTACAACCTGAGATATTCGCAGTTACAGGACAATGGATCGATCACAGCAGCCAACGGAAAAACATATAATTTCGTTGACAGTGCGACGTATCCGGGCGAGCCAAACTCGATACCGACATTACTTGCGGTTTATGGCATCACCAGCTCAGGTAGGGACTATGATACACTCCAGACACATTAATTGTTTGGATAATAGCTGTTGATGTAATAATATATTGTAACACAAAAGAAAACTACTCAAGGGCTTAAGCCAAGAGTAGTTTTTCTTTGTTTTTTGAAATATGTTATTTCAATCCCTGCACCCCGCGCGGGGTGCAACATGCGAAACAAAATGCTATACCAATTACACTAGAAATTTCAACCCATACACCTCTTACGAGGTGCAAGGGGCTGTAAAATAAGTCCCTAATATAAGAA
>OIZB01001295.1_pt1 | contig 13966 bp, 14 predicted proteins | sample 1588401 | NCBI WGS metagenome assembly OIZB01 (sample SAMN03283270) | human gut metagenome | biome: human-associated habitat; material: feces | host: Homo sapiens | place: USA | collected 2013
CCCGCCTGGTTGTCTACGGCGACCGGATCATCAGCGGCATGAGCGCCGAGACCAAATTCAACACCAAGGCCGAATATTTCAACAGCATGAACGGCGACTGGGTTCCGGGCAGCGCGATGGGCAGCGTCCAGAGCATCGACGGCGCGAAGTTCTTCCTCTTCGCGGAGGTCACGCAGCAGTGGGGCGCCCCCTACCTGAGCGCCGAAGCCGAAGACCTCGCATGGATCCTGCTGACCGAGGAGCCGTGGGACAGCACGCCCGGCAGCGACAGGGGCAGAATGACCTTGCGGAACACCGTCACCGAGTTGGCGCCCAGATCTCTGGCCGCCTCCAACAGTGAGCGGTCCATCTTTCCGATGACCGAGTAGATAGGCAGGATCATGAAGGGCAGATAGTTATACACCATGCCCAGCACCACCGCGCCCTGGGTATCCATCATCGGAAAAAACTCGATGCTGCTGCCCGTGATGCTGTTGTACAGCGCAATAAGCCCGATCTTCTGGAACAGCTGGTTCAAAAGCCCGTTGTTCTCCAGAATGGTCATCCACGAGTACGTCCGCAGCAGGAAGTTGATCCACATGGGCAGCATGATCAGCACCATGGCGATCCGCTGGAAGGCTGCGCCCTCGCGGCTGATGAAATACGCCACCGGGTAGCCGATGAGCAGGCAGATGGCCGTGGCGATGATGGCCAGCTTAAAGGACCGGCCGAACACGGCGGCGTAGCCGCCCATCTGCACGAAGTTGTCCAGCGTAGCCCCGCCCGCTCCGTTAGAGAAGGCATAGACGACCATGATGATGATGGGTGCCACCACGAAAATGGCCATCCACACCACATACGGTATGGCGAAATGGGAGAGCTTAGTCTTCATCCTCGCTCTCCTCCTCTTCCAGCTCCACGCTGGCGTCCGCCAATTCCTCATACTCCTCGGAATAGGAGGAGTAGTCGCCGAACATTCCGGAGTATTCGCTCTTCTTCATAATGTGGAAGCCCTCGGGGTCGATCTTCACGCCGATGCGTGCGCCCACCGGCGAGTGGTCGGTGGTCTGGATGAGCCACTTGAAGCCCCGGAAGTCCACGATGATGTCGTACTGCATCCCCTTGAACGTCACGTTGGTGACGGTGCCGATGAGCTGGCCCTGCTCCACGGGGACAATGTCGATATCCTCGGGGCGGATGACCACATCCACCGGCTCGTTCTCAGCGAAGCCCGTGTCCACGCAGGGGAACTCCTTGCCGTACATTTTCACGACCTTATCCCGGACCATGACGCCGTTGAGGATGTTGCTCTCGCCGATGAAGTCCGCCACGAAGGCGTTCTTCGGCTCGTTGTAGATATCCTCCGGCGTGCCGATCTGCTGGATGCGGCCCTTGTCCATCACCACCACGGTGTCGGACATGGTCAGGGCCTCCTCCTGATCGTGGGTAACATATATAAACGTAATGCCCATCTGCTGCTGGATACGCTTCAGCTCGTTCTGCATATCCTTGCGCAGACGCAGATCCAACGCGCCCAGCGGCTCGTCCAGAAGCAATACCTTCGGACGGTTCACCAGTGCGCGGGCGATGGCCACCCGCTGCTGCTGGCCGCCGGACAGCTGGTCGATGCGGCGGCGGTCAAAGCCCTTCAGGCTGACCACCTCCAGCATTTCGGTGACACGCTGCCGTATCTCCGCCTCCGGCACTTTGGCGATGCGCAGGCCGAAGGCGATGTTTTCAAACACATCCAGATGCGGGAACAGCGCATATTTCTGGAACACCGTGTTGATCTGCCGTTTGTGTGGCGGAACGTCATTGATCCTCACCCCGTCAAAGGTCACATCACCGGAAGTGGGTGTGGTAAACCCACCGATGATGCGCAGCGTTGTGGTCTTGCCGCAGCCGCTGGGTCCAAGCAGTGTGAGGAATTCAGAATCGTTGATATAAAGATTGATGTTATCGAGAACCAGCTCGTCGTCAAACGCCATGCAGAGATCCCGCAGGCGAATCAACTCTTTGGCCATTTATCCTCCCCCGTTCATACATAAAATAACCCTCCTCCCCGGAAACCGCCGGCGCCTGTTCCTGCGCCGCTTTTTCCGTCGAAAGAAAGCAGGTACAATATATATGGTATCCCCCCAAAAGTCAATGCCTTTTCCCGCTTTTCCCAAAAAAAATCGCGCGGGGCTGCGTCAGCAGCTCCGCACGACGTTTTCAGCCGAAATATTTTGCCCGGAACGGCACGTTTTCCACCGTGAAAGTCCTGCCCCGCAGGTAGTTCAGGATCCCCGCGTCCGTGGGCAGGTCGAAGGTCAGCTCATAGGCATACAGCGCCTGCCGCGTCTCCCCGTACCGGCGGTTGACGTCGCCCCGTCCGTACTTGCCGTCCCCCAGCAGCGGACAGCCCAGATCGGCAAAGGATGCCCGGATCTGGTGGGTGCGCCCCGTCTCCAGTCCCACCTCCACCAGAGACAGCTCGCCCCGTGTCTCCAGCGTGCGGTAGTCCGTCACGGCGGTCTTGCCCCCCGGCACCGGTCTGTGGTACACCGCCACCTGCTTTTTCTGCTCGTCCTTCAGCAGGAAGCACTCGATCCTGCCCTCCGGCGGCTTGGGCCGTCCCACGGTGATGCACAGATAGCGCTTGTCGATCTCCCGCAGCCGGATCTTCTCGTTGATCATGCGCAGCGTCTCGGCGTTCTTGGCGGCGATGACCATGCCTCCTGTGTTGCGGTCGATGCGGTTGCACAGCGCGGGAGCGAAGGCGTTCTCCCAGCGGGGGTTCCACTCCCGCTTCTGATAGAGGTACGCCTGAATGTGGTTGATGAGGGTGTTCACCTTCTCCGTCTCGTCAGCGTGGACCACCAGCCCCGGCCGCTTGTTGACCAGCAGCAGGTTCTCGTCCTCGTACACCACGTCCACCTGGGGCTTGAACAGCGTCAGGAAAAGATTCTCCTCCGACGGCTTGTCAAAGAACTCGTCGTTGATGTATAATTGCACCACATCGCCCTGAGCCAGCCGCTGGTCCCGCTGGGCCCGTGCGCCGTTGACCTTGATACGCTTGATGCGTATGTACTTCTGCATCAGCGCCGGCGGCAGCAGCGGCAGCGCCTTGGACACGAAGCGGTCCAGCCGTACTCCGGCGTCGTTTTTCCCGATGGTCAGCTCCCGCATGGGCGCACCTCCCTTATGTTCTCCGTCCATTGTAACCGCTTTTGGAAAAAAGTCAAAATATTTGTGAGAAAATGTTTGACAAGGGATTTTGTGTCGGCTATAATACTACTCGTGTCATTGCGAGGTGTACTATGCGTCTGAACGTAAACAAGCTGCTGCATACCCCCGGCTCCCGGCAGGAGATCCATTTTGAGATGGACCTTTCCGATCTGGAGTTCGGTGGTACTTATCCTGTAACGCGACCGGTTGTTGTGGACGGCCAGCTGCGGAATCAGGCGGGTATGCTGCTGTGTGAGCTTCAGATCACCACCACGCTCCACTGCATCTGCGACCGCTGCGCCCAGGCGTTCGATCAGGAGAAATCCACGGACTACGCCTGTGTGCTGGCCGAGGAGCGTCAGTCCGATGAGGATGACGACATCGTGCTGTTGGACGACGATGAGGTGGATGTGACGGAACTGGCGCGGGACGCCTTTATCCTCGATATGGACACGAAATTTCTCTGCTCTGAGGACTGCAAGGGACTATGTCCCGGCTGCGGTGCCGACCTGAACCGCGAGAGCTGCCGCTGCAAGAAGGCGGTGGATCCCCGGCTGGCCAAGCTGGCGCAGCTGTTGCAGAAGGACGAGTGAATCCATTATAAATTGCTGCTCAGGCAGTTAATACCAAGGAGGTGTCAACATGGCAGTCCCTAAGGGAAAAGTATCCAAGCAAAGACGCAATAAGAGACGTTCTTCCGTATGGAAGCTGGCAGCTCCCGCTCTGGTGGCATGCCCCAAGTGCGGTGCTCTGCATCTGCCTCACAGAATGTGCCCGGAGTGCGGTACCTACAACGGCCGCGAAGTCAAGGTCGTCAAGTCTGTGGCAGCGGACAAGTAAATTCTTATGTGTCCACGCAGGAGGGAAGCGCAGCTTCCCTCCTGCTTTTTTGTGCGTTTTGCCCTCCACGCCGCCCGCATGATTTTCTTCCGCCCCCACAGGTGTGGAATCCTTCCCTTCCGGAGGCGCTCCGCGCCCGCAGGTGCCCCCTCCTCCCCCACTTTCCCTCATGAGATGTATCGAAATCATGCGTTTTACAATCCGCTCGCCGCTGTTTATACTGGACACGATAAATAGCTTGCGTCCTGCCATAAAAGCGGCTATAATAAAATGGTTATCATGTGGGCGTATGCCCTTTTACGAGAGAGGATGCATCTATGAGCACCATCATCACCACCATTGACCGGCACAGCCCTGCGGAAAAAGCCGGTATACAGGTGGGCGAACAGCTTCTGACCATCAACGGCCATACCATCGTGGATGTGCTGGATTACCGGTTCTACGGTTATGACCCCCTGTCCCACGTGGAATTGAAAACTGCGTCGGGCGATGTGCGTACCGTCACCATCCGCAAGGCGGAGGGGCAGGATCTGGGCCTGAACTTCGACACCTATCTGATGGACGAGATGCGCTCCTGTGCCAACCACTGCATCTTCTGCTTCGTGGACCAGATGCCTCCCGGCATGCGCTCCACGCTGTACTTCAAGGACGACGATGCACGGCTCAGCTTCCTGCTGGGCAACTACATCACCCTGACCAACCTGACGGAGCGGGAGGCTCAGCGCATCATTGACCTGCACATCAGCCCCATCAACGTCTCCGTCCACACCACCGATCCCCAACTGCACTGCACCATGCTGGGCAACAAGAACGCAGAGCGCTCTCTGGACTACATTCAGGCCTTCTGCAAGGCGGGCATCGTCATGAACGGCCAGATCGTCATCTGCCCGGGCTGGAACGACGGCGACCAGCTGCGCCGCACTCTGCGTGACCTGACGGAGTGGCAGTTTTCCAGCTGCTCGCTGGTGCCGGTGGGCATCACCAAGTACCGGCAGGGTCTTGCGAAGCTGCGCCCCGTCAGTGCCGAGGATGCACGGGACATCATCGCCATCGCCGAGGAGTTCGGACAGGAAAACCTGCGGCGCTTCGGCACACGGCGCTTCTTCTGCGCCGACGAGCTGTACCTCCGGGCGGGGCTGCCCCTGCCGCAGGAGGACTATTACGAGGGCTACCGCCAGCTGGAAAACGGCGTAGGCATGCTGCGCTCGCTGGAGCAGGACTTTCTCTCCTCCATGAAGCTGGAGGACCCTGCCGCCGCGCCGTCCCCCTTCACCATCGCCACCGGCACCGCCGCCGCCCCGTTCCTGCGGGGACTGCTGGAACAGGCCAAGGCGTATTTCCCCCGTCTGGAGGGGCAGGTCATCGCGGTGGAAAACGATTTCTTCGGTCACACCATCGACGTGGCCGGTCTGCTGACAGGGCAGGACCTGTCGGCGCAGCTGCAAAGGGTCCCGTCCCTGGGGCGGGTACTGCTGCCGCTGCATATGCTGCGCCACGGCGAAACGGTGTTTCTGGACGACTATACCGTGGCGCGTCTGGCGGACGAGCTGGGCTGCCCCGTGCAGATCGTAGGCATCGACGGCGGCGACCTGCTGGACGCCATGCTGGACGCCTCCAGCACCGTCAGTTGAAAAGGAGGGTAAACTTATGGCAAAACCTTTGATCGCTATTGTGGGCCGTCCCAACGTGGGCAAGTCCATGCTGTTCAATAAGCTCATCGGCAAGCGCCTGTCCATTGTGGAGGATACCCCCGGCGTCACCCGAGACCGTATCTACGGCGAGAGCGAGTGGGCCGGCCGGAAGTTCCGTCTGGTGGACACCGGCGGTATCGAGCCCAACACCGACAATCAGATCCTCGCCTTCATGCGGGAGCAGGCGCAGATCGCCATCGACAACGCCGATGTCATCATCTTCGTCACGGACATCAAGACCGGCCTCACCGCCTCGGACCAGGAGGTGGCCGGCATGCTCCAGCGCAGCCGCAAGCCCATCGTGCTGGCGGTGAACAAGATGGACGCCACCGGCACGGTGGACCCCGATTTCTACGAGTTCTACAATCTCGGTCTGGGCGACCCCATCGCCATCTCCGCCGTCCACGGCCATGGCACCGGCGACCTGCTGGACGCCTGCTTCCAGTACCTGCCGCCGGACGACGGCGAGGAGGAGGACTCCGACGTGGTGCAGGTGGCCATCATCGGCAAGCCCAACGTAGGCAAGTCCAGCCTCACCAATAAAATTCTGGGCGAGCAGCGGGTCATCGTCAGCAACGTGGCCGGCACCACCCGTGACGCCATCGACAGCTACTTCGAGAACTCCTACGGCAAATATAACTTCATCGACACCGCCGGCATGCGGAAAAAGTCCAAGGTGGACGACAGCATCGAGAAGTACAGCGTCCTCCGCGCCACCATGGCCATCGAGCGCAGCGACGTGTGCCTGATCCTTATCGACGCGCAGGAGGGCGTGACGGAGCAGGACACCAAGGTAGCGGGTCTGGCCCACGACGCCGGCAAGGCCTGCATCATCGTGGTGAACAAGTGGGATCTCATCGAGAAGGACGGCAAGACCATGGACCACATGCGGGAGGACATCCGCCGCGACCTGAGCTATATGCCCTACGCCCCCATCCTGTTCATCTCCGCTCTGACGGGCCAGCGGGTGAACCGCCTGTTCGAGCTGATCAACTATGTCAACGATCAGGCCGCCGTGCGCATCACCACCGGTATGCTCAACAGCGTGCTGGCCGACGCCCAGACCCGCGTGCAGCCGCCCACGGATAAGGGCCGACGCCTGAAGATCTACTACATGACACAGGTGGGCGTCAAGCCGCCCCACTTCGTAATCTTCTGCAACGACAAAAAGCTGTTCCACTTCTCCTACCAGCGCTATCTGGAGAATCAGATCCGCAGCGTGTTCGGTCTGGAGGGCACCCCCATCACCATTACCATTCGCCAGAAAGGAGAGGATGACGGTTGACCTGCCTCGTTTGGGCAGCGGTGTTCGCCATGTTCGTGGTAGTACTGCTGGGCTATTTTCTGGGCTGTCTCAACGGCTCCGTGCTGGTGAGCCACTTCATCATCCGCGATGACGTGCGGCAGCACGGCAGCGGCAACGCCGGTCTCACCAATTTCTACCGCACCTACGGTGCCAAGTACGCTTTGGGCGTCATTCTGCTGGACATGGGCAAGACCGTGGCGGCCTGCCTCATCGGCGGCGTCATCCTCAACTACCTGGCGGGCGACTGGACGTTTGGCGTCCTGCTGGGTGGGCTGGGCAGCGAGCTGGGCCACATGTTCCCCGTGTTCTTCGGCTTCAAGGGCGGCAAAGGCATCCTGTCCGGCGCCGTGCTGGTGTGGCTGCTGAACTGGCGGGTGGCGCTGATCGCCTGGGGCCTGTTCGCCCTGCTGTGGCTGACCACGAGGTACGTCTCCCTGGGCTCCATCACCGCCGCCGTCAGCATGCCGGTGTCCACCTGGTTCCTCTGCGGCCACAATGTCCTGTACACGTCGCTGACCGTCATCATCGCCGCGCTGGTGCTGTGGTGCCACCGCGAGAATATCCAGCGCCTTCTGCGGGGCCAGGAGCGGAAGTTCCACTGGCACACCGGCCCCGAGAAATAACCATTTTTAGAGAGAGAGAGAAAGGAAACTGACCCATGAAATACAATCAGATGCGTCAGGTAGTGTTCCCGATCCTTGCCGCGTTCATTTGGGGCACCGCCTTCGTGGCGCAGGACCTGTGCGCCGACTCCATCGGGGCCTTCGCCTTCAACGCCACCCGTTACTTTATCGCCGTGCTGGCCCTGCTGGTGGTCATTCTCATCAGCGACAAGGTGAAGAAAAACAAGCCCACCCTCACCGCTCAGGAGAAGAAAGCCGCCAACAAGCAGCTGTGGCTGGGCGGCCTGTGCTGCGGTGCGGCGCTGGCCATTGCCTCCAACTTTCAGCAGGCGGGTCTGGTGGCCGGCACCGATGCCGGTAAGGCCGGCTTCATCACGGCGCTGTACGTGGTACTGGTTCCCGTGTTCGGTCTGTTCTTCAAGCGCAAGGTCAGCCTTCCCACCTGGATCGCCGTGGTGCTGTCCGTGGTGGCTCTGTACCTGCTGTGCATCAAGGGCGACTTCTCTCTGGCCCCCGGCGACCTGTTGGTCCTGGTGTGCGCGGTGTGCTTCGCCGTCCACATTCTGGTCATCGACCACTTCACCGCTTATTGCGACGGCGTGAAGCTCAGCTGTCTGCAATTCCTGTTCGCCGGCATCATCTCCACCATCTGCATGTTCATTTTTGAGGACGTGGACTTCGCCGCCATCCTCAGCTGCGCCCTGCCCCTGCTGTACGTGGGCATCTTCTCCTGCGGCGTGGGCTACACGCTTCAGATTTTGGCCCAGAAGGACTCCAACCCCACCGTTGTCACCATTCTGCTGAGTCTGGAGAGCGTGTTCGCCGTTATCGCCGGCGCCATCATCCTGAAGCAGCAGATGACCGTGCGGGAGTACATTGGCTGCGCCATCATGTTCGCCGCTGTCATTCTGGCCCAGATCCAGTTCCCCACCAGGCAAAAAGCGGAATAATTACATACACAAAAAATACCTTGGACGTTTTCGTCCAAGGTATTTTTTATTCACCCTCACAGTCCAGCACACCGACGGTCGTTTCCATATAAATATCCTCGGCCGCTAACAAAGCCTTCTGCAGCTTATCTCGGCACCGCATGGCCAGCGGAATATCCGCCAGTTCATCTACCGCATCACTTGTTGCAGCGCACAGGATGACGTACATTTTTTGATAGTCTGCCATATCCCCCCTCATAGACTATGCATAGCCTAATAGTAGCATGCGTAGCCTATAATTGCAATCCTTTTCGGCTATCCTGAGGAAAAACACAGGAGGCCGTTATGACTACCACCGAAGCCGTCAGGGACCGCATCCTGCACCTCTGTGAGGAGCGCGGCCTGACTATCAACCGCCTTGCGACCATTTGCGCCCTGCCGCCGTCCAGTATCAAGAACATTCTCTACGGCAAAAGCCAGAACCCCAAGCTGCTGACCATCAAAATGCTCTGCGACGGTCTGGACATCACTCTCGGCGAATTTTTCTCCACGCCGGAGTTCGACGTACTGGAGCAGGAACTCCAATAATCGGCAAAACCCCAGCGGCCTGTCTGTGGCAGACCGCTGGGGTTTTCATATTCACTTACCGCAGCCGTCTCCGATCGCCGCCAGCAGCTCCGCCTTGCCGATCCCCTTCTCCGCGGAAAACGGGATAAGCGCCGCGCTCTCGTCCAGCGACAGCGTCTCGCGGATGCGCGCCAGATTCGGCTCGATCTCGCTCTTTTTCAGCTTGTCCAGCTTGTTGGCCACCACGATGACGGGGCAGCCCGTGCCCTTGAACCAGTCGCACATGGTGACATCATCGGCGGTAGGCTTGTGCCGCGCGTCCACGATCAGCACGCCCAGCGTGATGAGGTCCGGCTCAGCAAAATAGCTCTCCATCAGCCGCCCCCACCGGTCCCGCTCCTCCTTGGACACCTTGGCGTAGCCATACCCCGGCAGGTCGGTAAAATAGATCTTCCCGTCGATATCGAAGTAGTTGATCTGGTTGGTCTTGCCCGGTGTTGCGCCCACGCGGGCGAAATTCTTCCGCCCCAGCAGCCGGTTGATGACGGAGGATTTTCCCACGTTGCTGCGTCCGGCGAACGTGACCTGCGGTTTTCCGTCGCGGATAAAGGTGCTTGCCTTTACAGCTGACAGCACGAACTCCGCCTTGTTAAAGTTGATCGCCACAGCGCACCTCCTGCCGTTCCAGTCCGGCCATGGCGGTGAGATGCTCCACCGCCGCCTCCTTTTTCGGCAGCGCCAGCGCATGGGCAAACACGGCGTCCACCGTCTCCGCCGTCACGAACCGCAGCGCCGCCCGCACGGTCTGGTCGATCTCCTCCAGATCCTTTTCGTTCTCCTTGGGGATGATGACCGTCCGGATACCGCTGCGCTTAGCCGCCATGGTTTTTTCCTTCAGCCCGCCGATGGGCAGCACGCGTCCCCGCAGCGTGACCTCGCCGGTCATGGCCACATCGTGGCGTACCGGCCGCCCCGTCAGAGCGGACAGCATGGCCGTGGCGATGGCGATGCCCGCCGACGGCCCGTCCTTGGGCACCGCACCCTCGGGGAAGTGGACGTGGATGTCCTTGGTCTTGTAGAAATCCCTGGGGATACCCAGCTCCGCCGCGCGGCTGCGCAGGCAGGTGTAGGCCGCCTGCACGGACTCCTGCATCACCTTGCCCAGGTTGCCGGTGAGCTCCAGCTTGCCGGAGCCCTCCATCACGCCGGCCTCCACCTCCAGCAGCTCGCCGCCTACCTCAGTCCAGGCCAGTCCATTGACCACGCCGATCTGGTCCTGACGGCTCCGTGCGTTGTCCTGATAGTGGGGCACGCCCAGCAGCTCCTGTAGATCCCTTGGTGTAATGTCAACTCGCTTTACATCCGTTTCCACCAGACGCATAGCGGCCTTACGGCACAGCTTGCCCAGCAGACGCTCCAGCGTCCGGACACCGGACTCCCGTGTGTAATCGGTGATGACCGCGCGGATGGCATCGTCGCTGATGCGCAGCTGGCTTTTTTTCAGTCCATGCTCCTTCATCTGCTTGGGCAGCAGGTGGGTCCTGGCGATCTGCAGCTTCTCCTCGTCGGTATAGCTGGTGAGCTCGATGACCTCCATCCGGTCCAGCAGCGGGTGGGGAATGGTGGACGTGGTGTTGGCCGTGGTAATGAACATCACGCGGCTCAGATCCACCGGCACCTCCAGAAAATGGTCGCGGAACGATGTGTTCTGTTCTCCGTCCAGCACCTCCAGCAGCGCCGATGCGGGGTCGCCCCGCATGTCGCTGCCCAGCTTGTCGATCTCATCCAGCACCAGCAGCGGATTCATAGCCCCTGCGCGGCTGATGGCCTCGATGATGCGCCCCGGCATGGCTCCAATGTAGGTCTTGCGGTGACCGCGGATGTCCGCCTCGTCCCGCACACCGCCCAGACTGAGCCGCGCCAGCTTCCGGTTCATAGCCTTGGCCACCGAGATGGCTACCGAGGTCTTGCCCACGCCCGGAGGGCCTACCAGACACAGGATCTTGCCCTTGGCGTCCGGATTCAGCTGCCGCACGGCGATGAACTCCAGAATGCGCTCTTTCACCTTCTCCAGACCGTAGTGATCCCGATCCAGCAGCTTTCGCGCCTGCTCCACATCCGCCCGTTCACGGCTGAACTTGTTCCACGGCATCTCCAGACACACGTCCAGATAGTTGCGGATCACCGCACCCTCGGCGGAGCCGAAGGGCTGCTTGGCCAGCTTGTTCACTTCCTTCAGCAGGTGCTGCTCCGTCTCCTCCGGCAGCTCCAGGGCCAGGATCTCCTGGCGGTAGGATTCAATCTCGTCCTCGTCGCCGTCATCGGTCTCCCCCAGCTCGTTCTGGAGGACCCGGATCTGGGTGCGGAGGATCTGGTCCCGCTGGGTGCGGACCAGCTGGTCCCGGACCTTGCTCTCCATTTCGTGCTCAAAGCCCAGCACGTTGTTCTCCCGCACCAGGAAACCGTTGAGCTTCCGCAGCCGGGCGAAGGGGGAGAATTCCTCCAGGATCTCCTGCTTGTCGGTGTAGCGCAGGGCGATGTTCTGGGCAATATAGTCCGCCAGGAAGCCGGGGTCCCGGCTGTCCATCACCGTGGCCACCACCTCCTCCGGCACACCGCTGGCCTGCTCGGCATACTCGCCGAACAGGGCGTAGGTCTGGCGGAGCAGGGCCTCCGTCCGGGGGCTCTTCCGCATGGCCTCAGAGGACGGCTCCTCCGGGATGGCCTCCACATTGGCCTGGAGGAAGGGCTCCGTCTGCCACAGGCGGCGCAGGTGGGCCCGCTGCCGCCCCTCCACCATCACCCGGACAGAGGACTGGCCCAGCCGCAGGATCTGCGTGATGTGGGAGACCGTGCCAATGGTGTACAGGTCCTTTTCCTCCGGCGCGTTCACCCCGATCTCCCGCTGGGTCACCAGGAAGATGTCCTGATCGGCCTCCATGGCCCGCTCCAGGGCCGCGATGGAGATCGGCCGCTCCACGTCAAAGGTCAGTGTCATGTGTGGAAACACCGTCAGGCCCCGGAGGGCCAGAACGGGCAGATTCCAAGTGGTCAGTTCCATGTGCTTGTTCCTTTCTGAGGGGATGGTAAAACAGGAGAGAGGGGCGCGGCAGCGTCCCTCCCTCTCTTCATTAAGACGCCGACGCGGGGGTCGAGGAGCCGGAAGCCGGCCTGCCCTCTCCCTTGCCGGTGTTCAATTTCACAGAATAGTTGATCTTCTTGGGGTCGTGGGTCAGCTCGGGACCGCTCCTGCCCTCCACACAGTCCTTTGTGATGACTGCTTTCACCACAGCGGGGTCGGAAGGGATGTCGTACATCATGGGAGTCAGGATACCCTCCATGACGGCCCGCAGGCCCCGGGCGCCGATGTTCCGCTCGATGGCCTTGTCGGCGATGGCCTCCAGGGCCTCCGGCTGGAACTCCAGCTCCACCTCGTCGTACTCCATCAGCTTCTTGTACTGCTTCACCAGGGCGTTCTTGGGCTCCGTCAGGATGCGGACCAGATCCTCCCGCTTCAACGCATTCAAAGACGCGATCACCGGCAGGCGACCCACCAACTCCGGGATGATGCCGAATTTCAGCAGGTCGTGGGGCTGGACCTCGTGCAGGATCTTGCTGATGTCCTTGTCCTTCTTTCCCTGGACGTTGGCGCCGAAGCCGATGGACTTCTGGTCCAGCCGCCGCTCGATAATCTTCTCCAGCCCGTCGAAGGCACCGCCGCAGATGAAGAGGATATTCTTCGTGTTCACCTGGATGAACTCCTGGTGGGGATGCTTCCGGCCTCCTTGGGGCGGCACGTTGGCAACGGTCCCCTCCACGATCTTCAGCAGAGCCTGTTGGACACCCTCGCCGGATACGTCCCGGGTGATGGAGGTGTTCTCGCTCTTCCGGGCGATCTTGTCGATCTCATCCACATAGATGATGCCGTGCTCCGCCCGCTCCACGTCGAAGTCCGCGGCCTGGAGCAGCCGCAACAGGATGTTCTCCACATCGTCGCCCACATAGCCGGCCTCCGTCAAGGTGGTGGCGTCCGCAATGGCGAAGGGCACCTTCAGAATCCGGGCCAGTGTCTGGGCGAACAGCGTCTTGCCGGAACCGGTGGGCCCCAGCAGCAGGATGTTGCTCTTCTGCAGCTCCACATCCTCGTCCCCGCCGAAGTAGATCCGTTTGTAGTGGTTGTACACCGCCACGGACAGGGCCACCTTGGCCTCGTCCTGGCCGATGACGTACTGGTCCAGCACGTCCTTGATCTCGCGGGGCGTGGGCAGCTGATCAGGCAGGTCCTCCAGTGCGCTGGAAGAGGTGTCCTCAAACCCATCGTTCAAAATGCTCATGCACAGCTGGACGCACTCATCACAGATGCGCACACCGGGTCCCTGGATCATCCGGTGGACCTGGCTCTCATGCTTGCCGCAGAAGGAGCACCGCAGGCCCTTCTTGCTCTCGTCACTCATGGTATTACCTCAGTTTTGGAATTTGGTGCTTATTTCTTGCTGGTGATGATCTTGTCGATGAGGCCGAAGTCCAAAGCCTCCTGGGCTGTCATCCAGTAGTCCCGCTCCGAGGCCGCCTTGATCTCCTCTGCCGTCTTGCCGGTGTTGTTCGCCAGGATCTCATTCAAGTTCTTCTTGATCCGCAGGAAGTGCTCCACGTCGATCTCCATGTCTGTCACCTTGCCCTTGGTACCGGCGGAGGGCTGATGGATCATGATCTCCGCGTTGGGCAGAGCAATGCGCTTGCCCTTGGCGCCGGAGGACAGCAGAAACGCGCCCATGCTGGCGGCCATGCCGATGCAGATGGTGGATACGTCGCACTTCACGT
>OIZB01001309.1_pt1 | contig 13809 bp, 28 predicted proteins | sample 1588401 | NCBI WGS metagenome assembly OIZB01 (sample SAMN03283270) | human gut metagenome | biome: human-associated habitat; material: feces | host: Homo sapiens | place: USA | collected 2013
CAATGACCGTCAAATTTCTTGTACACCGCAACGCGGGTCTTTTTGCTGATTGACATTTGTTGTCTCTCTTTCAATTTTTAACGCTTCTTCGCGCAATTCGCCAAACCCATATTCATCATCCCATCCGCGCTTACGGCAGAAATCATTTTTACGGGCGATTTAAATTCACGGCCACAGCCAAAGCAGATGTGCGGTTTTCTGGTCGTTACATATTTATATCTTAAAATGGTGCTCATTCTGATACCTCCTCTACAAATGCCATACTCTGGCGCAGATTGAGGAATTTTGGATTGAGAATACAAGCCGGTGTGACAGCATTTCTGATGTACGCATCGTTTATGCTAAACAGACAAGTCGTGTTCACACCGCGAACGTCGCTCGCGTAAGCGTAGTCCGTGTCGGAATCATTATTGCCACAATTCCAAGGCGTAGCAGTCCAAATCCAGCTGTCGTAGTGCGGGATGTAGTCACGATACTTTCGGTACTCGTCACAGGTTAGGATGAAAACTGTGTCTTTCACTGTTCCATAGGCTCTGTCGCCGTTGTCTGCAACAAGGTCAACAGTATGTGACAGCAGACCTTTTCCACCAAAAACAGCGTTCGCCATATCAGATAGAATACCACGCACATTACTTGTGCGGTAGTTATTCCAGTTGCCTTTCTCATCGGCAAATTTATCACTTGGGCAGAACTGTACATCTCTTGCCCAAGGTTCAGCCATAATTGCCAGCACGCCGCCATCAGGGTGGTTCTGGTCAAGGCAGACCCACTCAAAGTTTTTGAACATAAAATGTTCGCCTGGTTGTAGGGTTGTAATGTTAGTCATTGTCGGTCACCTCCGTGAGCCAGAATTTGCGTTTGCAATCGCTGCAACTGATTTCGTGGCAATTTCCTTCCGGGTTGTAATCATAGTTAATGTATTTAGGGCACATCCAGAGGTAATCGTCCTTAATTTCCGCCTTTGGGAACATCCTCAGAAACTCGCTCTGGCGGGTCTTGATTGGATTGTCTTTTGCCCATTGCTCGACTTTTGAAATCGTTTCTTCAATGTTTTCAACTGAATAGTCGCCGAACCTAGCCATGCACATTCCTTTTTCCCAAATAGGACATTTCGCGCATCCACTTTGATTTTTGCATAACCTGTTTACCGACTTGACAAATTTAACAACGTCCATAGTCTCACTCCTTACCAATCTGCATTTATAACTACAAAACTGCCGTTTTCTATGGCGCGATCTACCAGCGCCACAATGCTTTCCCATTTGTATAGTTCGTGTTCTCTTGCAAAAGTTGCAAGGTCTTTTGCCTGTTCGGATGTAAGCGCTATATCCTTGCCGTAAAAATCTCGTTCAGGCTCTTTCTCTCGGATTTCATAGGGCACATAATAGCCGATTTTTTCGAGATACTCTCTCCAGATACGTCCGCAAGAATCTACTTGGCCGCGGATTGTGCCTCTGATGGGCTTGCCGCAGTGCGGACACTTGGCCACATCGTAGCGACTTACTGTAATATCAAGTCCCATTACAATCACTCCTTATCCATCCCGCGGGCTACATACTGCCCATAGGTCAAGCCCATGGCGTCGGCTTCGCGGGTACATTGCTCAATGGGCTTTACGAGCCCGTGAAGCAACGCAGCATCTTTGATTCTCTTTCTCTGCTTTCTTTCTCTATCTCGCTCGTTAGAAAGCATCCTGCGGCAATCGTCACAATAAATTTGCCTGCCTGTTACTGGTGTTGCCCCGCAGTTTTGGCACAGCTTAATTTTTTTCTCTATTTTCATAGCGGCTCCTCTGTTTTCGGCACATCAACGCCGATATTCTGCAATGTCACCTGTGCCCAAAGGTCTGCAAGCTGGTCGTTGCGGTACTCATTGTATTTGTCGGCCACCGGACCGGTCATGTAATTCTGGATTTTAACCAACGTCCGGCGGGATAAACCTGCCTGATAACATGCCAGCAAGCAAAGATATGTTGCTCTCGTGGCAATGTCGTTGCGCTCTTTCATTACCGCTTCATAGGCGCGGGATTAAATGTCCTTGATTTTTTCTTCGGCATATTCGTCAACGGCTTTCTGCAATGCCGGGGTAGGGTGTAGTCTTGCTTTCATGTCTTTCAACTCTTTCCTGTTTTGTACAATCCGTATTTTCTGACATCGCGGCGGATTTTAATTCCGCGCTCTGCATCTGCCGCGTCCGCTGCGGAATCTGCAAGCCGCTGTGCGCGGATTTTTTCAAACATGGCCGCATACTCGCCGTAGCGATTGCAAGCGCTGTGGCAGTGAGCATGGCGGTCTTGGCAGTCTTTACAGGGGCTGTTCATCGTCCGACATCTCCTCGATAAAAATTTCGGTGCGGGGGTTTTCTTTGTCGTACATCACGCGGGAACCGTCTGTTGCTGCTACGATGTTGCTGTTGTCATCTTTCAAAATCCTGGCATCAACCAGAATATCCATGATGGCGCTTTCAAGGTTTGTTTTATCTACCCTGTGCCGTGTAGGCATGTAATATAAGCACTTGACATTGTAACGGCCGTCCAGCGGATTTTTGGGCGCTGGTTTTAAATACATCTTGGCAGTTCTTGCGTACTTCAAGTAGGCTGCGCTTGGCAGAACTTTTGCGTACTTGCCCTTATGGCATACCGGGCAGTGTGCGCCAACGTATCCGATGCGGGGGCTATTCTTTTTGGTGATGGGCTTGCCGTAGATTATGTATTTTTGTATCATAAACTGCCCCACTGTTCTGCCATTGCTTCTGCAATGCCGGGGAAGGTTTTGGCACGTGTTTTAGGGTCGCGTTCTTTTCGGCCCTGGAATTTGCGATAGTTTCCATGCGCATCTTTGCAACCGCCGTTGACGTATGGCTCATGCGAGGAAAGGATCTTGGTCGGCTGTAAAGGTGGAAGATTTTTCAGCCATAGGCAAGTTCGTTTGCTGTAGGGGTGTCCGTACTCGTATGGCTGAATTGCCTGTGTATACGGCGGCAAGCCTACAATTTTCATGGGTGTTGTGTTTTCAACAGCAATGTGAGGAATAGGAGCATTGAAAAAGCGTAGGAAAAATTCTTTTGCTTCCATGGCCTTTTGAAAGCGCTCCTGAACGATTTCGCCCTTAACACGCATGCGGACGGCACCTGCATTTGTCAGATAGGTGCAAGGCGGGTGTGCAATCAGCAAATCCCACTTGCCTACATCATGAGCCTTGCCGTCCATCGTTACGATTTGTCCACCCTCGATTGCTTTCAGGGCATCGCCTAAAATATGCCATTCCGGGTGTCCACCCGATGGTTCCTGGATATCGCAGGAATACGCCTCGTGTCCGCGTTCTCGGAACGCCTTGCAGACTGTCTGCGATTCTTCACAGGCAACTAATACTTTCACAGTACAATCTCCTTTAGTGATGATTTCAATGCGTTTAATAATCAGAACGGCAGGTCGCCCTCATCCTCGATGAGCGCGAAATCGTCATTGGTTCCAGCGGAATAGCTCGGTGCAGCATTTTGCGTTGTGCGCTGTACGCTTTGCGTGCGCTGTGGTGTGGCTGTGGTGCTCTCTGTCGCGTTTTCCGTGCTAGGGCATATACTTTCCTCCTTGCTTTACCCAAAATTCACGTTATTTGCCACGATTTCAACGGCTGTGCGGTTCTGGCCGTTCTTGTCCTGATACTGGCGGGTCTGCAAACGGCCATCAATCACAATAAGCGACCCCTTCTGGAAATACTTGCAGATAAACCCGGCGGTCTTTTCCCATGCGGTGCAGGAAATCCAGTCTGTCTGGCTGTTGCCGTTGGCATCTTTGCGGCCTCTATCACAAGCCAACGTGAATGATGCCACGCTCTTGCCGGTAGTGGTCTGGCGCATTTCGGGGTCAGCGGCAAGGCGGCCTTGGATAGCAATTAGATTCAACATAGTTTACCTTCCGGAAGGCAATGCCTTCCTGTATTCGTTCGGTACGGCGCTGCCGAGCTGGCGAACGCCTGTTAAAAACCATCCCGGCAGCGGTATGCCGAGTTCTGTGTACCTGTCCCACGCAAGGCGCATGCTCCAGTTCTCGTGGCTGTATGCGTTGACCGACAAGGCTTTTTTCCGCACTTCGTGTACAGTCGGCGGGAACGTTGTTTCTTTCGAGAGTTCCTTCACCGCCTTTATGGCAACGTTGTTTGGAATATCTTCCAGCGATTCAGCCCAAAATTTTACGGTTTCGGCGATTTCTTCCTCGTCCGTGCTGTTACAGATGTTCTTCCAGTTTTTCTTCGCCAACAACAAAAGCGCTGCTGTCTCCTGATATGTCATCACTGCCTCCCATCGCTATTCTACGCAGGGTCTCTTGTGTGCTTCGTCGTTGCCCTGCGTTCTGCCTTGATGATGCTTTGCTTTTCCGCGCCTCCTGCTCGGACAGATACGCAGCTTTCGTAAGGATGTTTTTTTGCAAGCAGCCGCGCAGAATCGTTTCTGCGTACTTCCAAGACCGTGCATTGTTCCGCGCCGCCTCTTGTATTGCTTCGCAAACAAGGTCTGCGGGGAGCTGCTGCAAATAGGCGTTGATTTCGTCGTATACTGCCCGCGACATCGTGCCTATATTCTGCTCGTAGCACTCAAAACACGCCTGCGCATCGTTGCCCTGTTCTGGTGTTTCATCCTCGCGCGTGTTCTTCATCATCATCATCATATTATCTTTTGTTTTTGTTCTTTGTTCTTTGTTTTGGCTTGTTTCGCTAACGTTCGCTTGCGTTCGCTGGCGTTCGCTAACGTTCGCTTGCGTTCGCTTTTTGGCATTTTCGGAATTTGCCTTGCATTTCGCGTTGTACTGGTCTTGAGCTGCCCTTATATTGCGGGTAATGAACCGATACGCAATCACTTCTTTTCCAGTGAGCGGCTCGGGCGGTTCCTCGCCGTTGCAAAAAGCAACAAGCGCGTACATAAGCCGTCGAAACTCACTGTCCGAAAGGTCGGACGTATCTTCCATATACCCGGGATAAAAAGGGATATATTTCAATTCAGCCATATTCAGTTATCCTTACAATCGTGCTGGTGCATATAGATGAGCTGTGATGCAGCCCCCATATTCTGTACCAGCCAGTCGTTTGCCGCCTCGCGGCTTAAGTGGTATTTCATAACGCGCTTTTCGTACAGATACTCTCCGTTTGCCTTTTTTTCCGCAATACGGTCTTGTATCTCATCCTGTGTGTAGTTGGATTCTATCAGATACAAGTCATATCCTTTAGCGGTTATGCCGTTCAAATTTCCGGTATCTGTCGCATAGATTGCTTTTCCTGCCTGTGTGCAGATGTGCCAGCAACAGTTTTTAACATCATGCGTGGTTTCCTGCGCTTTTATTTTACATAGCCTATAATCGTACCATTTATTCGGCTGTATCACGTCAATCTGCGCATACCTGATACCGCACTCTACAAGAGGAGTGACCAGCCAGGAGCAGCACGCAAAGCGCAGTGTAGGACGTTCTTTTGACAGCTTGCGCAATGTAGAGCGGTTGAAATGGTCGCTGTGTATATGCGTAAGAAGTACAAGCCGCAGGCACTTAATATCCAAAGCGGCCAGCCGAGAAAAAGAAACGCCGCAATCAATCAGTATTGTGTCTTGAAGAATTACGGCGTTTCCCCGGCTGCCGGTGGAAATTATCCGGCATTCCATATTACAAGGCGTTCAGGTCAATTTTCTGCGGTTCGGACTGTGCGCTGGGCTGTTGCACAGCAGCTTCAGGAAGTGCATCTTGCTGCACAGGCTCTTCATCCGGAACGAGGTTGCCGGAATCATCAGCCGAAATCGTTTTTCCATCGGCATCAAACCCTGTTGAAAGGTCAATGCTCATAATGCCCCACTTAGAAATAAGCTGGCGCAGCATGGTTTTCTTGGCCATAGCGTCAAAATCCTTGTACCAGAAAGAGGAGTACTTCCACATTTCACTCTGCGGAATCTTTCCGGCGAGAATATTTTCATAAGCCTTGCGGCTGAAAGAAGGACTGTATCGGTCAGCGTGAGACATCACCTTTTCTTTGCTCCAATACAGTACCTTGCGGAAGTTGTTGAGGTACTCAAAACAGGCCATATAGCCGATAGTCGGCAGGGACTCCCACTTGTCATCATCTTCCACAAAGGAAAATCGGGGTTCGCCGGTTTCGCGGTCGCGTCCAAGATACTCGCCCTGCTTAATCACGGTCACATTGATGTTCTTATATTGGCCACTGCGCATAGCCAGCTGTAAATATCCCTTGTAGCCCAAAACAAACTGTGCATCCGAACAGCCCTTCTTGCTGTTTTTAAACGGAACAAGGTAATACTGGCCCAGCTGCGGGGATGGGCTGAGATTGAGGCTTTCGCCCAGAAGTGCGCCGGAAATCACCGTGTTTCTGTCGCAGGACTGCAGGGCAGGATTGACAGAAACAGCGCTTACGATACTGGCCGTGAAGCGGCGGGAACGCTCCGGGTCTCCCAGTGCGTTATAGATAAGACGCTGCATAGACGGCGTGTTCACCGCAACGGAAAACGGCATACTCTGTGCCGTCAGGGACTGGTTAGATTGATTCATAAGTAAGTTTCTCCTTCTCCATATACTGTTTCAAGGCTTTCAGCTGGTCGATAGTGCCACGAACCAAGAAACGACATTCAAATACCTGTTCGGATTCTGCGCACACAGGCTCGCTCAATGCGGTGGGCTCCGGCTCCTCAATGGTGGCCGGTGCGGAAAGCTCCTCGACCAGCGGCTGTACGGTCTCGCGCTGCATTTCAATGGCTTGCTCAACCTTCTGCTCAGCGGCTTTCTGCTCTGCAATTCGTGCGCGGCGTTCCTCCTCCGCGCGGCGCTGGCGCTCAATCTGTTCATGCCGTGCGCGAACGGTGCTAAGAGCAAGCGCCATATTCAGCGACTTCTGGTATTCAACCAGAAGCTCGGCAGCATCGGCGTTCTGGGAAAGCTCGGCAGCATCGGCAGCAATCTGCAAAACGGTGGCCGTCATAGCAGTCTTGACGCCGCTGACGGTGGTGGATAAGCCGACTTTCAGGTTGAGCTGCTCATACTTGAGCCAATCGAGATTGTTGGCCTTGCAAAGCTCTGCAAAATAGTCTTTGATTTCAGCCGTCTTTTTCTCAACAATGCCGCGTTCCAGCTCCTTAATCTGGCCTTCCAGTGCAGCATCTGCCTTCTTATACGGATCCGAGACGTATTCCTTATAGAGCGTCTCGAAATGCTCATAGGGGGCCATAATATCGGCCTTTACGCGCTTTCGCTGTGTTTCCATAGCGTCAAATTCTTTGCGCAGCTCAGTACGCATTTTCTTGGCGTCGGCGCGGGTCTCCTCCGTGACTGCCATCTGCGCAACCTGATTTGTCCGGGCTTCAATTTTTTCCTTGACAAGCTGCAAATGCTCCTCAATGATGGGAAGCTGGCGCAGCGTGATTACCTGCAAGCTCTGTTCCATTCGTTTACCTCCATATGTTTAGTTTTGATATATTCCGATTCCGGGATTTCGTGGTCGGGGATTTCCGGGCTCGATTCGTCAGGAGTTACAAGGTGGATGCGGTAGCACTCTGCGGGGGCGGGGGTGTCAGAATAGTGCCGCTGCGGCAGATAGGACACCATCGGGATACCGTCCACAGAAATTTCAATCCGAAGGTCGTCCGTGACCGCGTACCGGGTCAGCTTGCCGCGCTGGATGAAAATGTAGGATTTCTCCTTCAGCAGCTTTACAACTTCGTTGAAATCGCGCTTACTGCTGAAAAAAACGCCGTTCTCATTGACATAGCCAAACCAGCGCTCTGCCCCTTTCAGCATGGAGCAAGCGTTAAGCAGCTTGCAAACATCAGAAAATTTCATTATTGTTCCTCCTGCTCTTCCTGCCATTCCAATGCGTTGACCTCTACAATGCAGTTGTCGCAGCCGAGAATCTCATTGCCTTGACGGTACAGGGTTTCACATTCCTCGCCGCATACCGGGCAGATGGGGCAATCGGGTTCGTCCTGCGGGAATGGATTATCTTGATGACCGTAGGTTGTCATTCTGTGACCTCCTGTCTTCCTTCCTCATCAGAAAAATGCAGCTCCATCAAGTCGGCGATTGCAAGATATTCTTTGGCGTATTTGCTGTCGCCGTGCGTTTTCTTGACGATCTCGCGGAACTGCGCTAAATCACCATAAAAGCAACCGCACTGTACGCGGAGAATTTTATCTTTGCAGCGAAAAAATGTGGTCGCGCGGAATTGTCGGCCAAAGCCTTCAACGACGGCAAAGTCTGCATTGCCGGAAACCCACGCATCGCCGTAGACCCGCGCATCGCCGGAGACCCGCGCATCGCCGGAAACCTGCGCATTGCCGGAAACCTGCGCATTGCCGTAGACCCACGCATCGCCGTAGACCTGCGCATTGCCGTAGACCCACGCATTGCCGTAGACCCACGCATTGCCGTAGACCCACGCATTGCCGGAGACCCGCGCATTGCCGGAAACCTGCGCATCGCCGTAGACCCGCGCATTGCCGGAAACCTGCGCATTGCCGGAAACCTGCGCATTGCCGGAAACCTGCGCATCGCCGTAGACCCACGCATTGTCATTGTTGGAGAGGTTTTCTTCCTTTTCCGCAAAGCCCCCAAGTTCGCCAGCTCTTATGGTGCCGAAATCGACAAGAGCCTTAATGCGGAACAGATTATTCCCGAAAGTGTCTGTTATAAATTCATCGGTGAATTCAAATTTCTTCATGGCGGGTTTCCTCCTTGAAATACAGTCCGCACAGCAGATTCAACGCCAATAGGGCGGTAATCGTGCCGGGGATGTTCAGGCTGCCGAGAGCGGCAAGGCCAAAAACAAGGTCTGCGGTGATTGCCAGCTTGACAAGCTGGCGGGTAAGCGGTACAATACAGTCATAGTGTTTTTCCATGCACTTGTTTCCTGCCGCGTTCGGTGTTGCTGCACCGGCGCGGTATTTTTTTGTCATAATCATTTGACTTCCTCCCATTCAAAGCGGCCTTTGCCGCTGTTTCGCCACTGCCCCAGCCCGCGCAGAACGCCATAATCAAGGCATTCGCGCGCCATATCTTCCAGCTTCGGGTCAAGGCACTGAATTTCAAATTCTGCCGTTGACCCTGCCGGGACGCTCTCGCTCTTGGCGATGCTCACGCGCTCGCCCATCGGGGTCTGCGCACGCAGGGGACGTTCACAGAAATCCAGCTTCATTCCGTGAAGGTCGTATGGGATTTCACGCGGGAAAACGAAAATCTGGCCGTCAATCGCCTGTTTGTAAGCCTTGATTGCGGCACAGGCCTTGCCGCCCGGATAGCCCGACTTGCCCGCCTTGGCAAGCATCTTGCAGGAATCTTTGAAAAATCCCTTGACTTGATAGTCATACAGGAACGGCTTCCCATCGGCGGTTTTGGGGAAAACGGTGATTCTGTCCTCTGCGTTCTGTGCCTTGATGTTGGCAATTTCTTCAGCGGTCAGGTCATCGGTGGGAGCCTTGCTGGCAATGTAGGAGGCAAGAAGCTCCTCATTGCTGGGGGGGAAGAACCGAGAACGTCCTCGGTGAAGGTGATTTTAACTTTCATAGTTGGATTCTCCTTTTTTAAAAAATCGGTTGCTATGCGGTGCGAGGGATTGCGGAGCCATCGCCCATCAGTTCGGAACAGTGCCGTTGCTCTGCTATGCCGCGCAATGCCATTTCTAAGCTGACTGAGCTATGCCTTAGCGCCGCGGGGCATTTCTTTTCCGTTGCAATTCAGTTCAATACCAAGCCTTGCATTTTCATATCTAACGAAGCAGTTCCGTTGCCACGCGTTGCATCTCCATGCCATTGCTGTGCATGGCTTAGCCTTTCCAATGCGTCGCCCGGCTATGCCAAGCTAAGCCGCTGCTACACAAGGATTTCGCGCAGCTCGGCAAGAACGCTGTCGATGCGCTCTTCCCGGGTAGGTTCGTGCGGTTTGCCGGGCTTGACGCGCCCGGAGGGGAAGTATGTTGCGAACTCGTCCAGCGAGATATCAAGCATCTGGCAGACGGTGCAGACCTCCGGCCAGCGCCAATCATTGGCGCCGTTGATGCGGTTTGACATCTGAGTGCTGGACAAGTCGCACGCATCCGCAAGGCGCTGTTTGTTGTAGCCCTTGCTTTTGATAAGCGCTGTAAAAGCAAGGTTTGTCATGGTGGTTACTCCTCCTTTCTAGTTATCGGCTAGCAAATAATCAACCGGCACGCCGAAATAGTCGGCCACTTTCTTTAAGGTCGTGATGCTGGGGCCGTAAGGCGATTTTTCCCACTTTCCAAGTGCGCCGTTTGAGATTCCGGCGCGTTCCTCAAGGATTGTGCGGGAAATATTGTTTTTTCGGCACAGTGCATCAATTTTCGAAATATTCACCTAGCAAAAGCTCCTTTCTAGTTGACTATTGCTAGAAAATGTGCTACCATGAACTTGCAAGATTTATAACAGCATATTTTTAGCTAGTCCGCTGGATTTAAGGGGGCTTGGTTCTTTGTTGCCCTCTGTGCTATCTATTATACTAGCATTTATGCTAGATGTAAATAGCTTTCTAGCATTTTCTAGCGAATTAGCAATATGCACAAAGAAACGGTGTGATTTGTGTGCGATACGTGGAAAAAGCCAAGAAGATAGCAAAGAAAAAAGGAATTGCCTTCACGCATATTAGTACAGAGCTTGGGAAAAGTCGTGGCTATTTGTCTGAAATGCTAGCAAACGGGCGCGATTTGCCAGAGCATATGCTAGCCGATGTTGCCAGTTTGCTAGAAGTCTCCGTTGCCGACCTGACCGGGGAAAACGAAAACCCCGCCAGCGTGAATGCTGGCGGGGCGGTTGATACGGCTAAAATGTTGGCAGACCTCGACAAGCTATCAACAAAAGAACTTGCCGATTTCTACGAGGATGTTTTCGAGAAGTTAAAAAAGAGGGTCGCAAATGAATAAGGCAGACTGGAGGTTACTGGAAAAGATACAGGCCGGGTCACTGTCTGACGATGAAGCTTACCTTCTGGAACGCGAAGAAGATGCGTATGCGCTTGCGCAGGCAGGATATATTCTAATTATCGGGCCGGGAAAGCAAGGTAGCCCGCACGAAGGAAAATGCTGCGCCATTATCCTAAAAGAAGGTACAGATGCGCTCGAAGAGTACAAGGAAAAGCAAAAAGAGAAAAAGAGGGCGCATACAGTTCAAACACTTGGGATTGCAATTGGAATCCCTGCGGCTGTATTGGCCCTCTTTACTTTTTTTACAACGTTCGGCCCAGCCATTCTAAAAACGCTGGGAGAGCTACTGTAAGCAGCTGCGAAGTGAAGAACCCACTAAGAAAGAACCAGAGCAAATCATACGGTCTAATTTCGCAGTGGCGTTTCAGCTCATCTTCCCTCAAATCGTGAATAGTCACAACCGCTTGGCCGTCTGCTGTGACGAACGAGGAATAGCCGTTTGTGCTTAACTTAATTCCGTTCTCAAACTCGGTGGTCTTGACTTCAACTTTTGCTTTTTCCATAATCTTCCCCCAGATACTTTTTGATTAGTTCCGCTTGTTCATCTTTCGGGAGCTTTGCAAGACCATCAACGATGGCGCGTTTCAAATGCTCCCTGTACTGTTTTTCTTTCTCCATTGTACTCTCCTTTCGTAGATATGTCAAAATTTATATAATATATAAAAGGTTGGTGCTACTATGAAATTTGGAATGAGAAAACCGTCTATTAAAAAATCATTTAAAGCCAGAACAACAGGAAGATTGAAGCGCTCTGTAAAAAAGGCTGTAAATCCTTTCTATGGTAAAAAAGGCATTGGATTTTTAAAAAACCCAGTTAAATCAATAAAGGATTCTATATACAAAAAGACGACATTCAGCTTTCTCGACTTGTTCAGAGTAAGCAAAAAGAAAGGCGGCAAAAAGAAGAACGCCATTGCATTAGAAAACAGAGAACATCGAAGGAAAGTCGCTGTTGAAACAGTTGAAAATAACGCAGAGCAAAAGCAGTTAAAAGCCCAGCTTGCCGCGCAGGACGCCCAAATCAAAGCTATCCAAGACGCAGAGGATGAATACAAGAAAACAAAAGACGCCGAAAAGCTCATTCTGTTTTGGGAAGATATTTGGAATAATGGTGGTGTCATATTCAATGGGGCATATTGGACGTTCAGACTTCCAGACTTGTACATCAAGCTCGGCAGATATGATGACGCCATAAAGATATTAAATATGATAACCAATCCATTTTACACCGAAAAACGTCAAAAGTACCTAGAAAAGATTTCTGCGCTGAAGACGCGTAACAAAGAAAGTAAGTAAAACTGTTCGTTGTATTTACAATGATATTACAATGCCCAGTTGTATTCAATCGGCAAAATGCACAAAATGCCGTCTGCGCTCTGTGTAGTCCGCGTTATTGGACTGTAGTTATCAACAACTATTATGATAGCCGTTGAAAACTGCAAAACGTGTCGCAGATACGAAGTCAGCAAACAAAAAAAGTCCCTGCCGGTGCTGGCACACAGACAAGGACAAGAGGTTGCCCGCGAAAGCGGACGGCCATATTATATCAGATTAAAGAGAGGTTGTCCATATGAAACGAACAAACACGGCAAAATGGATTGACAGCGCGAACCGCTGGCAGATAAACGTGCAGAAAGACGGAGTGCGCAAAACCTTTACCAGCGCCAAACCGGGGCGCACAGGGCAGCGGGAAGCCAACAAAAAAGCAGATGAATGGTTGGATAAAGGCGTAAAGACGGAACGCATTAAGGTCTCTGACGCATGGGAACGGTTGTTACAGCAGAAAAAACTTGTGTCTGATGCAGAATACAAAAACATGGCATCGTTTGGCCGCGCCCATTTGCTGCCAGCCATCGGAAATAAGTTAATAAAATCCGTTACGGAACAGGATTTTCAACAAATTATAGATTATTCGTTTCGCCACCCGCAGGGAATGAGCAAAGAGCCATTATCCAAAAAGACGTTACAGAACTATGCCAACTACTGTAAGCAGTTCGTCAATTTTTGCCGAAAATCAAAATGGACAACGCTTGAGCTTGATGAGTTACAGATTCCGGCAGCGTCCAGAAAAAAAGGAAAGAACGTGCTGACAGTTGAAGCGCTGAACACGTTGCTAAAAGTGGATACGACCATCATGCGCGGGAAATCTGTTCACGATGAATACATAAATTACTATAGGTTCCAAGTGCTAACAGGTATGCGCCCCGGGGAAATGCGAGGGCTACAATGGGAAGACGTTGACGGGAATTTGTGCAGGTTGAAGCAGGCTATCAATGCACACGGTCAAATCACGCAGGGAAAAAACGAAAACGCATTGCGCACGGTAGTGCTATCCAGACGCGCAGTGGACGTGCTGGAAGCTCAGAAAGCCGTGACTGGAAAGCAGACGTACATCTTCCCCATGGCATCCATGCACACCTACTATCACCGCTGGCAGCGCTATCAGCGTTCTAATGACATGCCGGAGCTGAGTCTTTACGAACTGCGCCACACGTTTGTGAGTATTGCAAAGGAGTTGCCGACTGGCGAGTTAAAGCAGCTAGTCGGGCATAGCGAGGATATGGACACCTACGGCACATACTCCCACTACATCGCTGGAGATGACGAACGGACAGCCAAAAACCTACAAGAAATCTTTGATAGATTGGTGGACTAAAAAGTACACACTAAAAGTACACACTTTTTTTCTTAAATGTATGAAATAATAGAAAAAATATGTGACAAAGCAAAAAATATAGCAATATACCGCTATATTTTTAATCACTAAAAGCATTGTGTATAGTTCGAGTCCTGTCACCTCGACCACAACAAATGCCGTAGATTCGTTTAAATCTAC
>OIZB01001316.1_pt1 | contig 13717 bp, 22 predicted proteins | sample 1588401 | NCBI WGS metagenome assembly OIZB01 (sample SAMN03283270) | human gut metagenome | biome: human-associated habitat; material: feces | host: Homo sapiens | place: USA | collected 2013
AAGTTGTGGGTGTACAATGGGTTTACATCATTCTACAATAACAACAAAACGTATAAGAATGGTGCAGAGGAAAGATTCAACAGCCTTATTGATGGTGATGCTTACAAGAAATGTCAAAAAGCGTTTGATTTGTTAATTGCAGCATAATACTTAAATTAAAAAGATTACCTAACTTTTAGCGTGATAACTAAGGTTAGGTAATCTTATTTTTATATAGCAAGTTAAATGTACTCAATTGAGTACAATAAGGTTAAATATAACTGTTAATTGTAATTTCTAATGTTTTTCCTTGTTGATAATCACTATATGTATAAGATGAAATGTTTACAGAATAGTTCATTCCAGAGGTATTAGGATTACTAGAATATTGATAATCATAAGATGTTATTGTGAGTGGAAAATCGCTTGCAGATGCTATCCCACTTATAGTACCATTTCTTGTACCACCATAACATATTCCACCACCACCTTGTAAATTTATAGTTTTTCCATTATTAAAATAAAAATGAAATGATTGAATACAAGCAGGTGGATTTTGCATATTATTTTTAATAATCCATTTTGGGTTAATAGGTTTTGGTTTACCATATTGGTAAATTCTAAATTCGCTTGCCATTGTTTTGTTAGTTTACTAATTATTAGTAAACTACTTAAAAAAATAACATTATATAATAAAAAATCCCCCAAAAAATTGAGGGATTTTCCCCATATAACGCCATATATGGTTACAGAGATGACATTTTTCTGTGTTGTTAATTAGTTTAATAATTATTATTAAACTAATCACAAAAATTCACTTTTTTTAATAAAAATATTTTCTTTTTTTTCTAATTAATTCGTATATTTGCATAGTATTAAAAATAGATTTATATATGGATAGTGAAGAAATGAAACAAAAAGCTAAAACAATTGGCAAACGTTATATTGGATTTCATAATCATAGATTGAATGAAACAAATCCAAGAGAAGAAGCATTTTCTAAACATTGGAGAAAGAACAATACTAAATGTTCTTGGATTAATCGAGGAAATGGAATACTTCAAGACCTTTTTATTGCTGATGATGGCTCTTGGCATCATGTTATGTCACCAAATGATAAACTAATTGCATCAACTATTATTCAATGGTTAGGTAGTAACTGTGGAATGGCTTTTATAGAAGAAGCATTAAAAGATTGTGGATATAAAATTGTACCAATTAAAGATTAATTAACATTTTAAATTTGGTAAACTAAATATTAGTTCATATCTTTGTACCATAATAATAAAAACAATTAGTTATGCTTGTTACAGGAACAAATGTACTTTATATATCGTTTATGATAATGTTCTGCTTCATTAAAATATTAATGACAGATACTTCTTATGAAAAATCAGATGGGTATATTATAAATTCGATATTAATTGGATTTATACTTCTAACTTTTATAGAAACTATTGTAATTTTTATTGTTGGTAATAATATACAAATAACATGGCAATAACAAGTATTATATTTTTAATATTAGGACTTACATGTTGGATATGGTACATATCCAATTCAGCATTATTAAATGATTATTCAATCAAAAAATATAAAAGATTTGCTATTATAGGTAGTATATTTCTTTTTGGCTTTTTAATTGAAACAATTGTATTTTTATCTCAACATATAGTAATTACATTTAATTAAAATATTATGACATTAGAAGAACTTATTGAAAGAAAGAAGAAAAATTGTAAATATATTCAAACAGATAATAATAATTTGCATTGGTTTCTTGAACGAGACTTAACTGAATGGGTACAAAAAGATAAACCACAATGGGGAAGTCATACAATTAAAGGTAACAAAAACATTGTTGTATATAAAATATTTGATGGCGAAAAAGATAATGAATTTGACACATATCTTGCTATTAATAATGCTAAACGACAAGTAATTCATAATTGTGAAGGATATGAAGCTATGGCTGCTTGGATTGATTTATATTTAATAGCTAATGAACATGGAGTGTGAAAAATCTGTAATCGAATTAATGGATGAATGGTTAGAAACAGCCACGCTTGAATCATTTATAGAAGATTGTAAAGAATTTGGTATTGAATTTGAAGAAATAAAAGAAGAAAAATAATATGAAAAAAGTTTTAATTTTATTAATTTTTAGTTTTTTAACTTGCTTTGTGACATTTGCACAGAATAGTAGTACTGTAACTCTTACAGCAGAACAATACAATTCTCTTCCAAGTAATGTTAAAGAACGTATTGAAAAAGAGAATACTTATAAAACTATTGGTAAATGGGCTGGTTTGGGTAAAGAAATTGGTGAAGGTGTTAATAGTGCATTGATGGCTATCGAAGGTTCTGCAACTCGAATATCTGAAACTACATTAGGAAAAACAGCTATAAATGTTGTTGTGTGGAAGTTTGTAGGGAAAGATATTATACGTATAATAATAGGTATTTTAGTATTGGCTATTGGCGTTCCAATTATGGTAAAATTAATAAACTCTTATAAGCCACATAAAGTTTTAATTAATAAACGTTTCATTAAAGAAAAAATGCAGTTTGAAAGAGAATATGAATATATAAGTGGTGATGGTGAATCTGTTGCAAGTTGTTATGGTGGTTTACTTGTTATTATTGCAATTGCTTGTTTAATAATGTTTGTTTAAAATTTTAATCATTATGGCGGTAGACATTAAACAAATGACTAATCTTAGATTAAAAATTAATCAACTTGAAAGAGAAAAGAAACAGTCAAAAGATGATATAGAATCAGTTGAGTTATTAGATAAATTAATTAAAAAATATGAGGAAGAAGTAGCTCCAATTGAGAAACAATATGAGGAAATATTGAATTTTTGGCAAACTAATCTGTATAAATATTTTAAATTAACGTTTAAAAATTGTGCATTTTATGATACAATTTATATGTTCCCATATAAATTAATAACTGTAAACAGATGTTTGTTTGGTATTTATGATTTCAATAGTGACTATGGTAAAGGTTTGAGAGATACTTCAATAGATTTTAAAGTATTTTTTGATTATGATTATGATTTGGTTGAAATAACCAAAGAAGAATTTTTACAGAAAGCAATTGAAAATTTTGATAGACCTTTAAATTCACGTTTGGATAAATTAATAAATAGAGATAAAGTGTTAAAAAAGAATGAAACCAGTATTAACTAAAATTTTTAAAAAAGGGGAATATTATCAAACATATCTAATGAAATTAGAGGTTATGTTTGATGAAAATAAAAAACAATGGCTTTATGAAACTTTTATAAAGAAATGGGAAAATGAAATGTGGAAACATTCTAATTGTGATTTTGAAAAAATAAAACCTTATATCACATCATTTATAAATGATTATACATCATTTATGAAGTCATGTGATATTGTGGAAATTGAAGAATAATATTAACATATATCTAAAAGCATTAAAAAAATGGAAGAAAAGGAATTAACAGCATTTGAACAACATCATCGTACTTATACAAAAATTAATACATTGTATAAACGCTATACTGAAGGACCGTTAAAAAATCAGATTATTATTGGTGATTTTTCACGTCCTGAATTTAAATACCTTTATAATTGTCTTTGGGATGCAGAAGAAAAGGTAGATGGTACTAATGTATTTTGGTATTGGGATGGTACAACTCTTGAAATTCATGGTAAATCAGCTAATGCAAACATTCCTAAGCATCTTAAAAAGAAAATGGAAGAACTTGTTACTGTTGAAATGATGCAAGAAATTTTTCCTGCTGAATATGATGAAAATGGTAACAAGAAAGAACTCAATGTAAGAATTTACGGAGAGGGGTATGGAGTGAAAATTCAGAAAGGTGGAAATTACATTAAAAATGATTGTGGGGTGCGTGTATTTGATGTAATGATTAATGGTTGGTGGCTCGATAGAGATGCTAAACTTGATATTGCAGCCAAACTTAATTTGCCTACTTGTTACTACTATGGACAAATGACTTTGAAAGAAGCAGAAGAGATGGTAAGAAGAGGTTTTAAATCTCCAATTGCAGAGAATACAGAATATGAAGCTGAGGGACTTGTTTTAAAGCCCACTGTTCAACTTTTCAATAAGCAGGGAGAGAGAGTTATTGTTAAGATTAAAACTGTTGATTATCGCAATTTAATAGCTAAATCAAAGGCGTAACAAAATTTAACAATAAAAATTTGGTGGTATGGAATTAATTTACTAATTTCGTACCACTAAAATAAATCGAATATAAATCCCTTTTACCTGATGTTGATAATATTGTGCATGATGTTGCAGTAAACGCTTCTTCAGTTCCACTTGTATAACTACCCTGTTCTCTTTCTGTTATACCTGAACCCATTTGACCTCTTAGTAAAGAGAATGCATTAATAGAATTTGAGCCATCTCTTAATGTCAGATAGAAACGTGAAGTTGTTTGAGTTGTTGAATCATTGGTGAAATTAATATCCCATGACATCGGAACTTTTAATTCTTGTTTAGCTTTTTGTGTGATTGTAAATCTAAGTATTTTTCCAGATTCATTTTGAGTAAATGTAATTACTGCTGTTCTATCTTGATAAGTATCATTTGCAACTGTTTGACCTGTAAATGCAACATAACCAGTACCCATATCAACACTTTCCCACCCTGTAATCCAATCAGGTAAAGATGTGTGTGTTGCTCCTACTGTATTGTCTTGCGTATCACCACTATAACTTTCAATATATACATTAAATGACATTCCACTTGCAGGTGAATCAACAGTATCATCGCTTACAAAAACAAATGTATAATTGTCAGCTGGTTTTGCTTCTTGGATGAAGGTAATTACAATATCTTCATTACTTTCACTTTGTGTAATTGTCACAGTACCTCTACGTTCTTCCCCTGTATTTTCAGATAAGACAATTTTGCCTGTTTCTGAAGTTAACCAACTATCACTTATTGATACAGTGTAAGGAATATCAACACCTTCTTTTGTTGAAACAATTGTAACACTGCCAATTGAATTGGATGTTTCGCCTACAAGAGAAAAATATCCATTGGTGTATGGTACTCTCACAACTAGATTATTAAGATAAAAAGAGAACTCAACTTCTCTTCCATCTTGCATAACTTTAAAATAACTTGCCATATTTATTTAGTTTATCAATAATTAGTAAAGCAATTAAAAAAGTAAGAATGTGTTTGGGATATTTATAAGTAAAATATTATATAAATGAAAGATATAGTAATTATCAAAAATTCAAACACATTGTTAAATAATGATGTTTATTTTCCTGATATAAATGAAGTAGAGAGTGGCGAATTAGTATTAAATAATAGTACTGGTAAAGAAACGTTATTTGTTAAAAATGATGCTGATGATATTGTTCCATTTCGTTCTAAACAATATACATTAGATAAAATAAATACATCAATACCAACTATAACTATTAGTGAAACTGCACCTGATAAACCAAAAGAAGGTGATTTTTGGATTGAGCCGATTCCACCAATTCCATTTACATTAGAATTTAATGTATTACCTGATAATCTGATAGTTACACTACCAATATCAGGCAATGTTAATTGCGAGATTGATTGGGGTAGTGGAAATAATAAAGAAATTGTTACGTCTGATAGACCATCTCATACATATCAAACTGCTGGCACTTATATAGTAAAAATTAGTGGAGATTTTGAAAAGATGTATAATTGCTCAACTAATGTTACTAGAGTAATTAGTTGGGGTAACTCCAATGTGCTATTAACAAATATGGATAGTGCATTTAGTAGATGTGTTAATTTAATTGAAATACCTAATGATGATTATGAATCGTTTATTAATGTAAGTAGTTTTTTAAATACATTTTCTTATTGTTCCAATTTGGTATCAATTCCAGGAAATTTATTTCTTCATTGTTATAATGTATCATCATTTAATGGAACATTTAGTAATTGCACAAAGCTACAATCAATTCCTGAAGAATTATTTGATAATTGTATTAATGTAATTGATATGGCAGGTGTATTTAGTTCTTGTACAAATTTAACATCAATACCATCAACATTGTTTGTAAATAATATCAATGTAACTAATTTTAGTTCAGCATTTGCTTCTTGTCGTAGTTTGGTTAATATACCTGAAACATTATTTACTAATAATATAGAAGTTACAAGTTTCTTAAATATTTTTCAAAATGATAATAAATTGGATTCCATACCATCTAACTTATTTTCAACTAACACTAAAGTTACAACTTTTGGTGAGGCTTTCAGTAGTTGTACAGGTTTAACATCTATTCCATCTACATTATTCGTCAATAATACTATTGTTACGAACTTTAGTTTTACATTTAGTGGATGCTATAATATTACATCTATACCTGATGGGTTATTTGTTAATAATAAAGAAGTAACGACTTTTGCTAATTTGTTTAATAATTGTTCAGGAATAACAAGTGTTATACCAAACAATATTTTTAATGTCTGTAAAAAAGTTACTAATTTCAGTAATACATTTGGAAACTGTTCAGGGTTAACAGGTAATACGCCAACAGGTACAGATGGATTGGAACTTTGGGAAAGGGCAGGACAGACAGGTTATCCGACTTCGATTAATGGAAATAAATGTTTTACTAATTGTTATAATTTAGTAAATTATGATTCTATTTCATCTGAATGGAAATAAACATATCTTATTTTTAATGATATTTAACGAGAATTCTCATGGATTCTCGTTTTTTATTTGTATATTTGCAAAAACATTTATATAATGATAAAAAAGGATAAGATAGATAAAAATTCACATGAATATAAAATAGGCTTTCGTGATGGAATCGAATATGCTAATGAAAAATTGAAAGAAGATGGTACACCTCATACTTCATTTTTTGCAAGACCAACCAAAGATACCAAAGCATTTACTGGAAGAGTTTTTAAAAATAAAGATGATTGGTACTCTTTTATTGAAAAATTAAAACTTAATCCAAATAGTATATTAACTGATGATACTTTAGTTCAAGTTGCATCAGTTAAAAATATATTAAATGAAATAAGATTTTGGATTGTAAAAGGTAAAATTATAACAGCTAGTGTTTATAATGTTGGTGGTAATTATTGTTTAAGTAATTTTATAGATGATGATGCTTATGAATTTGTAAACAAAATGATTAAACTGTTTGAAGTTAATGATACATTTGTAATGGACATTTGTTTAACTGATAATGGTTATAAAATTGTAGAATGTAACTGTACCAATAGCGCAGGGTTCTATAAAGCTGATATGAATAAATTAATAATGGCATTAGAAGATGCATTTAATACTAATTAATATGGATAAACAATCTTTAGAAGATAGTATTTTATTCTTTGCTAAAAAATATGATAAAGAAGATGTATATATTAATTTGTTTAAAACAGTTCCATTTCCTGAATTAGTTAAAATGATTATTATATTAATGTTTGATAACAAATTTGATATATATTCCTCTTCTGATGAAGAGTTTCATCATTATAAAATTATATTCTTTTATCGTCAAGAATTGAATAGAGTAGGATATGTAAAATTTGAATAAATATAGAACTAAAAAATAAACAATATGAAAAAGGTATATTATATTATTGCATTATTTGGATTAATGTCATGTCAAAACAACAATGCCCCAAAGCTCAATTTAGAAAGGGAGTATATTTTCAAAGACCAATATGGAACTTCTTTGTATAGTACAGAATTTACTTATAAAGGTCATAATTACATATGGTTCAATACTTCAACTAAAGGTGATAGAGTTAGTGGTTTTGTTCACAATCCTGATTGTTCATGTCATAAAAAAGATTCTAATTAAGTGAAAAACATGAAAGTGAAAATATTTCATGGAAGTCGTGATTACTTTGAAAAAGTCTTATTATATAAATGTTGTGATATTGGATTCCATTGTGGAACATTAGAACAAGCATTATATCGTATAATGGATATTGGTAAATGTTATACTGAAACATTCTTCAAATCATATGTATATGAAATAAACATTGATATTGATAATAAAAATTGTATAGAATTACCTGATTGTATATCATGGGCTGATTTTGATAATGTAAAAACACAATTTTTACATTATTATCCAAACATGAATACACAAAATATTAAAACAATAGAAGAGTTGAGAAATTTTCTTTTGGATATAGGAATTAAATACATACAATATGAAAATGAAATTGAAGGTAAAGGATATTCATATATTATATTAGACGAAAATATTAACTTTGAACGATATACAGTAAGAGAAATAATAAATAAAATAAGTGAAAAATATGAAGGAAGTTGATTACTATAACAAAAGTTTAGAATTAATTGATAATGTTTTAAAAGGTAAGGATAATGGCAATAATTATCCTTATGAAGAATATGCCATGTGGTACTATTTTTTAGAACTTCTTGGGAAAGAGAATTATAATAACCTAATGGAAGATGAATATTTTGAAACATTCCATAAAATGTTTAGACAAGCTGATATTGAAATGGATTTGTTTAGAGCACCATTAGTTGAATGTAAAACAACATCAATATCATCTGGGGATTCTGAATCTTATAAAGAAAGAATTACATATAGAAGAAACATTGAAGTAAATGAAAGCCCAAAAATACAAGGATTAATATGGAATTTTATTTACATTTCAACAGTTCCTATATATGTATGGTCTATGGTAAAATATGGTCTATGGTAAGCTTGATTTTTAATATTACCAATCAACATTATAAAAATATAATGAATCCTCACTAGGAGTTACACTTAAATCAGACATATAACTTAACCATATATCAGGTGTATTATTAAAAACATGTGTATTTCCAGTTGTTGATGATTTATTTATGTATAATGTAAAGTTTTGTGATATTTCTTCTTCAAGATGACTACCATTTGCATAAACCGTACCTTTTATTGTTAAATTACTATTAACAGGTTTTTCAGCAGTTGCAATTATAAAAAACCCATCCATTTCTGTACCGTAATTTCCATCTTCAAGATGAATATTAATATGTGGTTTTGATGGTACATATCCTTCTTGTAAAATTGTAAAAGTACTTGCCATATTTGTTTAGTTTGATAATTATTATCAAACTAAATCAAAAAATAACAATTTTTAATGTAGTTTTTTTGGCTTATTAAATAAAAAGTCATATATTTGCAGCATAAAATAAAAGTATATCATATGTTAAACGATGAATTGTATGTCAAGACATTAAAAATATGGCTTGGAGAAGAAAATGTAAGATATTTTAAACATCTTAAAGGATTGAAAGGTAGTGTATTTCCTGTACTTAAACTAAATATGGATAGAAAAGGTTTACCAGCACATCCTGTTCATTTTAGAGAAGGAGTGCAAATTAGAAATTATTTAAGAAGAAAATTTCCTGAATTATCTGAAATGGCAGGGGATATTCTTGATGATTATACAGTTAAATTAATGGAAAGGGTTATTAAAGATTAAATGATATGGATATTACAAAAGAAGAACAAGTATTAAACTACATAAAAGGTATAATAAAAGATACTGAATATGAGAACCATGTGTTTCTTGTAGGTGGTGCTGTACGTGATAAACTAATGGGAAACCCTATTAAAGATATTGACCTTTGTATTGACCTTCCTAATGGTGGCATTGAATTTGCCACTTGGATTATGAAAACTCTTGGTGAGTTTAAACAAGATACAAGACCTGTTGTTTATCCCACTTATGGTACTGCTATGTTTACATTATTAGCATTTCCTGGTATTGATATTGAATGTGTACAAACAAGAAAAGAACAATATCATGATTCAAATTCAAGAAATCCTGAAACTGCTTATGGTACACTAGAAGAAGATTGTTATCGTAGAGATTTAACTATTAATTCATTATACCAAAATATATCAACAGATGAAATTGTTGATATAACAGGAAAAGGTATTGATGATATTAAAAATCAAATCATTCGTACTCCTTGTGACCCTAATATTACTTATACTGATGACCCTCTCCGTATGCTTCGTTGTATAAGATTTGCATCTCGTTATGGATGGGAAATAGAAGAAAAAACAATGCAAGGAATTATTGATAATGTTGAGAGAATTCAAATTATCACACAAGAAAGAATTACTGATGAAATAAATAAAATTCTTTTAACAAAAAAACCGAGTGTTGGTTTAAAAATATTAGAAAAAACTGGTTTGCTTCAATATGTTCTTCCTGATTTTGTTGAAATGGTGAATCTTGAACAGAATGAATATCATTTTGGAACTGCATGGGAACATACATTAATGGTTGTTGATAATACAAAACCAATTCTTGAAAATAGAGTTGCTGCATTGTTTCATGATTTAGGTAAAATAAAAACCAAAACAGTTGATGAAAACGTTTCAGCCTTTTTAAGCGAGGTTAGAATGAAAACAATGAAATACCCAAATGATATAATTAAACGTGTTAGAAAGGCTGTAAATGCCCATATGAGAACTAAATCATTTGGTGATGATTGTGCAAAGTTAAAAGATAAAAGCATTCGTAAATTACAATTAGCTCTTGGTGACACATTTGAACTTACAATGGATTTGATTGATGCGGACAATAGAGCACATAAATCTGACCATTGTATGCCAAATCAGGTAAGATTAATTAAAGAAAGAAGTAATAAATTAGTTGAACAAGGATTAGATGCTTTTAAATTAAGACTTCCTGTTAATGGCGAAGATATTATATCATATAAAAATATAGAACCTGGACCAAAAGTTAAATTATATTTAGATTATTTAACTAAACTATGGTTAAATAATCCACTTATCACTAAAGAAGAGTGTTTTAAACATATTAACAATATTAACTATTAAATAAATAAAAAAGGAGAATAACTTCTCCTTTTTTATTTATGCTGGTCTAATATTCCAACTATGAGCATAATTATTTTGCATTACATATATTTTTTCCATTGGTGTTGTTGGATTACCATTACTAACACCCTTCACAAAACCAGATGGGGCTTGATATATTCCTGATGGTCTATAATCATAAGGATAACTACTTGACCACATACTTACACTTAAACCATAAAACTGATTACGTTTACCGTTTTTAAGTTTATTTGTCATAGTTACTTGTTCCCAATTAGTCATGTAGCTATATAAATTATTTACCCATGTATCAGCTCTACTTTGGCTTTTAAAAGAATTTAATCCATAAATATAATTTAAACTATTCATTTCTTTCAAATATTCAGGCAATACTAAAGTAAGATTATTTTGATAATCAATTAATAGTTGAGTTAAATTTTCTAATCCTTTCCCAGCAAATACATTTTCCATCCATGAAGTTCTAATACCACTACCACTATAACCAGCTCCAAGAACATTCATTATTTTAATTGATGGGTTAATAGTTGATATTTCATCAAAAGTTGGTACTCCATCAGCACCATAATAAGCTAAGTTTGCATTACTAATATTTAAATATTCTAAATTTGGCAAATCATTAAATTCTTTGATATAAGTTGTTATATTACAAACTGTTGCTGTTAATGATTTTAATTTTTTTAGTTTTTTAATATTTCTAAAATTAGATGCATCTGGGTCACTTAAATTAAATACGCCCGATATTGCTAAAGATGTTAAACCTGTCATCTCGAATAATGAATCAGGAATAAATTGCAATTTATTTCCTAATGATGTAAAATTTAAACTTGTTAAATTTTTAACTTTAGATATTCTTACAAAAGGTATTTCGTTTATATAACTAGTATAAGACATTGCTAATGTTTGCAAAGCAGGTAGTTCCAAAATGGGAAAACTCCACATAGTAACAGTTTCACTATTAAAATAATATACATCTTCACAAGTAAATGTAATAATAATGTGCCTTTCTCTTGTTTCTCCATCTGTATAATGGTGATTTGGTAATGGCTTTATGTATTGACCAGTACTTTGGTCAATACCCCATCCCCATCCACCACCTGTTGATGATGGATTTTTATAATAATCAGCATCCAAGCAACGCCATCCAATTATATAAGATGAACCATTATTTTGCATTTGAAATGTTTCAACATTTCCGTCATCCCAATCAACAGTTACACTGCCTGGACTTGAAGATTGAAACCTAATTGTTGAATTATGGTCTGAACCTGTTGTTGGTGCAGGTGTTTGTTGTGGATTAGAGAAATATAAACTTTTAAATGCATATTCCCCCTTCATATATAGTACTACTCTATTTGTATTATCAATTTTGTAAGTTCTGGTTAACATTTTTATGCTGGTTTAATATTCCATGCTTGCGCATAGTTATTTTTTAACACATATATTTTTTCCATTGGAGTTGTTGGGTTTCCATTATTAGAACCTTTTACGAAACCAGATGGGGCTTGTTCCACACCTGATGGTCTTGTATTATTTTGTGGTTCAGATGCGCTATATAAATTAACATATAATCCATATAATTGGTTTCTTTTACCATCTTTTGCTATTGATGACATAGTAATTTGTGTCCATCCTGTAACATAATTAAAAAAATTATTAACAAAAGTATCTGCCCTATCTTGTGTTGGCGTATCATTAATTAAATTAATTGTAGATAAAGAACGCATTTCGTTTCTTATATATTCTGGCAAATCCCAAGTCAATTTTGGAGCATAATCAGCATAAAGTGTCTGTATATTCCCAATTCCTTTTCCGCTTATCCAATCAGCCCAATTAGTTCTGACTCTACCTGCTATCCAATTAGTCCCCATATAATTAAGATTTGTTAATTTTTGATTTATTTGAGTAACTTCATCAAATCTTGGTTGTGTATCTGAATTAACATTAGGCGCAATATTTAAAGATACCAAGTTTGGCAAATCGTTAAACTCTTTGATATATTGTGGTATTTGTGTTGTGTTTAAATCTAATGTTGTTAATTTTTTTAAATTAGATATTTTTCTAATATTAGATGAATCTAAATTAGAGAGATTAACAACTCCAGCTAATGTCAATGATGTTAAACCTGTCATATCAAAAATTGAATCAGGAATATATTGTAATGTACCACCTAATCTGTTAAAATTAAGATAAGTTAAGTTTTTTAACTTAGTAATTCTACTGTATGGTATCTCATTAATATATTTGTTATCTGTTAATAGTAATTGTTTTAGATTAGTCATTTCTAATATTGGGAAATTATGATGTACAGTTGTGTTAAAATATGCTCTTATAATATCACAAGTAAATGTCATCCTAATAACTCTTTCACCATTTATATTATCATCAGCATAGTGGTGATTTGGATAGGGTCTTATATATTCTCCTGTGTCTTGGTCGATACCTAAACCCCATCCACCACCTGTTGACGATGGATTTTTTCTATAATCAATATTAAGTGTTCTCCAAGCAGCAATATATGCATTTGTACCATATCTTCTCATTTTAAATGTTTCAATATTACCATCTCCCCAATCAACAACTACTTCACCAGGCGTTTCTGAATCAAATCGTATGTAACAATTATAATCTGAATTTATAACTGGATTTGGAATATAATTGAAATCATTTGAATAATAATTTTGAAATGCATAATTAAATGTTGTAAAAATTGTTGTTCTATTTGCATCAGGGCTTGGAATTCTTTTTATATATTTTCCATATTTATCCATTTGTTATAATTTTACACAATTTATTTTTAACCATCCGCCTAGTTCATTAGCTTTTTCATATATACAATTATTTGAATAACACACTAATTGAAAACCTG
>OIZB01001325.1_pt1 | contig 13615 bp, 12 predicted proteins | sample 1588401 | NCBI WGS metagenome assembly OIZB01 (sample SAMN03283270) | human gut metagenome | biome: human-associated habitat; material: feces | host: Homo sapiens | place: USA | collected 2013
TCAGTGATGTTGAGCAGAGCCGTCGTCCCGCACCAGAAGGTGATTTTGTAGAACGGATATCTCGCTATCTGGATCTCAGCAAAACCGATCATGAAAGGCTGCTTGACTTAGCTGCAAAGTCTCGGAATAGGATTTCTGCTGATCTACCAGAGTATATCATGCAAAAGGATATCGTTCGTGCAGCACTTCGTGTTTCTAAAGATGTGAATGCCACCGACGAGGAATGGCAGGCATTCATTGAGCAAATGAAAAATCGACCGCGATAAGGGGGGCCTACGGTGTCAGTTCCGCGAATTCGCTTGGAGACAGTTGAAGCTATTGCACGCAAAATCCTGATGGAATATGACAGCTCGCTTCTGAGTGGTGAACCGAGACCGATCCCCATCGAAGCTATCATCGAAGTAAAGTTCGACCTGATTCTGGAGTATCACATTCTCCGCAAAAATGGTGCTGTATTGGGAGAAACCATCTTTGATGACGGCCCCGTCATCCTATATGATATGGATGAACGGTCGTATAAAATCATTGCTGTCAGAAAAGGAACGATTCTGATTGATGAACGCCTTTGTGAAACTCGCAGTATGATGATATTATTTCGCCGCCGCATCCTACCTCTTCCAGACATCCGAGAATGCCTATCTCAGACCGAGCGGCCCAGTTTTCTCCCTTTGCGGCTCTTGCCGGTCACAGCGCAGCTCTTGCCGAAACGGCGAGGCTGACGGACCGACAAATTGAATTAAGCGATGATGATAAGGCAGTGCTTGATCAAAAGCAGAGCATCTTATTGGAGCATATCAAAGAATGTCCGGAGATTACCGTAACATGGTTCCGACCAGATGAGAAAAAGGATGGTGGTCAATATATAACAACTACTGGACGCCTGAGAAGAATAGATGAATTCAACCAGGTACTGATTCTGGTAGATGATATAAAAATACCGCTGACCCATGTGGTCGATTTGGACAGCGAAAAACTTCCGGATATGAACCAGATGGAATGGTGATCCACAAAGAGCCGGCTATCGATAAGATAGCCGGCTCTTTTTATGAAAGTAGAATCTCACAGGGCCGCTCATCGGTCCTGATGGGTGGCCTTCTATACAAGGAGGCTTTAGCATGAATAAACCGCTCAAAAGCGATACCCCAAAAGCAGAAATGAAAATCAATGTACAAGGTTATAAGGTTACACTTTGTTTTGCGGAACGGCCAAACCTGGAAGCGGCTGCCTTTGTAAAGCAATCACTTCTGAGTTCCTATGCAATGCTTCAAAAATAGATCAGGTTGCAAGGCACATTTCTCTCCGAAAACCGATGAATTCCCTGGCAATTCTGGCCGTTGTGTGAGATAATGGGTACGGCGAAAAAAGCCAGGAACCTTGAAAATCGAATAGGATGAATTGAGTGTTCGCCCTCTCACACAAAACAAAATGAGAGGACGGATATCAAAATGGCTGAAAGAGTTTATTGTTTGTACAGAGTTTCCACCAGTAAGCAGGTCGATCATGATGATCAGAATCAGGCGGACATCCCCATGCAAAGAAAAGCCTGCCATGACTTCGCAGATAAGATGGGTTGGATTATCGTAGGTGAAGAAAAAGAAACCGGCGTATCCGGCTACAAGGTCAGCGCCGATGATCGGGACAAGCTACAACTTATCAAGAAGTATGCAGAGCAGGGAAAATTCGATATCCTGCTCGTATTCATGTTCGACCGTCTGGGTCGTAAATCGGATGAAACTCCCTTTGTTGTAGAGTGGTTCGCCAAAAAGGGAATCCGCGTTTGGAGCGTGAAAGAAGGCGAGCAGAGGTTTGAATCCCACACGGATCGCCTGACCAATTACATTCGCTTCTGGCAGGCTGATGGTGAGAGCCAGAAAACCTCAATGCGTACCAAAACAGCCCTTGGGCAGATGGTTGAAGAAGGACGGTTCCGAGGCGGAAACGCACCATACGGATACCGGCTGGAAAAGAGCGGCATCCTCAACAAGCGCAAGCACGAGGTATATATGCTGGTCATCGATGAGGATGAGGCCAGAGTCGTCCGAATGATGTTTGATCTCTGTGTTTCGTCCGGATATGGCAGATGGCGCCTCGCTAACTTCCTCAACGATCATGGCATCAAGAATCGAAAGGGACAAAACTGGCATGATGCCAGTGTGGGAGGTATCCTACATAACCCACTTTATAAAGGAATCCTTCGAAGCGGCGAAACCTATGCTGGTCCCTTTGATGAGCTTCAAATCATTGCCCCGGACCACTTTGATCTGGCACAGAAGTTGATGCTGGAGCGAACCAATGAGCGAAAAGAGCATCGAACAGTGCCGCTGAATACGACAGGACAGTCCCTGCTCTCCGGAAATATCTTTTGTGGACACTGCGGAGGCCGCTTGGTACTTACCACGAACGGGAAAACGGTCCGTCGAGCGGATGGAACAGCGGTTTACAAAAAGCGCATTCGCTATGTGTGCTACAATAAGACACGGCGTCGTCAGGAGTGTACCGGACAGACCGGATATACGATGCATATCGTGGACGGGATTGTTACGGAGGTACTTCATCAGGTCTTCAACAAGATGCAAGGCGCTTCCGGTGATATGATCGTGGGAAGTGCGGTTCAAAAGCAGATGGCTATGATCCGCTCGGAACTGCAGCGAGCCAGAGCTGAAAACACCAAGGCCAATAAGGAATACGAATCCCTTAAAGCTGAGGTACTGAAAGCGATTCAGGGTAAAAGCGCACTGCCGCAAGATGTTCTATCTGAGATGCTGGAGGACGCCCGTCAAAAGGTGCTATCCAGCAGTGAACGCATCACGGAACTTACAGCGGAGTTGAACGATGGAAACTCTAAAATCGAGGAGATGAAGGCTGAGTTCAATCAGATCGTGTCCTGGTCCAAGATTTTTGATGATAGTCCTATGGAAGTCAAAAAGATGATTTGTGGCTACATCATCAAAAAAGTCTCGGTCTGCAAGGACTACGATATCAAGATTGAATTCAACATCAATGTGGAGCAGTTCCTTAACGGTATCGATGGAGTTTCCGAATGTGATACAAGTGAGCTGTCCATAGCACAATAAGCCCTCGCCCATGTCACACCAGTGGCATGGGGTACATATCCTAAGAGATATGGCCAGTTGACAACATAAATCCTCCATGTTAATATAAGTGAGCAAATTGAATTGTTGCGCGGGTGTGGAGATGAGCGCTGTCCCAAACTATCAGGGGGTGTGCCTACCAGATGGTTCGGGAGAGCGCTTGAATGGCATTCAAGAGGTCAGCGGTTCGATCCCGCTTATCTCCACCAAAGAAAACCTTGAGACCACAATGGTTTCAAGGTTTTCTTTTTGCCAGATCAGGTAGCCGCTCTCTGCTCTTCTAACGCATTTCTAACTGCAAAACACGCCCCCCTACATTTTCCAGCATCTTCCAGACAAACCTTTCCAATACGCACCAGATGCGGTATAATAGATTTGCGAACTCCGGCGCACTTAGCCGAGGGCGCTTGTTTTACGGCACAAATCACATAAGGGCGGGATTCCATCACGAAGAAATGGACTGCGTTTTTCCTTGCCCTGCTGATCTGCCTGCTGCCTGTCAGCGCCGTGGCCGCATCTCCCTGTGACAACCGGCAGCACGCTCCACGACCCCACCTACACCGACTGTACCGGCGGCTTCAAGACCGCGTGGTATGAATGTACCGTCTGCGGCAAGCCTTGCGACGCAGCCGGAAACGCGGTGACGACGGCACCCTGACCACGGTGGCGCCGGAGAACTTCCCCGCCGAGGGCGTGGAGGTGCTCCTTCCCTATCCCCAGGGCACGAACCGCAGCTGCACCTTTGTCATCACCCACATGATTACCTCCGGTGAGCGCGCGTGCCAAATCGAGGTGCTGAAGGGGACCAGGACCAAGGACGGCATCCTTGTCCTGTTCACCAGCATGTCCCCCGTATGCATCACCTACCAGGTCCATACCTCTACCGGTCCAGACCGCACCACCGCAGTGGACGCCGCAGTGGGCGTGTCCTCCCCCAGGACAGCGGACAGCAGCCGTGTGGCACTGTGGAGCGCAGCCTGCGTGTGCAGCGCCGCCCTGCTCCTCTCCATAACGGTGAAAAAGAAGAAATACGCCTGACAAAAAACCTCCCCCGACCGCCGGTCAGGGGAGGTTTTTTCTGTTGCCTTACTGCCACAGGGAGCACAGCAGGTCGGTGTAGGACGACGGATCCTCGATGGGCATGCCCGCGATGAGCACGGCCTGGTTGTAGAGGATCTCCGCGTACTTCTTGGCCTTTTCGGGGTCCGTCACCCGCGCCGCCTCGAAGGCCAGGAACGCCGGATGGTCCACGTTGATCTCCAGAATGCGCTTGGCCTTCAGGCCCAGCTCCGGCTGCACCGCCGTGAAGTACTTCTCCATCTCAAAGGTGACACCCTCGCCGCTGGTAAGGCACACCGGATGGGTTTTGAGCTTGGTGGATGCCTTCACGGTGTCCACGCGGCCGCCCAGCGTCTCCTTGATGAAGTCGAAGGCATCCTTGTAGCGCTCCGTCTCATCGGGCTTCTGGGCATCGCCCAGCTCCAGATCCCCGTCGATGGCGGAGCGGAAGGGCTTGTCCTGATACGTCCGCAGGATATCGGCCAGGAACTCGTCCGCCTTGTCCGTGAAGTACAGGATCTCCATGCTGTGCTCCTTTAAGAGCTCCGTCTGCGGCATGTGATCGATGGCTTCCACCGTATCGCCGGAGGCATAATAGATGAACTTCTGATCCTCCTTCATGCGGCCCACGTACTCCGCCAGCGTCACCAGCTTCTTCTCCGTGGAGGAGTAGAACAGCATCAGATCCTGGAGCGTCTCCTTCCTGGCGCCGTAGTTGTCCATGGCGCACACCTTCAGCTGGCGGCCGAAGCTCTGCCAGAACTGCTCATACTTCTCCCGCTCGTCCCGCAGCATCCGCTCCAGCTCTCCGCGGATCTTCTTCTCCAGATTGGCGCAGATGATCTTCAGCTGCCGGTCGTGCTGCAAAAGCTCGCGGGAGATGTTGAGGTTCAGATCCGGCGAATCCACCACGCCGCGGACGAAGTTGAAGCAGTCCGGCAGCAGGTCGGCGCACTTGTCCATGATCATCACACCGGCGGAGTACAGCTGCAGGCCGCTCTCATAGTCCTCGGTGTAGTACCTCCCGTTGGCCGCGGAGGGGATAAACAGCATGGCCTTGTAGGTCACAGCGCCCTCAGCGGACACGGTGATAACGCTCAGCGGCGGATGGGGGTCTGCGAACCGCTGCTGGTAAAATTCGTCGTACTCCTCCTTTGTCACATCGCCTTTCTTCCGCTGCCACAGAGGCACCATGCTGTTCAGCGTCTCCCACTCGTACTTCTCCTCGTACTCCGGTTTTTCGTCGGAGCTGCCCTCCTTCCGGACGGAATGGGGCATCTCCATGCGGATGGGGAAGCGGATGTAGTCCGAGTACTTCTTCACCAGCGCGTACAGCGTGTGCTCCCGCAGGTACTGGCTGTACTCCTCCTTCTCCTCGCCGTCGGCCTTGATGTGCATGATGATGTCTGTGCCCACCGTCTCCTTCTCGCAGGGCTCGATGGTGTAGCCGTCCACACCGGTGGATTGCCACCTCCATCCCTGGTCCTGACCATACTTTCTGGTGATGACGGTGATCTCATCGGCCACCATGAACGCGGAGTAGAAGCCCACGCCGAACTGGCCGATAATGTCGGTGTCCGCGGCGGCCTCGCCCTCCATCTCCTGCCGGAACCGCAGGCTGCCGGAGGAGGCGATGACGCCCAGATTGTTCTCCAGCTCGCTCTGGTCCATGCCGATACCGTTGTCGCTGACGGTCAGCAGCCGCTTCTCCTTGTCCACTGCCAGCGTGATGGCGAACTGGTCGCGGCTGATGCCCACCTTATCGTCGGTGAGACTGAGATAGCTCAGCTTATCGATGGCATCGGAGGCGTTGGAGATGATCTCCCGCAGGAAGATCTCCTTGTGGGTATAGATCGAGTTGATCATCAGGTCCAGCAGCCGCTTGGACTCCGCTTTGAATTCCTTTCTTTCCATACAGGACACTCCTTTTTTCATAACATATCGGGGAGATGCGCAGCGCACCTCCCCGTCTTGTACCGTTTGCGGTTTCTCAGTCCCGACGGGCCACCAGCCAGCCCACGCAGGACAACACCGTCACCGCGGCGGACGCGATCATGACGCCCTTCAGCGCCGGTGCCGCCGCCTTCTTGATCTTACCGCCCACGCAGTGCGCCGCCTTGCCCGTCACCTTGGCGGTGAGATGTCTCGCCGCCGCAGCCGCGTGCCGTACAGCGGACAGGCACAGGGAAAAGCCCTTGCCCACCAGCGCCAGCGCCGTGCCGGCCGCCTTCTTCGCCGCACCGACGGCGATCTCCAGAACCTTTTTCATGTACAGCCTCCTTACATCGTATTTTTCACCGTTTTGCACCATCTGTAAAGTCAATTCGCTTCACAGCATGTCCGTCCGTTTACGCCCCGCATCAGGGACATTTTCCGACAGCATCCCGACTTTCTTCTCTATTATAATCCCGCGATGGCCGTCTGTCAACGCGCCGCCTCCGCCGTTTTGCGCATTTTCCCTGTTTCGTACAAAACGCTTCAAAAAAAGGGACGGCTTCCGCCGCCCCCTTTTCTGCGCTGTTACCTCCGCACGACCTCCCGCCCGTCGGACCAGACGGACACGATGTTGTGCCGGTGGGTCATGTAGATGGCCCGCTCGAACCGCTCCCGTACCGACAGCGTGTGGCTGGCCTCGGGGAAGTCGCCGTCATCGATGACCACTGCGTGGAGCTTATCCCCCACCGCAAAGCCGTCCCCCGCGCCGAAGTACCGGTGGCCCGCCGTGGTACCCAGATAGTATCCCTCCGGCACTGTCAGGAAATCGGGGTGCCAGCCGTCCGTGACCCGCCGTGCCTTGGAGGTGCGGATGGACATGGTGATGACCTTGTACATAGGCAGCTGCGCGCCGCCGGCGATGTCGCTGCCCAGCGTGACCCACAGTCCCTCGTTGACCATCTGCCGCACGGGGCACAGGCCGGAGCAGATGTTCACGTTGGAATCTGCGCAGTGTACCACCACCACACCGGCATCGCGGATGGCCGCCCGTTCCCGCTGGTCGGAGTGGACGCAGTGGGCCATCACCGTGTGATCCTTCCACAATCCGTACTTGTCGTAGGTCTCCCAGTACTGCTTGCAGTCGGGGTGCAGCTCCCGCACCCAGTCGATCTCGCGGGTGTTCTCCGACAGATGGGACTGGACGTACAGCTCCCGCTCTCGGGCCAGCTTCCCCAGCGCCGCCATAAGCTCATCGGTGCAGCTGGGAGTGAACCGCGGCGTGATGATGGGCCTGACGTGTTCAAAATGGCACCCGTCCAGCCACCGCACCGTCTCGCGGATGGACTCCTCCATGGTTTCCTCCAGCACCCCGGGCAGGCCGTTGCGATCCATGTTCACCTTGCCTACATAGCCGGTGACGCCGGCCCTCTCCAGCTCATCCATCAAGATCCACGTGGCCTCCGTGTGGAGGGATGAGAACATGCACACCCTCGTGGTGCCGCTGGTGATGAGGTCGCCGGCCAGCCGCCGGTACACCCTGCGGGCGTAGTCCGTGTCGGCGAACCGCGCCTCCGTGGGAAATGTATAGGTGTTCAGCCAGTCCAGCAGCTGTAAGTCCATCCCCATGCCCAGCATGGGATACTGCGGCGCGTGGAGGTGCATGTCCACAAAGGACTGCATCAGCAGCCGGTCACCGTAGTCCCGCAGCTCTGCCCCCTCCAGCCCTTGGGGCAGACTGGGACAGACCGCCTGTATCACGCCGTCCTCCAACACCAAGAAACCGTGCTCCAGGATGGACAGCTCTCCCATCTTGGGGGCGTGAACGATGTTTCCGCGCAGCACCTGTGTCATGACTCGTACCTCCCATGAAAAATAAAAAGGCGTTCTGCACACTGTCAGAACACCCATAGTGGCGCCGTCGGCGGCGCCGTAGAAACGTCCCGCACCGTTGCTGCGGGACTATATGAGCCATATTCGTCTTTTTTGCATTATACCCCTTTTCGCCCCGTTTTGCAAGGAAAAAATCATATCCCGCTCCGCTGCCGCATAGGCTTGTCTATACCGCAGAGGAGGGATACCTGTGAAAAAAAGCCGCTTTACCCGTCTTGCCGCCATTGTTCTGGCCGCCGCCACGCTGTGGATCACCGCCGTCACCGCCGGTGCCGACAGCCTGCGCAGCGCGATTGCCGCCGTCCGCGACTCCGCCCGCCTGCCGGTGGCGCTGCTCCGCTGGGAGCTGGGCGACACGTTTCCGGTGGACGCGCTGGCTCTGCCCGCCATGCTGGCCCTGCGGGAGTCGCCGCTGCTGCTGTCCGCCTGGGCAGAGGTGTCCTCCCTTCCTGCGCCCGATGACGCGGCCCCCGTACCGGAGCCCGACACGTCCCGGAAGGAGCCGGAGGAGACGCCGCAGCCTTCTCTGCCAGATGCGCCCCGGGACGATGCCGACAACGGCGCCGCGTCCCAGACTATCGCCCCCACCTCCTCCTCCGGCTTTGTGCAGGTAGGTGACGTATTTATCAAAAACAACTCCACCAAGGCGCTGGACCCCGCCTGGTTCGACGGCAGCTTCGCCGCCGTACTCTCCGACGACGCGCCCCAGGTTCTGATCGTCCACACCCACGGCAGCGAGGCCTACACCATGCCCAAAGGGCAGGAGTACGCCCCCACCGGCACCTGCCGCACGGCGGACAACTCGGTGAATATGATCCGCGTGGGTGATGAGATCGCTGCCGTCCTGTCCTCCTACGGCATCTCCGTCCTTCATGACCGTGTGCTGTACGACGATCCCGCCTACGACGGGGCCTACGAGCGGGCGGCGGATGCCATCCGCGGCTATCTGGAAAAATATCCCACGTTATCCTTCGTGCTGGATGTCCACCGCGACGCCATCGAGGACAAGGCAGGGCACCAGTACAAGGTCATTACCCGCGAAGACCCCCGCTGTGCCCAGATCAGCTTTGTCATGGGCAGCAACAACGACCACTGGCTGGAAAATGTGAAGCTGGCCGTGGCGGTACAGCAGAGGCTGACGGACACCTCCCCCACCCTGATGCGCCCCATGACGCTGCGCAACTCCAACTACAACCAGCACCTGACCACCGGCAGCATGCTGGTGGAGATCGGCACCGCCGGCAACTCCCTCAGTGAGGCCCTCCGCGCTGCCCAGCTCTTCGCCATGGGCTTCGCCCAGGTGGTCACGGAAAAGTAGTCCGGCATCTCAAACGATCGCAGGACTCTCCCCCACTGTGAACCTCAGCCAAATGGCCGCATGCGCCGCCTGAATGTCCACATGACGTCCCTTCCCCCGCATAAAAACAGGCCCCGCAGCCATGCCGCGGGGCCTGTTTGCAGTTCTGTATTCCTGCCGTATCAACGGTTTTTCTTGGCCAGCTCCATCAGCTCGGGAAATTTCTTCACCACGTAGCTGTAACTCCCCCGCCCGTGGGGCACCAGGCAATTGGAGCAGTCCTTCACGCCGCTGTCCAGATAGACGAAGTTGCCGCCGCAGTGACTGCCCAGCGTATACAGCGGACAGTAGCAGAACAGACAGTTGAAGTCCTCCGGATGGTCGGTCTTGTGACACGGAAAGAACTCGCAGGCTCTGTGCTGGGTGAAGGAATAGTGACATTCCTCCGGTTTTTTTCTGTAAAGGTCGTTCACTTTACATTCCTCCTGTATAAATATTAATTCCACTACGGGATATCCCGTGCCGCCAGCTGGCGGAGGCTGGGATGCCGCTCACTACTTGATACTCTTGCGCCGCTCCTCCCATGCCTCCTGCGCCTCACGCAGGTGCTCGGTCAGCGAGTGTCTGGAGCGGAAAGCAAACAGGAAGTTGTTTTTCTCCCGCAGCTCATCCTGACGGCTGCGGATATGGGATTTCAGGCGCTCGAACTTGATATCCACCTCGTTCTCCTGAGCGAACTTACGGATGCGGGTGACCAGGTGTGCGGAGTAGACCACGTCGATGGTGAACACGCCGAAGAAGTATCCGATAACAAAAGAAAACGCCAGATTCTCCGACAGCCACCGCAGCGCATTCAGAATGTAGGGGTGTACCAGAAAATAATATCCCGCGCTGGCCGCCGCCCAGATCAGGGAGAACTGCGGGCAGATGAGGCCCTGGATGTTTCCCCACTGGCTGCTGTAATCCCACAGGCGGATGTGCATGAACTTCAGGGACACGATACCGGCGATGTACTCGATGACCGTCATGCTCACCGCCATGCCCAGAAACATCAGCAGCTTGCCGCCCGTGGTATTGACCTCGTGGGCGTCACCGATATAGGCCAGCACAAACAGGATGCACAGGCCGAAACCGTACAGCGGCACATAGGGGCCCACGCAGAAGCCCGGATTGATCCACTTCCGCTCCGGATTGGCGCCGGAGATGAAGCGCCGGTAGAACAGCTCCAACACCCAGCCCAGCACGGAACCGATGAAAAACAGATACGCCAACGTCAAAAACAGATTCATATACCCTCTATCCTCTTACTTTTCACTTTCTTCCGCGTTCCGCCGCCAATACCACATGGCGCATCAGCACGGCGGATGTCACCGCGCCCACGCCCCCGGGTACCGGCGTGATGGCGTCCACCACGGCGGACACGGCGTCAAATTCCGCGTCGCCCACCATGGCGTTCCGCGCCGCATCCCAGCTCACGGACACATCGATCACCGTCTGGCCAGGTCGGACGTGGGATACCGTCAGGCTCCCCGCCGCACCGGCCGCCGACACGATGATGTCCGCTTCGCGGGTGACGGCAGGCAGGTCCGCCGTAGCGGTGTGGCACACCGTCACCGTGGCATTCCGCGCCAGCAGAAGCATGGCCGCAGGCCGTCCCACCACGGGAGAGCGGCCAATGACCACCGCCCGCTTTCCGGCACAGGCCACGCCGTAATGCTCCAGCAGCACCGTCACCGCCTCCGCCGTGCAGGGGGCGAAGCCCAAAGGCCGGCCCAGATACACACCGGCGGCGGAGGTGCCGGTCATGCCATCCACATCCTTTTCCGGCAGCAGCCGGTCACAGATCTCCGGCTCCGCGTCCCGCAGATGGGGCGGCAAGGGCCGCAGCAGCAAACATCCGTGAACGGTGCTGTCCGCGTTGACGGCATCGATGGCGTTCAGCAGCTGCTGCCGCGATGCCGTATCCGGCAAGGTACGGACCTCGACCTCTACGCCGCACAGTGCGCCGCGTTTCAGTGCGCCCCGCAGGTACGCGCCGTCCGCTTCGCTCTCGCCGCAGCGCAGGATCACCAGCTTCGGCGTCACCCCCTGCCGCGCCAGCGATGCCGTGCGCCCTTTCAATTCTTCGGTCAGGGCCGACGCCGCTTCTCTGCCCGTCAATAGTCTTGCCATAGGCCGTTCCTCCTTACAGCAGGCGGTCCTTCACCTGCTTGAATACGGCGTCAGAAGCCGCTTCGCCCCTGGCCAGCAGGGCAAGGCACCGCTCCGTCAGCGGTGCGCCCGCCGCGCCCATGGCCTTGGTATTCACCAGCACGTTCAGGGACGCCGCCCGCAATGCTCCGCCCAGAATGGCGGCGGCGCACCCGGCATCGGACACCGCCAGACGGGAGCCAATGTCCGCCAGACGCCCCGCAGCGGCCAGCGCATCCACGCACAGCTCCATGATCCGCAGCGGCACGGCACAGGCCGTCTCCGATGCCTGCACCAGCTTTGCCGCGCGGTCAGGCGCGTCCTTGGGCAGGGCATATACCGCCGCCAGCGGCAGGAAGCCCTCCGCGTCCGCAGCCACCTGATCCAGCAGCTTTTCCTGTAAAGCATTTGTAGTTGACAGCAATTGCTGTATATCACTTTCTACCGCTGAGTATGCTTTTTTCCCCGTGGTGAGGTTGGCCACCATGCCGCACAGTGCTGTGCCCACAGCGGCGGTCAGTGCCGCCGCGCCGCCGCCCCCGGGCGCGGGAGCTGCGGAGGACAGCACCGCCGTAAATTCGCGGCAGCTCCGCATCGTATCGTCCATAAAAGCGCTCCTCTCTTAAAACAGGCCCGTCACCGCGCCGGTGGCCGTATCCACATCGATGCGGCGGTAGGCGGGGTCGGAGCCGGTACCGGGCATCATGGAGATGCCGCCGGCCACGGGGCACAGAAACCGTGCGCCGCTGTACTCCAGCACATCCCGCACCGGCAGACGCCAGCCGGTGGGCACCCCCTTCTTCGTGGGGTCGTGGGACAGGGAGAGGTGTGTCTTGACCATCATGGTACAGAAATCCGCGTACTTGGGGTCGCTCTCAAACCGCGCGGCCTTCTCCGCCGCCAGCGGCGACCAGTCCACGCCGTCCGCGCCGTAGACCTCCCTGGCGATGCGCTCCACCCGCTGGCGCAGGGGCATGTCATCGGGGTACAGCAGCTTCAGCTCCGACGGCTCCTCACATGCCTCCAGCACAGCCTGTGCCAGCTCCTCCGCTCCCGCGCCGCCATAGCGCCAGTGGTCGGACACGGCGCAGCGCACGCCGTGCTCCTCGCAGACGCGGCGTACCAGCGCCAGCTCCAGATCCGTGTCGGTGTGGAACCGGTTCAGGCACACCACCGGCGTGACGCCGGATTTGCGGATGATGTTCACGTGGTGCAGCAGGTTGGCACAGCCCCGCTCCAGCAGGGTCAGGTCCTCTTTTGTGTAGGCGTCCGGCAGCGGACGGCCAGGTGTTACCTCCGGCCCGCCGCCGTGCATCTTCAGGGCGCGGACGGTGGCCACCAGCACCGACACGTCCGGCTTCAGGCCGGACAGACGGCACTTCACGTTCCAGAACTTCTCGAACCCGATGTCGGCGGCGAAGCCGGACTCGGTGACGTGATAGTCGAACAGCTTTGTGCCCAGCCGGTCCCCGATCACCGAGGACTGGCCGATGGCGATGTTGGCGAAGGGCCCCGCGTGGACCAGCACCGGCTGGTGCTCCACGGTGTAGCACAGAGTGGGATTTATCGTATTGCGCATCCAGGCCGTCATGGCACCCGCCACCTCCAGATCCTCGGTGGTGACAGGGCGGCCCTGCCGGTCGTAGGCCAGCACGATGTCGCCAATGCGGCGGCGCAGATCCGGCAGATCCCGCGCCACCGCCAGAATGGCCATCAGCTCGGAGCTAACGGCGATGTTGGCGCAGGTGTCCATGGGGTAGCCGTTCATCTTTCCCTCGCCCAGGCCGATACGCATCCTCCGCAGCGCCTGGCAGCAGAAGTCCAGTACAAAGCTCCACTGCACCCGCTCCGGATCGATGTCCAGACGGCGCAGGCCGCGCTGGGCCAGCTTGGCATCGTCGTAGTTCCGCTCGTGCTGCATGCGGGCGTTCAGCGCTGTCATGGCCAGATTGTGGGCGTTCATGATGTCGTTGATGTCGCCGGTCAGGCCCAGCGAAAACTCAGTCATGGGGATCAGCAGGGCGTTGCCGCCGCCGGCAGCGGTGCCCTTGACGTTCATGGTAGGGCCGCCGGAGGGCTGGCGCAGGCAGCCTCCCACGTTCTTACCCAGATGTCCCAGCCCCTCGATGAGACCCAGGGACGTGGTGGACTT
>OIZB01001328.1_pt1 | contig 13604 bp, 10 predicted proteins | sample 1588401 | NCBI WGS metagenome assembly OIZB01 (sample SAMN03283270) | human gut metagenome | biome: human-associated habitat; material: feces | host: Homo sapiens | place: USA | collected 2013
GGCACAGATGTTTCAGGCAATCATCGAGGACAGAAATGCACCGAAAGTGGAGAAAACCATAGATGGATATAGTGGATTTCTATTTTACGATGATAATGGAATGTCACTTGTTGCAATGCATTGGCAACACCGCTTTAATCGTATGGTCGGCAGATACAATGACATTTACCGAGTACAGATGCCAAATATTACACCTCATGTATGCCGACACACCTATTGTTCGAATATGGCAAAATCGGGAATGAATCCAAAGACATTACAATACCTCATGGGGCATTCGGATATATCGGTCACAATGAATGTGTACACGCATATCGGATTCGATGATGCTGAGGAAGAATTGAAACGGATGGAAGAGTTTAGGAAAGCACAGGCGGAGGTTGAGCAGAAGAAGGAGAAACCGATGTCACAGAAGATGTTCAAGGTAGTTTAATATGGAAGAAGGATGATGCTCTGGCTTAGGCGGGGGCGTTTTTTCTGTGGAAAAAGTAAGTGTTTGGTGCTATAATAAACCTTATAAATGATGAAAGAAGGTTATACATGTTATCAATTTACCAGTTGATGAAATATTTACGTAATACACACCATATCAATGTTAAAAGCTCACAGACACAAGCACTTAGAAATATGGGCTATTATCATGGATTTAAGGGATATAGATTTATTCGAGAGGATACTAACCGTGTTAATTTTAGCTCTTTGGATGAAATTATAGCACTGAATAAATATGATATGCGACTTAAAACAGTTCTTTATCCTAAGGTAATGTTTATAGAAAATGCATTGAAGAGTTATGTTATTGAGGCTTTATTGGCAGATAGCAAATCTGAGAATTTTGATGTTATTTACAATAAATCATTAACAGCATATAGAAATTATACTCCGGGGAGCCGTGCATATAAAACAGAGTACACGAAGAGAATGAATCTAAAAGGAAAAATAAATGCTGCTCTTGTTCGTGACTATAATAAGAGAAGTGTGGTAGCACATTTCTTTAATAATGATATTACAATACCTGTTTGGGCAATATTTGAAACTTTAGCGCTTGGTGAGTTTGGAACTTTATATGATTGTGCCTGTACAAATGTTAAGCTTTATGTTTCAAATATAATGAAGCTCCCAACTAATTTAGATTCAGATGGCATGAACACAAAGTTCTTTATATTTACAGTTAAAGATTTGCGAAATGCAATTGCTCATAACAATGTGATTTTCGATACTAGATTTAAAACTGGTAAGATTGATCAGCGTCTTGTTACTCTGCTTGAAACTGAAGTAGGGATTTCTAATATTGATTTCAAATATATGGATGCGTATATTATTATGATTACATATTTCCTTAGAAAGATGGGCGAAACTAAAACTGCTTGTAAGCAGTTTGTTGCTTCGTATCAACAGCAGACAGAGTATTTGAGAAATGAATTGCCAATTAACATTTATAATCAGGTGGTTGGTACACAGCATAGACCTAATATGAATGCCTTACAAAAATTCATTAGCAAATCATAAAATTCTTGCATATTTTATGCAGAAGTAGTATATTATATATAAGAATTGCGGTGGATGTCTTCGGATTACACCTGGGAGAACCTGATGCGTCGGGTTCTTTTTTTTGTAAAATTTAGTGTAGCATTCTAAGTAGTAAGACTTTGAGGTGTTACTACCAATTTTACTACTGACAGGCAGTACTAACTTGCTCAATCTTGCTCTGATTTGCCACAATCTGTAATTTCAGAGCAAACTACACGAATTCCAGAAAATCTTGCAAAATAGGGCATTCCGGGGCAAAACAAGGAGAAACAAAACAATGATAAAAATACTTTTCATCTGCCACGGCAATGTTTAATGGATGCCGTGAAAACCTTGATTTTAAAGGATTTCTTGGGAATTAACCAATAATTTACACCTTATTTATACCTTTGGAAGGCTGGATCGGAATAATAGAGAAAATAAAGAAATAGATAAATACAACAGGAACAGATTTTGTCATATTGGAAATATTGATACAAACGGCGAAGTGTTAGGATAAGCACTTCGCCATTTTTATGGTATAATATTTTGGAAGAAGAGTTAATATCTAAATTTGCTATTTGATGAAGGTGATGACAAAATGGTAAAAACAGAAGCGTTTCCAACTATTCGAATGAAAATTGACAGATTATTAAAAATTACAAATGAATATCAGTTTAATGATCTTGTGAAGGCGGTATATTGTATTAATCTGTGTATCAACAACAGATCAGTTTTGGAATCTTGTTTGGCATTAAATGCCTGTCTGATTGAATATGAAGAAAAAGGCAGTAAGAGGATTGGAACATATGATGAATTCAAAGGGTTCTTTGGTAAAATATATGATGTTATGAAACCAGGGATAGCAGACGATTACACGGTAGAAGATTTTGGTGAAGTCCAGCTTAGATATAATGATAAGTTTTACCGTGTAATAATCGGAACTGGTCATAATAATGTTTATGCTTGTCTCAATTTTTTACCTACTTTAGCAAGAAATATTTCGCGGGAAGAGGAATTATGCCTGGCTTTAGAGTATGTATCTGGAACGATTGATTATTTTATAGAAGAAAATAAGAATGATGGCGTTGTAGAAAAAAGGTTTGTTCTTCCGACTGAAATATTATTTTATAAAGTACAGAAATTCTTTAAGGAGGAAGTAAAGAAATATGATATTCTTGAACTTGATTCTTTAATGATGAGTGAAGGAACTACTATTGAAAAAAGCCATTTTGTATGCAGGGAAGATAATATTTATCCTTTGTACAATGTTTCTTTGTTAATTGATTTATATGATATATGGGAAAATAAAATTGATTTCAAAGAACAGATTTCAGTTGCGAATGAGGGAATCATTGACAGAATTTATAGTTTGTTTGAAATGGATCGGTCAAGAAGTTGTTCAATATTTGCACCTGCTATGATATTTCCAGAGCAAAAATATGATTCAAGCCAGAGAACATATACATTTATAGCAAAGGCTTCTCGTGGAGTAGTTGTCGCGCTTAATGCAGATGAATATGAGGAGGGACAGTTAGAAAAGGAAATTGCTAATATAGAGAAATATCATAAAAGCGGAACACTTCATATTGCGGAAACATTTAACCGTTTTGATAAAAGTGGATTAAGGGGGATTCATATTCCTGCCGATATGCCAATAGAATATTTAATTTATGATAGTTTTATGAATCCGAATCAAATGCACATGTCTTTGGGCGAGGAAGGGAAGAAGAGAAAAACTTGTACAGCGCTAGATGTTATATATTATCTAAATTTCATGGATGACATAGATGAATTATTCGAGTATCTATCTTATTCAAATGAGAAAGATTATGAAAGTTCGTTTGGTTTTGGAAGTGATGCTGCTTTATATTTTACATGGAAAAATCAAGACCGGTATATTGCAAAGGGCGCAATTATATTTAATATGGTTGATGTAGGATATGATACAGAGAATGAAGCTGTTGTTGACTATTTTAAAGAGGAATTGAAAGATTATCCATTCCATATGAGGGATTATCTTTTCCGTGAACCATTTTCGTGGAAAATTGAAAAAAGAGATTTTGATACATATGAATATACAGTAAAACATGGAATGGGATTTGGTGGTATATATCTTCCACTGCCTCAAAAAAATTATGTTTTTTTGACGAACAATGTGGAGTTCTACAAAGATGTAAAAGATTTTGGAGAATATCGTCAGTGGATTCAATTGTTGGAAGAGATTATAACAGAAGGATTTGATTCAATAAAATGTGTATTTGAGGACAATAAGGCAATTAGTAACACCGGAATACAGATTGCTTTTATGCCTATTGAGTATGCTGTTCATGCAGGGCATGAATCTTTTTTATATGAAGATAGGATATATGTATATAGTGATGCTCAATACTATAGTCATAAATGGATTATCAGATATGTTGTAAAAGATATTAATCGGATTTATGAAGATATTCAAGAGGCAAAAAATAGAAGTACAGAATTCAATATATTGCGCGAAATATTGATTCCATTGCTAGATAGGATGCCTGATTTGAATGAGCTATTTGAATCAAAAAGAAAAAAAGTTTCTCTTGAAAAAAAGAAAGTGGGAGTTTTTTCGGCATCTGTAGAGTATAAATGGGACAATAATGTACAGAATTTTTCTCCTGAGGATTATCACTATCATGAAGTTCGAAAAAGAATAGCAAATGTTTGTTATGGTAATATGATAAAACCAGGAATTTACCGTGGACAAGAAGCAAATCAAATTATACGTGCCATGCAAAAGGCTATAATTGAAGATTTCGAGGGTGAAGTTTCAAAATATTCATGGAGTGAATTGCATTATTCGTTGTTGGATTATCATTCAACATTGTTGCATGATATAGATATTAATTGGAAAAGATATGGCTCGTATTCTGGTTTAGATGAGAAGAAAGATAAAGAAGTCAGAGACCGAATTATAGACCAAAGAGAAAAAGCAAAGCATGATGATAGAAATACACTTTATCTAATAGAAACAAATTTGTATTTGCATTGTGAATCAGAAACACTTGCAACCATAGATGATATAAATCTTTTATTAGCATATGCGAATTGGCTAGTTGTTTTAAATGATGTAGCAGATATGTGCCATTTTGCAGATAACGAAGCCTATATAGAAATAACAGATGAGTATGTAGTGGATACTTTAGCAGATGATCAAGATGCTGAGGCATTAAGTGGTTTGCATCATAGGATATATTCATATTCAGGGGGATTAAAGCGAGATCATGAAACAGATTTCAAATATCTTGAAAAGGTGAAGGAAACATTTAAGGAAGATATGGGATTTGACCTCACAGACTTCTTAGATATCTTATCGTATTTTAGTAATTCTTTTTCAGAGACAATCGTTAAAAAGATTGGCAATAATGTATTCAGAGCACCTATGAAAGAATTATTGAGAGATTTCCTGGAGCAAATGAATAATGTTATTACAGAAGAAGATGCCGCAACTCTTTTTAACTATTTAGTGGTCTCTTCTCAAAATCTTAAGACAGAAAATGGTAAGATCAATTTTTATCTTCCAATCGGTAAAAGAAGAACAAGAGATACCAGGTTTGAATTAATGCCCCTTGTAAGTATTAATGGCGACATTATATTTTCACCTATTACAATGGATCGTTTGAAAAAAGATTGGCTTAACGGAATAATGGATTTTATTTTACCATATGAAGTGCGTATGAATAAAACAAAACAGTTAATAGTGGAGTGGAAAAAATCGTATGAGAAACAGATTGTCTATGATATAGCGAATTCATTTAAGAAAAATAAATTTGATATCATAAAGCAAAATTTTGAATTAATGAAATTAAATAAATCTCATCCGCAGTGGCTTGGAGACTATGATGTGTTTGCTGTAGATATTAATAATAAGTCTATCTGGATTGTAGAATGCAAAGTAATTGAAAAAGTAGCTACTTTCTATGATATGTATCGTCAGCAGAATAGATTTTTTAATGAACATAAGGAAGATGAGAAGTTCCAAAGAAGAATTGATTATTTACGTGAGAATGCTGATCAAGTGATCCAACAATTGGGATGCACAGACTATATCGGCTATAAAGTAATACCGTATATGTGTATGAATAAGGTACTGGTTTCAAGATATAAAAAAGTTACTTTCCCTATTGTGTCGTATCCGGAATTAGTAGAAATTATTTCTGGTGCTACAAGAGAATGATATATATAAAGTAGGGCATGGAGTACAGGGGGAGCGTTGGAATTTCAAGAGTACAAAAAATATAATGTTGTGTAAGAGAGGAAGTACTTATGAAAAAAATAAAGGCAATTATGCTTTTGGGATTAGTAGTTGCATTGCTTGTTATAGGTTTTTCTCCAATATCAGAAGCTGCAAGTATAGAAGGAAAGCGGGAAAAAGCAACAATACAAAAGCAAAATGTTGAGGAGCAGGATACGGAAGAAATAGCTTGTTCATCCGAAGGGGAAAATATAATAGAAAACGAGAAAGAACAGAATTTTATATCGACTCAAAATATGTCTTCTGCAACGGAGAATGAGTGTACAGAAGGCGCATCTTTTTCAAGGATAATAAATTTACTTAGTAATTTTAGTGATATAATACAAAATATATGGTGGCTTATTACACTAGTGGTTGCGATTTTTGTACTTATGAATTCTCTTTTTTCAATACGAAAAAAAGCAAATAAGTATACTGGTGAACAAGTTAAGAAATTGATTCAGGACGGAAAATATATTCCGGGTGTTTTTGTGGAGCTTAATAACAGTAAAGAAGTATTACGATATTTTGTATATGGTAAGAAGTGGAGAAAGAGGCTGATTAAAAATTTTAACTATGTATATGATAATTCATATGGTGAGATTCTAAAAAAAGCTTGTGATAATCAAAATGTGTGCTTTCGTCTTAACAGAATGGCATCCACAAAGAAAATTTTGGAGACAGTGAATTCGGCATACGAATTTCATAATAATTTTCGGAACTCAGGTATAGAATTTAAACAAGATTATAAAGAATCACAGATTCTTTTTGAAATAATACAGTATCCGTATAACGAAATACTTGGAAGTTTGCTAAAATATAGTAAAGTTGCTAATGGAAAGTATCTTATACTTACTGGAAGTGCTGGAAATGGGAAGACAAATTTGTTGTGTAGTATTAGTGAACTCTTAGTTAACCTTAAGCAAACGACAATATTTTTGAATGCTAGAGAGATTGAGGGTGATATTTTAGATTTTATATTCGATGAATTGGGGCTTCCAGATTTATATAAGAAGCATAAAGAGATTTATCTTTATTTGGTAAACTTACTGTTAACTGTTCAGAATAAGTTTCTATTTATAATTGTTGATGCTATTAATGAAAATGACAGTGATGGGTTTGGAAACCAGATTAGCGCATTTATCAATAAAATTGCTGACTATAGTAGAGCGAAGATAGTTGTATCTTGTAGAAACGAATACTATAAAGAACGTTTTAGAAAATATCTTGTAGAAAAAGTTAATATACCAGTATTTGAGTTTGATTTAAAGGAGCAACATTATACGTCTACAGCAATTAATCGTATTATTAAGACATACAGTAATCATTTTAATTATAGTGGAAATATCTCCCTTGCGGTGAAAAGCGTACTTAGTGAGCAATTACTTTTACTACGAATATTTTTCGAAGTTAATAAGGATAGTAATGCAGATGTGTATTCCATTCGAAAGCATGAAATATTTGCACAGTACATCGAAAAACTAAAACAAAATAACAGAGAATATCTCGAAACTGTGCTCGACACAGTGACTGATTTCATGATACACAGTGATAATTATGATGAAATCAGTATAACTGACTTGGAAAAGACAGGAATTACCTCCGGTGATATACGGAAGACAGTAAATAGTGGCATTCTTCTTAGTAAAAAATTGGTTTTCCATGAAGGTACAATTGCAAGAAATGAAAAGGAAGTCGTGTATTTTGTTTTTGATGAAATGAGAGATTATTGTTTAGCACGGCAAATTTTATTAAATAATATATCGGCATATAATGTGGATGGAGAATCCGTCATCGAAAAATTAAAACAATTAAAAGCAACAGGTGCATCTTGTACAGAGGGAGTTATTCATTATTGTTATGTCTTTTTTAAAACAGATGAACTGGTTTCAAAATTAGGGCAGACAGAAAAAATGTGTAATTCAATTCTTGATTTATACCGTATTCCGGAAGGTGGAGAAAGAAAGTCATATTGGAGTATGCGTTACAGGGAAGAATTACAAAATCTAGGATTAAGGATTATCTTAACATCTGGTCTCGAATTGACTGATTTTGAAATTATGTATATTCAAGACTGTTTAAGAAAAGATCCATATGAAGATGGTGGAATGTTTTTTGATACAATGTTAGATGGAACACTTTATGGAGGAATATATAATTTAGATATATATTTAGGGATCTTATTTGGATTGAAAAATAAAGATGCCATACTTAATACATTTCACACGATTAGTGCACGTAATAATATGGATGACAGGTTTATTCCAGAAGATTTCATCAAATATTATAATGAACTATCAGATTCAGAACGAAAATTACAGATTCAAAAAATAGCTGAATTATTTTTATTGTGCTTTAAATTACATGATAAAGATAAGCAGGAAGAACTTGAAGATTTTTTCTACAATTTGCCTACACATGATAAAGTACAAAATGATATGATTTTAGAAATGAGGATAGCCTGTGGTTTAGAGGTAAAAGATTATGAATGAAACATCGTGTTATAAGATAAATGGAAGAATATTTTTTAAGCATAAAGATGTACCGTGTAAAAGGCGAGTAATGAAAACGCTGGGAGTAAAGAAAAATACGTTTGCCGGAAATATGATTTCCAGAGTTTATGATTATTATTTTCAAGGAGCGATAAATTTAAAAAAAGAATATAGAAAGTACTATCGGAAAGAATTTTGCTCTGTAGAAAAGTTCATAGAAGAACATTTTAATATTGAATTAGATGATGCTAAAAAATTGGCTGAAGGAAATTATTCTATGAAAGAGTGTTCACGTTGTTCAGTTGAAAGAAATATAGAAACACTTAATTATGATGAAAGTTTTAAAAAAGCTTTTTCAAAAGCGGTAGGAGGATTGGAAGATGAAGATCAGGATGGGATTTATTACGAATAGTTCTTCTACTAATTTCCTTATTATATCGAAAGAGGAATTAACAGAAGAGTATTTGTTTGAAAAATTAGGTTTTATAAAGGATGGTATGCTTGAAAAACAAGGCCGAGAATTATGCAGAAGCATAATATATGCTTTAGATGGAGGTTTAAGATATCACAACTATGAAATACCGGATTATGAATCAATAAAAAAAGTTTTCGGAGAGAAATCTGCAAGATTGTTTGTTAAAAACAAGGGGTATCATGCTTATTGGGGATATACAAGTAGCGATGATTCGCCTATAACACAGTTTTTTACTACTGATAGTTTTGAAATAGAGGACAAGGATTTCTATCTTAATGGTAGAGCTTGCGTGTGGTAAAGATGATTATTTATAAAGATGAAGTGTTTGGTTTTTTTGAAATTTTTAACGAAGAAAATGGAACCTTATTTCGCAGTGATATCAATGGCGTTGATCCAGTAATGAGATCGTTTCCTGAATTGCTTGATGTGGGAATCATGGGACATTGCAATGGTGGACAATATTGTAGGAACGCTGGGATTGATTGTTACCAAAAAGGTTTTACAACATATGCTCCACATATGTCATATGAGAATTTTATGGAAATTGTAAAACAAGCAGCAGGTAAAACTTTCCAAATTGCATTAGGTGGGGCTGGAGATCCTAATAAACATCCACAAATTGAGGATATACTGAAATCATGTAGAGCATATCGAATTATTCCGAATATGACAACAAGTGGTTTTCTTATAACAGATAATGAAGTTGGTTTGATAAAGCAATATTGTGGTGCCGTTGCAGTGTCCTGGTATTCACGTTTCATGGATGGAAAAGAAAGTAATCAGGAAACAATAGATGCTGTAGAACGATTGGTGAAAAGTGGTTGTACTACAAATATTCATTATGTGGTATCGAAAGATACTATTAATGAAGCAATCACAAGATTGGAGATGGATTCATTTCCTAAAGGAGTGAATGCAGTTATATTTATTTTGTACAAGCCTGTGGGGAATGGTATTATAGAAAAGGTATTAAAAAATACGGATTCTCGAATTGAAAGATTTATATCTCTTGCAACAAAGGTTAAACATCCGTACAGAGTTGGATTTGATACATGTTTTACACCCGCATTATTGCGATGGGGAGATACAGTACCAGCAGTTAGCATAGATGCTTGTGAAGCGGCCACTTTTTCAATGTACATAGACAGTCAAATGAATTGTTATCCGTGTTCATTTGGTATATGGGACAAAAGTATATCCGAATCAATGAATTCGAAAACATTAAGAGAAATATGGCAGGGAGATAAATTTGTTGCTTTCAGGGAACAAAGAAAAGAAAAATGTTCTAGTTGCAGACAAATGGAACTTTGTCGAGGTGGTTGTAGACTTGGGATTGATATAGATATGTGTTAGGATAGTTTGAATATAGAAGAAATGATAAGAAAATCTGGTGTAGAATAGTACATCAGATTTTCTTATGTAAAGGAACGTTTGTTTGTGCTACAAAGTATTGACATTGACATACTGCATGAGATAAAATAATAGGTAGTTGGAGGTGTTCAAAAGTGAAAAAATCAATATCAATAAGCATACGAGTGAGCGAAGAAGAATTAGATAAATTCAAGCAGGCAGCCAGATTAGAGGCATATGCTTCTTATAGTGAATTTGTGCGGAGAACAGCACTTATTGAAGCTGCAAAAATAATAAAAAAGAACGAGAATGAAGGAGCATAATTTAATGAATGTAATTAGTTTGTTTAGTGGATGTGGGGGACTTGATTTAGGTTTTGAGAGAGCTGGATTTAATATACCTGTAGCAAATGAATTTGACAAAACAATATGGGAAACCTACAAGGTTAATCATCCTAATACACATTTAATTGAGGGTGATATCAGGCAAGTTACAAAGGATGATATAGCCCAATATATAGACGGAGAAGTGGATGGTATCATAGGTGGTCCACCATGTCAGTCATGGTCAGAAGCAGGTTCTCTTAAAGGAATTAAGGATGCAAGAGGTCAGTTATTTTTTGATTACATAAGAATATTAAAGGAATTTCAGCCAAAGTTTTTTTTAGCAGAAAATGTGAGTGGAATGCTTGCCAATAGACATTCAATTGCCGTTCAAAATATTTTGGAATTATTTGATGAAGCAGGATATGATGTTTCTTTTACGTTGGTTAATGCTAAAGATTATGGTGTTGCAGAAGAGAGAAAAAGAGTATTTTATATAGGATTCAGAAAAGATTTAAATATAGAATTTGGTTTTCCTAAAGGTTCAACAAAGGATGATTCTAAAAAAATTACCTTGCGTGACATAATTTGGGATTTACAAGATACTGCAATTCCTTCCGGGGAAAAGAACCGACACAATCCAGAAGCAATAAATAATAATGAATATTTTACAGGTGCATATTCGCCTATTTTTATGAGCCGTAATCGTGTGAAGAGTTGGGATGAACAGGCATATACAGTTCAAGCATCTGGACGTCAATGTCAATTACATCCACAAGCTCCTAAAATGGTAAAAGTTGGAACTAATGACTGTAGATTTGTGGAAGGCAAAGAACATCTTTATAGAAGAATGACAATTCGCGAAGTTGCAAGAGTGCAGGGTTTTCCGGATGATTTTAAATTTATATATAACGATACCAATACCGCATATAAGATGATCGGTAATGCGGTTCCTGTGAATTTAGCGTATGAGATTGCGATAGCAATTAAATTGTATCTTGAAGGAAAAGGCTCTTCTGTTGAAATCGACAGAGAGGTTATTGATGCAAAGGAGGTTAATGAGAAGAAAGTGAGCACAAAGAGTAATGATCAAGGTAGAGCATATGAATATGCTTGGATGCAAACTTTATATAAAGCAATAGCTGAGTTAAGAAAAACAAGAATTGTTGAGAATTCCAGTTTGGTAGCAAATGAAAAAGCATGGTCTTTAATGGATGAAGATATGCAGGAAATATTTATGACATCTGCTGGAGCTGCTATTGATATGGTATTAGAACTTGAGCCGAGAATGGCAGAAGTTGATAGTGACGAGCTTACTCTTGAATTTCAAAAAGATGGTCAAGGTGTAAAAGGTGATGTTAGAGATATTGTTATAAAGAGAAAAAATATTGAATGGGAAATTGGTTTAAGTATTAAGCACAATCATGATGCAGTTAAGCATAGTAGATTAAGTCATAAGTTAGATTTTGGGAATGAATGGTTTGGAATGCCTTGTTCTGACGAATATTGGGAGGCAGTTGAGCCTGTATTTGATTTGTTGAAACAGGAAAAAAATTATGGTACAAAATGGTCTGAAATTGCAGACAAGAGTCAGAAAGTATACATTCCATTATTACAAGCATTTATTGATGAAATAAATCGAGCAAATGAAAAAGATCAGACGATGCCGAGAAAAATGATTGAGTATTTAATTGGTATTGAAGATTATTATAAAGTCGTGAGCAAAGATAGTAAGAGACTTACGATGATTCATACATTTAATATGCATGATACATTGAATAAGCCAGCGAAGAATAAAGTATCTGCAATCACAGTACCCATTGTAAAGTTGCCTACAAGACTTGTGGCACTTGAGTTTAAACCTGGCAGTGATAATACAGTAGAAATGTATCTTGATAATGGTTGGCAACTCAGCTTTAGAATTCACAATGCAAGCACAAAGGTCGAACCAAGCCTTAAGTTTGATGTTCAATTTGTTAGTATGCCGATGGAAGTTCTTAATATCGAATGTAGATGGAATTAAGGTGGTGTCATAAGTGAGAAAAATACTTTTAAGTTTTAAACCGGAAGTATATGAGAAAATAAAATCAGGAAAGAAAAAATTTGAACATAGAAGAAACTTTCCAGATGAACCAATTATGGCATATATGTATGTGAGTGCACCAATTAAGGCAATTAAAGGCATAGTATATCTAGGTAAGCGACATTTGTTATCTGACTGGAGAGAAGAGTTTAAAAATGATAAAGCGGCTGTTGTTCGTATTGAGAAGTATCAAGAATTATATCGATACGCTATGGAAATCAATGAATTTCAAGAAACTACGGAAATTTCACTTGGTGCTTTAAGACGTGATGTTTCGGGATTTGTTGCTCCACAGATGTATATATATTTGGATGGGACAGAGTTGCTAGATTATATTGAGAATAAGATAGAAAATCTTGATGGATGCACAGTCCATGATTATTCTGTTATAAAATCAAATGAAGTTTGTGTACATTAGAAGATGGAAGGACTAAGGATGGGCAGTGTAATTAGATCCTTATCTGAAACGAATTCGCTCAGAGTATGAATTAATTATCTTGATGATTTCTACGATATGCGATCGTTTGTTCAAAATGATGATTTATCTAATTTGATGAGTCAGTAGTGTTTGAATAAAATCAATTCTACGATAAAAACATACCGTCTAGACAGCTACTTTTTTATCTATTATCCAAAAGACATATAATATATAGGCTCGAATGGTGAAAGTGCCCATTTGGGCCTATTATTGCATAAATGAACATGTTACAACTAGAGCAAGATCCACCCGTGTATTACAGTATTGTCATTTTGACAATTTTGTATTACTTACGAGTAGCAGACTTGATGGGGATTACGTCCCCATACCCACGTGAAAATATAATTGCTGGCAATTACATTTTAGCAGATACACAAGCGTTTCTGAGTAAGCGTCACAGACAACAAAATAATGAAATTTTGATAAGGCATTCACCTGGAATAGGTGAGTGTTTTTTGTTTTTAAGTATTCAATTAACCGAAAAAAATAAAAAAAATCTCCTCAGGGGGCTGTAAAAGTGCCTCTTAGCGTTTCGTTTTATGTAAGGGTGTTTTTGACAGGAAAAAATAAAAGAATTTCATCAAGAGCCTGTATTTATGCCCTTCATCTTTTGAATATGTGTAAGGACAT
>OIZB01001329.1_pt1 | contig 13564 bp, 12 predicted proteins | sample 1588401 | NCBI WGS metagenome assembly OIZB01 (sample SAMN03283270) | human gut metagenome | biome: human-associated habitat; material: feces | host: Homo sapiens | place: USA | collected 2013
GGTCAGCGCGCCTCGCGGGGATGATCGGGGATCACGGGGTGTCCTTGGGCGGCTCAGACGGAGTGGAACCGCTCTCCTGGGGGGCGTCTCCGCCGGAAGGGGAGGGATCGGACACCGGGTTCTCCGGCTGTCCCTCCTGGGCGGGCTCCTCGGGGGATTCGATCTTCTGGGAGATCATGTGCACCTTCTTGGCAGGGGCCTCAATGGTCTCGGGAGAGGAGGGGCGGAACGCCTTGTCCTCTGCGCGGGTGGAGGCGTAGGGGTTCTCCACCAGCTCCGGGTCCCGGCCCTCGATGATAGCCACCATCTCTGCGCCGGTGATGGTCTCCTTCTCCAGCAGGTAGGCCACGACCTTGTCCATGTCCTCCCGGCTGGCCTTGATGACCTCCACGGCCTGCTGGTAGCACTGGTCCAGGATGTCCTTCACCGCCTGGTCCATCCGGGCGGCGGTATCCTGGGCGCAGTCCATGCCGTAGCCGCCGTCCAGGTATTGGTTCCGGCGGGAGGCCAGCGCCATCATGCCGAACTCGTCGCTCATGCCGAACATGGCCACCATGTTCCGGGCCACGTTGGTGGCGTCCTGAATATCCTGGCTGGCGCCGTTGGTCATGGTGTTCATCACCACTTCCTCGGCCGCCCGGCCGCCCATGGAGACCATGATCTTGGCCATCAGCTCGTCGCGGGTGCGCAGTTCGGTCTTGTCCTCCTCTGGCATCAGCAGGGTGTAGCCCAGAGAGCCCTGGGTGTGGGGGACGATGGTGATCTTCTGCACCGGCTCGGTGTTTTTCTGCTTGTAGGCCACCATGGCGTGACCGACCTCGTGGTAGGCCACCAGTTTTTTCTCAAATTCCGTCAGGACGCTGCCCTTTTTCTCTGTGCCGGCGATGACCAGCTCAAAGGCGGCCAGCAGGTCCTCCTGAATCACCAGCTTGCGGCCCTTTCGGACGGCCCGGAGAGCGGCCTCATTCACAAGGTTGGCAAGGTCGGCGCCCACGCAGCCGGCGGTGGCCAGCGCTACCTTCTTCAAATTGACGTCCTCGGCCAGCTTGATGTTCCGGGTATGGACCTGAAGGGTGGCCAGACGGCCCGCCAGATTGGGACGGTCAATGATGATGCGGCGGTCGAACCGGCCGGGCCGCAGAAGGGCCTGATCCAGCACCTCGGGCCGGTTGGTGGCGGCCAGAAGGATGATGCCCTTGGTGGGGTCAAAGCCGTCCATTTCGGCAAGAAGCTGGTTCAGGGTCTGCTCCCGCTCATCATTGCCGCCGAAGCGCCCGGAGTCACGGGATTTGCCGATGGTGTCGATCTCATCGATGAATACGATACAGGGGGCTACCTTGGCGGCCTCCTTAAAGAGGTCGCGGACACGGGACGCGCCCACGCCCACGAACATCTCCACAAAGTCGGAGCCGGAGATGGAGAAGAAGGGCACATTGGCTTCGCCGGCCACGGCCTTGGCCAGCAGCGTTTTGCCGGTGCCCGGAGGGCCTACCAGCAAAGCACCCTTGGGGAGCTTGGCACCGATGTCGGTATATTTCTTGGGATTGTGCAGGAAGTCGATGATCTCCGTCAGGGATTCCTTGGCCTCGTCCTGACCGGCCACATCGGCAAAGGTGACGCCGGTCTGCTTTTCCATGTAGACCTTGGCGTTGGCCTTGCCTACGCCGCCGATCCCGCCCATGCCTCCCATGCCGCCCTTTTTCGCCATGATCCGCATGACGAGGGAGAACATGAGCATGATGAACACAAAGGGCAGAATGAAGTTGATGGCGAACAGAAGGAGCGGGCTCATCTGAGGCTCGTACTTCGTGTCATAGTCTGTTTTTCCGGCCTCGTGCATCCGCTCCACCAGAGTGTCGTTAGACTCCATCTTCACGGTAAAGAGCTTCAGCGCCGCGGTATGCTCCTTGCCGTCGGCGTCGGTAAAGGCGTAAACGGCCTTGCCGTCCTGATCCGTGGACTTGGTGTAGGCGGTGCCATTCTCAGCAGTGTAGACATAGCCGTCCTTGGGGACGATATACAGCAGGCCCTCGGAGAGGTCCACGGTGACGTCCTCCACCTGCTTGCCCTCCATCATGGCGATGAAATCGCTGTATTTGATGTTGATGTTGGAGGCCTGCTTTCCGGCGGACCCCATGTAGCTGCTGGTGCAGTAGAACACCAGCGTCAGCACCAACGCCCAGGCCACCAGCTTGACAGCGCCCAGCAGATTGCGGTTGCCCCGTCGGTTTTTATTGCTTTTATCGTTCTGGTCCATTGAGAACTCCTTTCAGAGTGTGTGAAATTAAAAAGCAGTATAGCACAACCTCCTTGAAACCACAAGGAAAAGAGACTGCCTTTTCATAAACTTTCTGTAAATTCAGACGCGCTAAGGCGGAACGATTTTTCAAATTCATCTTTATTGTGGACCGGTTCTGTGATATACTGTAAAAAGTATACCCCGCAGATTTTGACAAATTCCGATCGTGAGAGGATTTCAATATGACAGACGAAAGAAAAGACCAGCTGACCGCCGAGGCCGACGGCCTCATTGAAGGCCGCAACGCGGTGATCGAAGCCCTGCGGACGGAGGCCAGCATCGACAAAATTTTCATCCAGAAGGGTGAGGTGGACAAGACCCTGGGCCACATCGCCTCCAAGGCCCGGGCGGCGGGCATCGTGGTGGTGGAGGCCGACAGGCGGAAGCTGGACGGCATGAGCCGCACCCACGCCCATCAGGGCGTCATCGCTCTGGCAGCGGTGCGGGAGTACGTCAGTGTAGACGATATTCTGGCAGATGCCGCCGCCAAGAACGAGTCGCCCCTGATCGTGGTGTGCGACGAGATCTCCGACCCCCACAATCTGGGTGCCATCCTCCGCACCGCCGAGTGCGCCGGAGCCCACGGCGTCATCATTCCCAAGCGCCGCTCCGCCGGTCTGACCGCCGTGGTGGCCAAGACCTCCGCCGGCGCGGTGAGCTATATCCCTGTGGCGCGGGTGGCCAACATCCCCTCCCTGCTGAAGGACCTGAAAAAGCAGGGCGTCTGGGTGTTCGGCACTGCCGCCGACGGCACTGCCGATCTCTATACCGCGGACCTGAAGGGCCCCGCCGCCATCGTCATCGGCTCCGAGGGCAGCGGCATGACCCGCCTTGTCTCCGAGAACTGTGATTTTCTGGTAAGCATCCCCATGAAAGGCCGCATCTCCTCTCTGAACGCCTCCGCCGCCGCAGCCATCCTGCTGTACGAAGCGGTGCGCCAGCGGGGCTGACGGCGTTGCATCGTACTATGAACAGGCGTGACGACCCACAACTGGATACGCCCGTCCCCCGTGACGAGCTCTCGCTGGACGCCATCCTTGCCGAATACGGCAGGGGTGGGCGTCAGCCTGCCCCTGCACCGACGCCCCCGCCCGAACCCGAACCCGTCCCCGTGCCTGACCCCGCTCCCATTCCCGAGCCGGAGCCCGTTCCCGCGCCCGATCCTGTGCCTGCACCTCTGTCCGACACACCGGACCGTGTCAGTCTGAAGGATGTCATGAGCCAGACGGTGGATGCCGTGCTGGAGGACGAGGAGGACGGCGTCATTGACGCTCCCGTGCCCCTGGGCCAGCGGCTCTCCGGCCTGCTGCACCGCCTCACGGACCGCCGCAGCGCCCGGCCCCGCGGCCTTTCTCAGGAAACGGAGCAGCTGTTCGACGACCCCGAGGACGAGCCGGAGCCGGAGGAACCGGAGGAGCCGGAGCCCCGCATGGACGACGCCCTGCGAGAGGAAAAGCGCCGCTGCAACCGGCTGCGCCGCGGTCTGGTGCTCGCCGCGCTGCCCACGCTTCTTCTGGTGGTGGCCGCCGTGCTGCAGGAGCTGGAGGTGCTGCCCCCCGCATGGCTGGACGCCGCGCCGCTGCGGTGTCTCGTGCTGGGCGGCGGCCTGCTGCTGACGGCGCTTCTGTGCCTGCCGGTATGGCAGACGGCCTTCCGCATGCTCCGCGACGGGCAGGTAGGCTGCGAGCTGTGCGCCGGCGTTGCGGTGCTGGCGGATCTTCTCTGCTGCGCCGCCGGCGCCGTCACCGGCAGCACCCTCTCCACCCCCTACGCCGCGGCCGGCGCTCTGCTGATCCTCACCTGCCAGCTGGGCCTGTACCTGACGGCGGAGACCCGCCGCATCGCCTTCCATCTGGCGGACCTCAACGGCGTACCGCCCTACGTGGTGTCCGTCCTGCCCGCCGGTGTCTGCAAGCAGCGGGGCGTGCTGGAGGGCTTCTACCGCACCACCATGCGCCCCGACCCCGCCCGCCGCTGGCAGAATTATGTACTGCCGCTGCTGCTCAGCGCGGCGGTGGTGCTGTCCGGCGTAGTGTGCTTCACCGCCCGCCCCATGGACGAGTTCCCCTGGGTGCTGGCCGCCCTCACCGGCGCCGGTGTCCAGCTGTCCCTGCCCCTGACCGGCTCCCTGCCCCTGTACTACCTGTCCCGCCGCCTGGAGCGCAGCGGCGCTGCCGCCGCCGGCTATGCCGGTGCCCGTGCCGTGGCCCGCTCCGGCCGCATGGTGCTCACCGATGACGATCTCTTCCCCGCCGGCACCGTGACCCTCAACGGCTACAAGGTCTACGGCGAGGAGCGCAGCCGCGCCGTGGGCTATGCCGCCTCGGTGGCCCGTGCCGCCGGCAGCAGCCTTGCCCCCCTGCTGGACCGCCAGCTCACGGCGGAGGGCGGGTTCCACATGCGCGTGGACGACCTGCGTTACTGCGAGGAGGGCGGCGTGGAGGCCGCCATCCACGGCGAGACCGTGCTGATGGGCAGCGCCTACTTTATGAAAAAGCGCCATGTGGCCCTCCCCCACGACCTGAAGCTCCAGACCGGCCTCTTTCTGTCGGTGGACGGCGTGCTGACGGCGGTGTTTGCCGTGAAGTATCAGCCCTCCCGCAACGCGGAGTGGGCTCTGCGGGCCATGCGCCGCTGCCATATCACGCCGGTGCTGGCCGTCCGCAGCAGCAACGTCACCCCGGGGCTCATCAAGCGGAAGTTCGGCGTGGACGCCAAGGTGGTCTACCCCGACGTGTCCACCCGTCTGGCTCTGGCCCAGCTGGCCGCCCAGCAGGGCGAGACGCCCAACGTCATCGTCTGCCGTGAGGGCCTGCTGCCTCTGGCCGAGTCAGTGGTAGGCAGCCGCCGCATGGTGCGGGCCGTCCGCACCGCAACGGTGCTCAGCTACATCGGCGCCCTGTGCGGCGTGCTGCTGGCCTACTACCTCACCTCTGTGGGGAATTTCGCGGTGCTGACGCCGCTGGCCATGGTGGTGTTCCTGCTGCTGTGGCTGCTGCCCACGCTGCTGATCGCCGGCCTTGTCCGCCACTTCTGACAAAAAAAGAACGGAAAGCTCTGCTTTCCGTTCTTTTTTTGTCTGTTTTCACGCCTCCGTCGGCGCGGGCTCCGGCAGCTTCTCCGGCCAGCCCGGCCAGCTCTGGCGGATGAGATCCGCCACGCCGCCCCGTTCCAGACCCAGCACGGCCGCCAGCTCGCCGTACAGCTGGTCCTCGGCCCGCTTGAGATAGCGCTCGTCCATCTGGCTCACCTTCTTGCCGTGGCGCAGGGCCCACGCCCGCTTGCGGCACACGTTGTGGATCATGGCGGCCAGCTCGCCGCACTGGCAGCGCATCACCACCTGATGATAGAAATCCTTGGCAGCGCGGATGCCCGGCTGCTCCGGCTTGCAGGGCGGCAGCGACGGGATGGCCGCGATCAGCGCCAGCGCCTCCTCCCGGGTGATAACCGAGCGCATCAGCACTCCCGTGTCCACCGGTGTCATCACCGTACCGCTGCGGTACAGGGGCGTCAGGTGATAGTAAAGCCGTGTCCCGTCGTCATAGGCCAGGCCGGACGGTCCGATGCGCTCCACCCGACAAACGCCCTCGCCGCCGTACACTACCAGATCACCTGCTGCAAACATCTTGTCACTCTCCTTACACAAAACACTGTCCATACCGTTCTGCGCCGCGGTCCGCTCTCTCTTTCGTCCCCTCGGCGACCTTTTTTCTGTATGATTATACCACACTTTGTCGAAAAATGGTAGGGCGATTTTTGGAAAATTCTGCGGGATTTTTCTTGCCGGACGGTGGATATACGGGAAAAATGTGGTACAATACGGGCATCGAAACTCAGCGAAAGGGGCATCTGCCTATGAAAAAGCCCGTCATCCATCCCACCGCCTTCGTGGCCCCCAACGCCACTCTCCGCGGTGACATCTCCCTTGCCGCGGACAGCAGCGTGTTTTACGGCGCGGTGCTGCGGGGCGACACCGCCTCCATCACCATCGGCGAGGGCAGCAATATTCAGGATAACTGCGTGGTCCATGTGGACCCCGGCCTGCCGGTAACGGTGGGCAAAAACGTCACCGTGGGCCACGGCGCCATCCTCCACGGCTGCACTATCGGCGACGAGACGCTGATCGGCATGGGCGCCATCGTCCTCAACGGCGCCAGGATCGGCAGCCACTGTCTGATCGGCGCCGGTGCGCTGGTAACGCAGTCCACCGTCATCCCCGACGGCATGATGGCCCTTGGCTCTCCCGCCCGTGTGAAGTCTCCCCTGACGCCGGAGGCCATCGCCTCCCTGCACGAGACCGCTCTGCACTACCGGCAGGAGGCCCAGGAGCTCAAAGAGCAGGAAAACATATAGCTCCCGCATAAACCGTGCATAAAAACACCGCATCCCCCAGGGACGCGGTGTTTTTATGCAATTATGCAGCGCTCTGCCGCTTACCCTGCGCGATCCGCCTGGATCAGCAGCTTCAGAGCCTCCACGCCCACCTCCACGGCGGCGGTGGTGTCCTCGCTCATCTCCTGGTCCAGACCGGCGGCCTCCCGCTCCTGATTCCACACCACATGGAAGCAGCTGCCGCAGCGGCACTTCAGCGCATCCGCCACCACGAACAGTGCGGCGGACTCCATCTCGCTGGCCTTGACGCCCAGCCGCTTCCACGCCTCCCACTTGTTCAGCAGCTCATAGGACACCGGCATCCGTGAGGGGCTGTGCTGGCCGTAGAACGCGTCCTTGCACTGCACCACGCCCACCTGCGTCCGCTTGCCCAGCGCTCTGGCAGCCTGCACCAGCGCGGTAGTCACCTCAAAGTTGGCCACCGCCGGATACTCGATGGGCGCATACTCCCGGCTGGTGTGTTCAAAGCGGATCGCGCCGGTGGCCACCACCACGTCGCCGGAGCGCACGTCCAGGTCGATGCCGCCGCAGGTGCCCACCCGCAGAAACGTGTCCGCGCCGATGTTGTGCAGCTCCTCCATGGCGATGGAGGCGGAAGGCCCGCCGATGCCGGTGGAACAGACGGACACCTTCTCCCCCAGCAGCGTGCCGGTATAGACAGTGTACTCCCGGTTCTGCGCCACGAAACGGGCGTCGTCGAACAGTGCGGCGATCTTCTCGCAGCGGCCCGGATCGCCGGGCAGGATCACATAGCGGCCCACGTCGCCCTCCACACAGTGGATGTGATATTGCTTTTCCAGATTTTGCATGGTCTGACCTCCCAGTATACGCACAGTTGATTCTGCGCGGTAAAATACGTTTTGTATTTCCCGCCGTCTCAGGGGCAGGAACACACCGGCATATGTTTGAATGATAATTATAACGTATTCCGCCGCAAAACGCAACGTTGTTTCCTCAAAAGCCAGAAATTGCATGATACGCCAGAGATCTGCACGGCTACGATGGCCGCCGCAGGCAGATACTAACTGCGGCGCAGCGCGCACAACCAGGAAAGGAGAATTTCTTCATCATGAAGCAGCTTTCTGCGATTTTTCTGGTGCTGGCCATGGTGCTGGCACTGACGGCCTGCGGCAAGGACGATGACCGGAACAACGGCGGCAGTCCCAACCGCCCCGATACCAACCAGAGCCAGAACGCCCCGCAGGATAACGGCAGCGGCGGCAGCTGGCAGAACGGCACCGACACGCCCACCCAGCCCGGCGCCGGAGAAAACCGGCGAAATGGGGAGGATACGCTGCCCGGCACGCAGGCGGAGGGACGTATGGACCGCGGCGTCCTGCGCCGCGGCGCGGAGCGCACCGCCACCTTCCGCCAGATGCTGGAAAACGGCTATGTCCACGACAGCGACGGCTTCCTCAACGACGGCGAAAACACCAGCTGGTAACATTTTTCGCAAAAACAGCGGCAGTTTCCGCAAAAAATGCAGATGGGCGCAGGGAAAACAGATTTTTCGCCCTGCGCCCACTTGCATTTTTGAAAAAATGGGCTATGATATGGGAGAAAGAATATGTGCCGCCGCGGGCGGCAGAGAAAAGAAGGGTTTACTATGACAAAAATTGACATCGTATCCGGCTTTCTGGGCGCCGGCAAGACCACGCTCATCAAGAAGCTGCTGGCAGAGGCGTTTCAGGGTGAGAAGCTGGTGCTCATCGAAAACGAGTTCGGCGAGATCAGCATTGACGGCGGCTTCCTGAAGGAGTCCGGCGTCCAGATCAGCGAGATGTCCTCCGGCTGTATCTGCTGCTCTCTGGTAGGCGACTTCAACAAGGCGCTGAAGGATGTACATCAGCAGTTCGCCCCCGACCGCATTCTTATCGAGCCGTCCGGCGTGGGCAAGCTCAGCGACGTGATCGTGGCGGTGGAGAACACTGTCAAGGACGTGCCGGACATGAAGCTCAACAGCTTCGTCACCGTGGCCGACGCCACCAAGGTGAAGGTCTATATGAAGAACTTCGGCGAGTTCTACAACAACCAGATCGAGTCCGCCGGCACCATCATCCTCTCCCGCACCCAGAAGCTGACCCAGGAGAAGCTGGAGGCCGCCGTGGCCCTGCTGCGGGAAAAGAATCCCAACGCCGCCATCCTCACCACGCCGTGGGACGAGCTGGACGGCAAGACCATCCTCAGCGCCATCGAGAAGGTGTCGCTGGCCGATGAGCTGCTGGAGCGCATGCAGGCCGAGCACGCGGCGGACGAGGCGGAGCACCACCACCATCACGACCACGACGAGGACGATGACCATGAGCACTGCTGCCACCATGACCACGAGGAGCATGACCACTGCCATCATGACCATGACGAGGACGAGCATTGCCACCATCACGAGCATGACCACGAGGATCACGACGAGCACGAGCATCACCATCACCACCACGACGGCGAGGAGTGTGACGATCCCCACTGCGGCTGCCACCATCACCACCATCACGCCGACGAGGTGTTCACCAGCTGGGGCGTGGAGACGGTGAAGGTATTCACCGAGAGCGAGCTGGAGACCATCCTCACCGCGCTGGACAGCGGCGACTACGGCGCGATCCTCCGCGCCAAGGGCATCGTCCACAGCGAGGACGGAAAGTGGCTGCACTTCGACTTCGTGCCGGAGGAGCATCAGGTACGCTTCGGCGCCGCCGACTACACCGGCCGTCTGTGCGTCATCGGCTCCCAGCTGAAGGAGGACAAGCTGGCTGAGCTGTTCGGCCTGTAATTTACGCGAGGTACACCGTATGGATATTCCTGTTTATCTCATCGCCGGTTTCCTGGATGCCGGCAAGACCAGCTTCATCAACGGCATCCTGCAGGACGGCTTTGCCGCTGAGGACCGGACGCTGCTGCTGTGCTGCGAGGAGGGCGAGACGGCCTACGACCCCAAGGTGCTGGGCAACGTGTTCACCTACACCATCGACGAGCCGGAGCAGATGACGCCGGAGCTTTTCAAGAAGCTGGAAAAGCAGTACCGTCCCAAGCAGGTCATCATCGAGTACAACGGCATGTGGCAGATTGAGCCGCTGTACCGGGAGGGTCTGCCCGCCAACTGGATCCTGTATCAGATCATGTGCCTGGTGGACGCCAACACCTTTGAGCCGTATGTGCGGAACATGGGCCAGCTGATGATGGAGAAGATCTCCAACGCGGACCTGCTGATCTTCAACCGCTGCAATGAGCAGCTCCGCGCCCAGCTCCGCAGCCGCAACCTGCGGATGGTGAACCGCCGTGCCGACATCTATCTGGAGAACACCGACGGCACCAGCGAGGAGTATGTGACGCCGGAGATGTCCCCCTTCGACCTGTCCGGCGGCAAGCTGGAGGTGCCCGACGACGACTACGGCATCTGGTATGTGGATATGATGGACAACCCCGACCGCTACGAGGGCGTGGAGGTGTCCTTCAAGGCCATTATGTGCCACTCCAAGAAATTTAAGGGCGTCCACTGCCCGGGCCGCTTTGCCATGGTCTGCTGCGACAAGGACATGCAGTTTCTGGCACTGGTATGCCGCGGCGAGGGGCTGGAAAACTTCAGGGACAAGGAGTGGGTGAAGATCCACGCCACCGTGAAGAAGGAGAAGTGCGACGCCTATCAGGGCGACGGCCCTGTGCTGTACGTCAGCAGCATCGCCGCCACCACCAAGCCCGCCAACGAGATGGTGTCCTTCTGATAACAAATCGTATTATCAAAGAAAAAGATGACGTTCTGTAGTTACAGAACGTCATCTTTTTCGTCTTGCAGCGTGTATAACGTGATGCGGCTGGCATCGGTGTCCCGCAGCGCGATCACGGTGTCCAGCACCTGATAGGAGGCGTCTACAATGTCCAGGGCCAGGCCCGTCTGGTGCTCACTGGTGCCCGGTACGGCTACCACAGTTCCAGCCTCCGTGACGGCGTTTTCGTATGAATATCCCTCTTCTATCAAACGCTGGAGCTTGTTTTCGTACAGCTCCTGCTGCTTGGCCTGTGTCCGGTAGGACGAGCAGATCACCGGGTCCAATCCCGCTGCCCGGCAGTCGTCCATCATCTCCTGCAGATCCGGGTATGCTCTGGAATCCACCGAGTGGCCATACTTCAGCTTTGTCCGTTCAAACGTGTATCCATCGGGCAAAGGGTTCCAGCGGTTCACCAGCAGGATCTGCCAGTCATCCGGAGTAACGGCGCCGGACTGGGGGGCCGGATTCAGCTCGACCGGCGGCAGGGCATCGGGTTCCTGCAGCGAAGACTCCGGATTCTGCTCTGCCAGCTGTTCCGCAGACTCCAGCGCAGACATGGGGGCAGAATAGGACCTCACTGTGCGTATAGTCAAAACCACGGCAGACAATACCAGACACATGCAGAAAAGCTTCAAAGGCCAGCGCAGTCTGCGGGAGCGCTTTCTACGCCGCCCTTTTGAGCTATGTACGTCTGCGGCTCTATCATTTGTATAAACCATGGGAGTCCTCCTCGGGAGCCTATGTGATCTGTTGCTTTTGGTTCTGCTCTACCTAATAGACGCCGGTTTGTCGAAAAAAGTTTCAAAATGGGGAAATCTTTAGATGGCCGGTCATGGCATGCAATCTCCGGACAGCTAGGTCGGCAGCGGAAGAGCAGGGGGGGACTGCGAATCAGAAGACGCCCGCCGCAATCTGTACAACATGGATGCTGTGTTTGTTTCCGCCGGTATATTCTGAACAATAAGGCCGCACACATTGCCGAGCGGGCAATGTGTGCGGCCAGTCACAAACAAGCCAGGGGAGATGTCGGTGAAAGTAAAAAAAATCGAAGCATCCAAATTGGATGCTTCGATTGGTCCCCCGACCGATTGTAAATCCGAACTCTCAATGTCAGTAAAATCAAGCCTTTCCTCGCCCTCCTTATAGTTAAAGGTAATCAAAATGTAATCGTCAAAGACGGTCACGGAGTTTACAAAGCTGTCAATAAGCCTCCGCCGTTCTTCCAGCTTGGACACATCCAGGGTACGGAAACGGCAAATCCAGTATGTCACATCCTCACGGGTCAGCATGGGGTGTTTCATTTCCTCCTGGATGATTTGCAGCTCTATATCCGCTTTCCTGTCCTCCAACTCGTCAAGCCGCTGTTTGGTGGAGGCGTTTATAATCCCCATCTGGATAGCGTTCAGCATATTGGTGATACCTCGCTCTGTTTCCTCCAACTGGTGCCGGAGTGCCGGGAGGACGCTGCTCTCTCTGGTCTGAATGTCCATCACGGTGTCGGCTATGTACTCCACAAAATTATCGTCCATTACCTTTGCCATAACAGCGTTGACAACAGCGTTTTCAATGGGCGTTTTCCGTATGCTCTTGTGCTTGGCGTTGCAGCTTTTTTGTTTCTTGGTGTTTACACAGCGATAATAATGGTATTTCCGGCCCTTGCTGGCGCTGGTGCCGCTCTCGCCAACCATCATGGCCCCGCAGGTGCCACAAAACAGCTTTGTGGTCAGCAGATAATCGTCCTCGGCCTTGTGGCGGGCCGGGGCTTTTCTGTTTGCCGCAAGCCGTTTTTGCACCCTGTCAAACAGGTCTTGGGGGACAATAGCGGGGATACCGCCGGGGGTGACAATTTCCCGATAGCTGTATTCCCCGATATACTTCCGGTTTTTCAGCAGACGGGCCATAAAGTTCAGGTCAATCTTTTTACCTCGTACCGTTGTAACGCCCTTTTGCCGCATTTCCTCCATGATTTCCTTCATGGTGGCTCCCTGGTCATACCGGGTGAATATTTCCAGCACCACGGGGGCGGTGCGAGGGTCAAGCTGGTACTGCATATCCTTGTCTATAACATAGCCGAAGGTGGGCGTACCGCCGTTATACTTGCATTTCAGAGCGTTTTCCGTATGGCCCCGGATAACCTTCTCGGACAGCTCAGCGGAGTAGTATTCCGCCATACCTTCCAGCATACTTTCCAGAATGATACCCTCCGGCCCCTCGGAAATGTTTTCCGTAGCAGAAAGCACCTTGACGCCATACTTCCGAAGCTGGGCCTTATAATGGGCGCTGTCGTAGCGGTTCCGGGCGAAACGGTCTAACTTCCAGACAATGACCACATCAAACAGGCCCTTGGCGCTGTCCTTCACCATGCGCTGGAAGTCCGGGCGGTTGTCGGTCTTGGCGGACAAGGCCCGGTCAATGTATGTCCGCAAAATGGTAATGTCGTTTTTCACACAATAGGCCGTACACTCCCGAAGCTGGCCCTCAATGCTTTCCTCCCGCTGGTTGTCGCTGGAATACCGGGCATAGATCACCGCTTTCATTCCTCGTTCGCCTCCTCTGTCATAATCCGAAGCAGCGCCTCTTTCAGACGCTTGTTGACGGGCGCTTGCGGGTCAAAGCACATTTCTATAAATTCCCGCATTTCCTCGCTCTGTTCCATCTTTTCTTTAAGCGCCTGGGGCTTGTAGTCGTACAGCTTGCCCCGTGGCTCGTCTGTACGGCAGTAGAGATAATCCATAGACACATCAAAATAGTCAGCGTACTTCACAAACATCTCCGGCCCTGGGACGGCTTGGCCCTGCTCGTATCGGTTGATACTGGACTGCTGTGTGCCGAGTATCCCGGCAAGTTTCGTCTGGGACAGACGGACACCCACACGGAGGGCTTTTAGGCGTTCACCAATCATTTCTTTCATTCTGCGGGCCTCCTTTTTCTGTTGATATAAGACTATCGCAAATAAGCATATTAGTCAACTCTTTATTTTGTTTCCTCGTAAATCCCAGTATTGAACCGGGGTGTCAGCCAGCCTGCGGCTGACACCCCTTGATAACCGAAAAGCCCAGGCCCCTCCCCCTGTCAATGGCGGCACATGGGCCGTTTATCTTGACCATTGACAGGG
>OIZB01001354.1_pt1 | contig 13386 bp, 9 predicted proteins | sample 1588401 | NCBI WGS metagenome assembly OIZB01 (sample SAMN03283270) | human gut metagenome | biome: human-associated habitat; material: feces | host: Homo sapiens | place: USA | collected 2013
GGTCAACGGGCTGAGGTAAAGCGGGCCTGCACTGCGAAGGAATATCCCTGATTTCTGCGTCCGCTTCGCCATAAAGAAGTCTTTTTCTTTACAAGCGTATCACCCCAACAACTACAAATTTCACTCCATAAATTTCATCGGATCTACCGGCTCTCCATCTTTCATTACCTTAAAATAGAGATTCGGTCCTTCCACGCTATAGTATTTTGTAGGTTCATTCAACAGACCGATCGGCTCACCTGTTGCAACAGTATCTCCTTCTGATACGGACAGGTCTTTTAACTGGCCGTAAACAGCCGCATATCCATTTCCCATATCCAATGTAACGGTTGTTCCCGTCTGTGCTGTCTCTTCAATACTGCTCACTGTTCCTGTCGCTGATGCCTTGATGCTTTCCCCGACTTCACCACCGATGATCATTGCCGGATTGTACTTATACTCTTCTAAAGTAGGAAAATAAACGGTCTGATCCATACTGTACCCGATCAGCGTTGCCCCGCTTGCCGGCCACTCCAGTATGCTTGCTTCCGTAAACCATGCACCGGAACTTCCCTGTGCCGCAGTCTCATCCGTCTCCTGACCCTGCTGCTGTCCATTTTCTGCCTCTGTTCCGTCTGTGGAGGATGCTCCTTCTTGTTCCTGACGATCCGCATGATCTGTCTGTGACGGTGTTGCATCTTCCTCTCCCTCCATTGGAAGTACATCTTTTGAATTTGCCGCTGCATCATTTTCTTTTGTCAGTTTTTCTGTCTCCTGCTGAACCTTTGCAATCTGCTCATTCATATTCTTTTTGTAATTTCTGAATGTAACTGTCCCCACCATTGCAATGACTGCCACGAAGCAAAGTACGATTCCAACAGAAGCTCCTTTTCCCTTTAAAAAGGAAAACTTCTCTTTCTTATTCATTCATCATCACCTCTGACTATAGCATTGCCAGAATATGTGACTTCTATTCGGAAAGAATTCTATTTTAATTCCCTGTCGCTTCTTTTTCGTCAAATTCTTTATTTAATGTTGTTCCTTCAAAAAAGAACTGCAGGATTTCTTCATAATTTTTCTTTTCCTTTGCCATTTCATTTGCTGTCCACTGACTCATTCCCAGTCCATGTCCTTTTCCGATGGTCGTGATCTTCAAACCTTTTATACTCTCGTAAAATGAAAATGCACTGGAAGACAGGGACAATGCATCCCGAAACTGATCCCCGGTACAGACTGTATCTCCCATCCTCATCTGTCGCACATAACCGGAAGAATCCATTTCCAGTATTTCAAAGTCAGCAAAGTTATAGCCTTTTTCTGCACTCTCCGAATTTTCTTCTGCCACCAGAAAATCTCTGCATAACTGTTGTATTTCCTGATAGTCAAAAACTGTTACCTGAATTTCATCCTCAGCCGCTTTGTCCAACGGGCATTCTCTCTTACAGATATAAGGATAATCTTCTGTTCCAAGAACTTCTGATGCGTTCCGTGTCTCACCGTTACTGGATTGATGATATGGTGTCCATGCACAAGCCTCATTATACCAGACCACTGTTCCTTCTGTATCTTCCACTGCTTTGGTATATTTTTTCAAATATGTATCAAAATTGGCCGCTCCCCATTTCCGTTTCATTTCTGCATGAGTCAGATATTTCTCTGTTGCCGTCTTCTCCTCGTTTTCTGCCAGTTCTCTGCACAGGCTTGTACGCAGCACCACGGCCTGTGCTTTCAACGCTTCCAATTCGTAAGACTCCGGCATTTCATATGCAAGAACCCCGATCAGATACTCTTCCCAGTCCAGATCAAGATCCAGTTCCGTTCCATCTGGGTCTGTTCTTGCAACTTTTATTGTAAAATGACCGCTCCCATTTTGTAGATTCACATCTTTTCCATTTACAAAAATAGAGACAACATATGGAAGAAATATGAGGATGATCAGAAATGCAGCTATATTTTTTATTTTCTTTTTTGCTGAATAAAAGCTCATAAAGACAGCCCTCCATACTTTATTATATGAAGGGCTGTCTTATTTTAGAACCTGTATGAAATTTTACCTTTACGCTTTATTTTTCTGCACTATTTTCTGTCGGTTCTGCTTCTGTACTCTGTGCATCTTTTGCCAGGTTTTCTGTTCCCTGAACCTGCATCGGATTCACATACGGATTCTGTGCCGATGACTCTGTCGGAGTTACCGGGACCTGCTGTACCGGTGCTTCTGCTGGCATCGGAGATACAGATTCTGCCGGAGTTTCTGATGCTGCCGGTGATACAGGCATCGTCGGAGGAATCGGATTACCACCGAAATTTGGTGCCTGCGGTGGAAGATTTGGCTCCATTCCCGGGTTATACGGCTTCTTGCTCATAATAAATAAGCAGATTGCTTCGTACATTGGAATAAATATACCAAGAACACTATGGATAATCGCCATATTATGGGATGTCAGTCTATGGTAAATATGAAAGTTCACCAGTACATCCAGCACCGCTTCAATCGCCTGAAGTGCTACTACTGCAATAATCAGCAGGAAAACTATCACCCAGATCAGTGTCAGACTTCCTGCACCCATTCCGGTGGAATAGCTCAATGCAGTTCCAATTCCTGCCACAACAATGAAAAGGAAATAAAGTCCTGCGATTACAGCCGTTCCGATCAACGGAATAAGGACTTTCCAGAGTCCCGGACTCTGAAGTCTTCTTTTCTTTAAAGGCATACTGCCTGCAAGATCTCCCTGAAGATAAGATCTCGCAAACGGTACCCATGCCATCCACGGATTTGCATTTCCTGTTCTCTGTGCCAGACGGTAAAGTGCAATGGATTTAAATACATATTTCACAATACCAATCATCACGGCTGCCACGATCACCAACAGATAAACGGTCATGATCACTGAAAATATATCTGATCCACTGCTGCTCATTGTCGGACCATCCGGAACTCCGTATGAAAAATCAAAATCATTTCCATATTCCATCTGTCATTCCTCCTGTCTTAATCAAAAAGATCCTGTCCTGAAGGTACTTCTACTTTTTCAAGATGCCAAATATCCCGTACATACTCTTCAATCGTTCTGTCTGATGTAAATTTACCACTGCATGCAGTGTTGAGCATTGCCATCTTCGACCATTTCTGCTGATCTCTGTAAGCTTCCTCAACTCTCTTCTGTGCATCTGCATAAGAACGGAAATCTTTCAGAATGAAGTAAGTGTCTGCTCTGTCTGTACACTGTGTATTTAACAGTGAGTTGTACAGATTGATATACATATTGTGGTCACCATTGGAGTAAGTTCCATCCATAAGCTGGTCTACTACACGCTTGATCTCCCAGTCATTAAAGTAAATGTCAACCGGATTGTATCCACCATTGTTCTCATAGTTGATAACTTCCTGTGAGCTTAATCCGAAGATAAATGCATTCTCCTCGCCAACTTCCTGAACGATCTCTACATTCGCTCCATCCATTGTTCCAAGTGTCGGTGCACCATTAAGCATAAATTTCATATTACCTGTTCCTGAAGCTTCTTTAGAAGCTGTAGAAATCTGCTCGCTGACATCTGCTGCCGCAAAAAGAATCTCTGCATTGGATACTCTGTAATCTTCAATAAATACCACTTTCAACTTACCATTGATACTTCTGTCGTTATTTACAACATCTGCTACGGAGTTGATCAATTTGATCGTCTCTTTTGCACGAAGATAACCTGCTGCTGCCTTAGCTCCGAAAATAAATGTTCTCGGATAGAAGGACATCTCAGGATGCTCTTTGATCTGATTATACAGATACATGATGTGCAGTATATTCAGAAGCTGACGCTTGTACTCATGCAGACGTTTTACCTGAATATCAAAGATAGAATGCGGATCTACATCAATTCCATTATGCTCCTTGATATACTTTGCAAGGCGAACTTTATTTTGGTATTTGATCTCCATGAACTCACGTCTTGCCTCTTCATCCTCAACCAGTGGTTTCAGCTTGGAGATCTGAGAGAGATCTGTAATCCAGCCATCACCGATCTTACTGGTGATCCAGTCTGCAAGCAGCGGATTTCCATGAGCCAGGAAACGTCTCTGCGTGATACCATTCGTCTTATTGTTGAACTTCTCCGGCATCATCTGATAGAAATCTTTCAGTTCCTGCTTCTCAAGGATCTCCGTATGAAGCTTTGCAACACCATTAACAGAGAAGCCTGCTATGATCGCCATATTTGCCATACGAACCTGTCCATCCATAAGGATTGCCATTTTCCGTACTTTCTCTTCATTTCCCGGATACGTCTCACGAACCTGGATCACGAAGCGGCGGTCAATCTCCTGTACGATCTGATAAATACGCGGAAGCAGTTTTGAAAACAGGTCGATCGGCCATTTTTCAAGTGCTTCTGCCATAATTGTATGGTTTGTATAAGCACAGGTCTTGCTTGTTACTTCCCATGCCTCATCCCAGCTAAGTCCCTCTACATCAATCAGAAGACGCATCAGCTCCGGTACAGCAACCGTCGGGTGCGTATCGTTCATCTGAATGACAACTTTTTCATACAGCTTTCTGATGTCTCCATGCTTCTTTTTATATTTTGCGATCAGTGCCTGAAGACTTGCAGAAATGAAGAAGTACTGCTGCTTCAGACGAAGCTCTTTTCCTGAATAATGATTATCATTCGGGTAAAGAACATCTACGATCAGTTTTGCAAGGTTCTCCTGCTCTACTGCCTTATGATAATTTCCTCTGTCGAACTCATCCAGTTTGAAATCCGTGATCGGCTTTGCATCCCATACACGCAGTGTATTTACTACGTGGTTGCCATATCCAACAACCGGCATATCATACGGAACTGCCATAACAGACTCATAATTTTCCTGAATAAATTTATCTTTTCCTGTAACAGGATCTTTCTCGAAACGGATATTTCCTCCGAAACGTACTTCCTTTGCATACTCTTCACGACGGATCTCGAACGGATTTCCTTCTTTCAGCCAGTTATCCGGTACTTCTACCTGATATCCATTTTCAATTTTCTGCTTGAACATACCGTAACGGTAACGGATTCCACAGCCGTATGCCGGATAATTCAATGTCGCAAGAGAATCCAGGAAACATGCTGCAAGACGACCGAGTCCTCCATTTCCGAGAGCCGCATCCGGCTCTTCATCTTCGATCACGTTGAGGTCAATATTCATCTCTTCCAACGCTTCTTTTACCTCTTTATATGCTGTCATATTGATGAGGTTGTTACCTAATGCACGTCCCATCAGGAACTCCATGGACATATAGTAAACAGTCTTTGCATCTGTCTCATCGTAACGCTTCTGCGTCTCGATCCAGTCATCAATAATAACATCCTTAACTGCATAAGAAACCGCCTGAAATAACTGCTGAGGTGTAGCCTCATCAATCGTCTTTCTGTAAAGCGTCTTTACATTTTCTTTCACTGCTGTCTTAAATGCAGCCTTCTCAAATCTTTTACTGAACATCCTTTTATTCTCCTTTTTTCTCGACACCCATCGTAACTGCTTCACCGTTGATCTTCCACTCTTTTACATGGCCTGCAGGCTCTGCCTTTACAACTTCTGTGGCAAGTACTTCTCCACCGATCAGGGTGCTGTTCTTTTCAAAAACAGCTTCTGCTTTTTCACTGCCTTCGTACGTAACACGGATCTTGTCCATCACCTCGAAATCAGCTTCTTTTCTCATCGTCTGGATCTTGCTGATGATCTCTCTTACAAATCCTTCTTCCAGAAGTTCCGGTGTAAGATTCGTATCCAGTACAACTGTGATTCCATTATCATTGACAGATTCATATCCTTCAATCTGAGCTGTATCAATCAGAAGGTCTTCTTTGAAAAGTTCGATCTCCTGACCATTTACATCCAGTTTGAGTACGCCAGTAGTATTCAGCTCATCCATTGCTGCATTTCCATCGATGTCATTGAGTGCTGCTTTGATACCACCTAACATTTTACCATACTTTGGTCCAACTGTCTTCAACTGTGGTTTAAAACTATAAGAAGTAAAGTCTCTTACATCATCTGTAAATTTAATATTCTTAACATTCAGCTCGTCTGCTACGATTTCCTGATAAAATTCAGAAAGCTCAAAGTCTGCTTTTACAAACATCTGACCGATCGGCTGACGGTTCTTGATATTGGATGCGTTACGGCATGCACGTCCCATTACTACAAGGTCAAGTACGTGTTCCATATTATTCTCAAGCTCTTTGTCAATCTGCTCTTCATGAACTTCCGGAAAACTACACAGGTGGATACTCTCCGGAGCATCCTTGTCAATGCTGCGAACCAGGTTCTGATAGATCTGCTCTGTCATGAACGGAATCATCGGAGCTGCTGCCTTTGATACCGTAACAAGGGCTGTATACAGAGTCATGTAAGCATTGATCTTATCCTGCTCCATTCCCTTTGCCCAGAAACGCTCGCGGCTTCTTCTTACATACCAGTTACTTAAATCATCTACGAAATCCTGAAGCACACGTGCTGCCTCCGGGATTCTGTAATTACCAAGGTTGTTGTCCACATCTTTTACCATGGTATTCATCTTGGAAAGAATCCATTTATCCATAACCGGAAGTTTATCATATTCCAGTGTATACTTTGTAGCATCAAAATTGTCGATATTTGCATACAGTACAAAGAATGCATAAGTATTCCACAGAGTTCCCATGAACTTACGCTGTCCTTCTTGTACTGCTTTTCCGTGGAAACGGTTCGGCAGCCACGGTGCACTGTTGATGTAGAAGTACCAGCGGATCGCATCTGCTCCGTATTTCTCCAGTGCATCAAACGGATCAACCGCATTTCCTTTGGACTTACTCATCTTCTGTCCATTCTCATCCTGTACGTGTCCAAGCACGATAACGTTCTTATACGGTGCTTTATTGAACAGCAGCGTTGAGATGGCAAGCAGGGAGTAGAACCATCCTCTTGTCTGGTCAACAGCCTCGGAAATAAAGTCTGCCGGGAACTGCTTCTCGAACAGCTCCTGATTTTCAAACGGATAATGGTGCTGTGCAAACGGCATAGATCCACTGTCAAACCAGCAGTCGATAACTTCCGGCACTCTGTGCATTTTTTTACCACAATCCGGGCAGTTGATCGTTACTGCGTCAATGTATGGGCGGTGCAGCTCAATATCATCCGGGCAGTTATCGGACATAGATTTCAGTTCTTCAATACTTCCGACAGAATGCATACATCCACACTCACACTGCCAGATATTCAGCGGAGTTCCCCAGTAACGGTTACGACTGATTCCCCAGTCCTGAACGTTCTCAATCCAGTCACCGAAACGTCCCTTACCGATACTCTCCGGAATCCAGTTAATTGTATTATTATTTGCAATCAGGTCATCACGAACTGCTGTCATCTTGATGAACCAGGACTCACGTGCATAATAAATCAGCGGAGTATCACATCTCCAGCAGTGAGGATAGCTATGCTCAAACTTCGGTGCATCGTAGAGAAGTCCCCTTGCATCCAGATCTTTTAATACTTCCGGGTCTGCTTTCTTTACGAACAGTCCTGCAAACGGTGTAGACTCTGCCATGTTACCCTTTTCATCTACAAGCTGTACAAATGGAAGATCATACTTTCTTCCTACGTTGGCATCGTCTTCACCAAATGCCGGTGCGATATGAACAACTCCGGTACCATCTGTCAGAGTTACATACTCATCACATACAACGTAAAATGCTTTCTTACGCTGCTTTGCAGCCTCATCTGCCGCACACTGGTACAGTGGCTCGTATTCTTTGCCCTCCAGTTCTGTTCCCTTATACGTTGCAAGTACTTCGTAAGCGTCTTTTCCTTCTTCTGCAAGTCTTCCAAGAACGGTATCAAGCAATGCACATGCCATATAATAAACTCTTCCGTCTGCTGCCTTTACCTTTGCATAATCCTCTTTTGGATTTACGCAGAGTGCAAGGTTGGATGGAAGTGTCCATGGTGTTGTTGTCCATGCAAGAATATACGCATCCTCATCTTTGACTTTAAAGCGGACGATTGCAGAACGCTCCTTGACATCCTTATATCCCTGTGCAACTTCCTGTGCAGAAAGAGGTGTTCCACAACGAGGGCAGTAAGGAACAATCTTGAATCCTTTGTAAAGGAGTCCTTTATCCCAAATTTTCTTCAAAGCCCACCACTCAGACTCGATGAAATTGTTGTCATACGTTACATATGGATGCTCCATATCAGCCCAGAATCCAACTGTGCCGGAGAAGTCTTCCCACATTCCTTTGTATTTCCATACACTTTCTTTACATTTCTTGATGAATGGTTCAAGACCGTATTTCTCGATCTGATCCTTTCCGTCCAGTCCGAGCATCTTCTCAACTTCCAGCTCTACCGGAAGACCATGCGTATCCCATCCTGCCTTTCTCGGAACCATATAACCTTTCATTGTGCGGTATCTCGGAATCATATCCTTGATAACACGGGTCAGAACGTGTCCGATATGCGGCTTGCCATTGGCTGTCGGAGGTCCGTCATAGAAAATATAATCCGGGCATCCTTCTTTTTCATCCATACTCTTCTGGAAGATATTTTCGTCATCCCAGAATTTTTCAACTTCTTTTTCACGCTCAACAAAATTCATGTCTGTTGAAACTTTCTTATACATAGCTTTGATCCTTTCTTAAAATATATTTTGGAAAAGGAATCTTCTAAAATAAAGAAAGACCTCCGTCCGTAATAGGACGAAGGTCTGAAATTCCTTTCGTTGTACCACCTGTTACAGCATACTTGGATCTTCCCGATCCGCATATGGTATTCTTTAACGCAGAACTCACGTCAACCCTTACTCCTCGAAATCTGTCTCACCGGAATCACCGGTATGCCTGTTAAATGCTTCCGTTTCAGGGGTTGCTGCTCTGGAGTGATCTTCAGAAATCTCTTACTGATACCGGGCTTACACCTTCCCCGGCTCGCTGGGATGTTCAGATAAATCCTACTCTCTCCGTCATCGCTTTAACCTGTAGTCTTCCATACAGAATTATTATAAAGAGATTCTGCCTGCTAGTCAAGGTTTTTTCTTTTTCTGCGATGTCTTTCTGCGATGTCTTTTCCGCCTGTGCCGTCTGCTTTTTGCCTGCTTATATTTTATCCATGCAACCGCTCCCGTCACAAGTACCAAAACCACTGCGACCACAGCGATAAGCACCACCGGCCTGCTCTCTTTCTCCTTCCTGTCTGTCGTTGTGCCAGTCTTTTCTGTTCCTTTTGTTATTGTCGGTTTCTCTACCGACTTTTTATTATCCAGCGTTACATCTGCCTTCCCTACGATCTGTCCTTCATAGGTATATGTAACGGTTCCCTCATTGACGGAACCATCCTTTGCTTTAACTTCCGCTTTCAGATCTGAAAACTTCACGTTGGGGGGCAGTACTACATAAGCATTTTCCTCATCTTTATATGACCGTACTCCGTCTGCTTTTTCCTGATCTTTCAGCATCACTTTCGAGAAATTATTAAATCCATAATCAAAGATGGCTCTGGTATCCGTATACGCATCTGACCCGAAATCATATAGCACCACTGCAACCAACTGCAGTTCTCCGTTATCCGCCATCGTCACCAGGGTCGTTCTTGCCTGACCTGTATAACCGGTCTTTCCACCTTTGCAATACTCATAATAATTTGCATTCTGTGGCCAGAGCATCTTATGCTTCTGATTGACCGTTCTCACCTCATTCACCAGATTGGTCGGTGGAATCTGATGCGTCAGTGACTGTGCGATCGTCCGAAATGCTTCTTTCTGATATACTGCTGCCCCAATCAGAGCCATATCATGAGCTGTCGTATAATGTTGCTCATCATGAAGTCCATTTGCATTCGTCCAGTGTGAGCCGGTACATCCCAGTGCATCTGACTCTTCATTCATCGCCTCTATAAAGGTATTGTAGTCTCCGCCCATCTGCTTTCCAACGCTCTCTGCAACTGCATACGACACTTCATTGGCAGATGCAAGCAACACGGCATATAAAGAATCTTCCAGCGTCAATTCCTCTCCTGCACGCATCCCAATATGAGCATCTCCGTACTGCAGGAAAGAAATACTGTCCTGTGAAAATTCTACTTTATCTGTCAGTTTCGCATGATCCAGTGCAACAAGTGTAGTCAGAAGCTTTGTAATACTTGCCGGATAATGCTGCTTATCGATCTGCTTTCCATATAGGATCGCTCCACTGTTCATATCCATCACAATCGCTGAATCAGCATAAACTGCCGGTCCCTGCGGCCAGTTCGTCAGTCCATTTGAATCCGTCGGCTCTGCATAGCAAGTCTGCCGCTGGGTTTCACGATCCGCCGCTGTATCCCCCTCCTCAGCAAATATCTTTACTGCCGGGGTCAGAACAAACGCTGCTGCCAGTATTGCGGACAGACAGAGCGTGCCATATCTTTTTATATTTATCATAAAAGAGTTCCTCCGATAATCTTCTTTATTATAAATCTCGGCTCTTACTTTTTCAACTCTTTCTGACTACGATGTTTTTTATCTACGATGTTTTTTATCATTCAGAGAATTTCTGACACCTGAATCCGTGCCTGAAACTGCTCTTTCCTGCTGCTCTTCAGCCCCCTCTCAGGCACACTCAATATGCAATCCTGCAAATAAATCTCCCAGACATATATTCAGCGGATCAGATTCTTCCTCCGTCAGCGTCTGCCGGCAAATCAACTGATACTCCGGATTCAGTTCCAACTTCCGGATCAGCTTAGCAGTATTCAGTGCATCATCCAGTCCGTCATGCATCCTTCCGTCCTGCGTAAGATCACAGAGCATCAAAGCCTCCTGAAGACTGACTGCTTTTTCAAAACTGTATTTCTTTCCAAAAACTTCCTGATAATCGATCCATCTTTCCGGGGCCATAAAGCTTTGGATTTTTTCATCCTGCAGTTTCTTAGATCTGACCTCATGTGACAACTGTGAAAAATCACTGTTGCTCCATGCAAACACCTGATACTCTCTATCTCCAATCCACTCTGTCAATTCTAAAAGACGCTCTCTTAATTTCGGTGCATTCTTGATCTGCCGATTCTTGATTCCAGTCATATTTGCGATAAAGTTATCAATCACTCCATGTTCAGGATGAACATATAAGCAGATCTCATCCCGTCTTCTGTATCGTTCATCAAGGAGAACCGCTCCAATCTGAATAATTTCACTGGCGTATTTATAATTCTTATTTCTATAATCCTTTGGTACTTTACACATCTCTAAGTCTATTACTAAATAATTCATACAAATCCTCCTCTTGTTCTTTTTTAATTTTCTCATTCCTTAATATTTTCCAAACTGCTTTTTAAATGGTTTCTAAAGTCCATTTTATCTGATAAGCTGTGGCATAAACTCCCCATCACTTTTTTGCATAAATCCAGTATAATTAATTTTTTTCTATCAATAAACCTCCGATTCGCTGAATTACTCTACTCTATTTCTCTTTTTTATGATGATTTTAACGCAACGTCAAAATAGTTTTATGTGAATATTGGGTAGGATTGTGGGAGTGCGTAGCACGGAGCAATCCGTAGGCATCAAAGTCGGGGGCTTTTGACCCCGACATCAACTTATGCAAAAAGGTGACGGAAATCTCCGCTGATCTCCGCCACCTTTTTATTTTCATATTTTCTATTTTTTACTGACTGTTTTTTCAGATTCTCATTCATATTTCCATGTGATCTGATATTCTGTTCCCGTCGTTTCTCCAAGCTGCATGATATAATTCTCAATCATCTTTTTTGCCCGCTCCTGTGCATTTACAAGAAGTGCTGTATTCTCTTCTGCTGTTTTTATCATTTCATTTCTTGCATTTTCTACCGCACCGGTTGCATCTTCCGCAGTAATTTCATTTTTATTAATCCCGTCTTCACTGAAAATATAGGAGTCAGAATTATACGAATCATCATCTACATTTACCTGTTGTACTTCAGCTTCAGGAATTGTGACCGTTACATCGGTTCCATTTACTTTCATCTGCACTTTCGACATATCAATGCCAAGTTTCACCGTTCCGGTATATTCAATCCAGAATTGCCGGTCCTTTTCCCCAAAATGCCAGATTCCCGTACCTGCCGGCTTTTCGGATTTTGCCACATTATGATAATAACATTCTACTGTTGCAAGTTTACAGATGGAACGGACCTGCATAATATCCGGCTCTGTACTTTTTGCTGCCTCTTTGTCTTCTGATTTTCCGCATCCACTTAACAGACTGATCAGCAGGATTCCGATCAGGGAAAGGGTTATGATCTTCTTTTTCATTTGTATCCACCTCACTTAATTATAACTGTATATTCATCATCCACCTGATCAACCCATGGTTCAATCAGACCGGAAATTGCAGAAATCGCATTTTCTTTTGCAAGCTCCGTAATCCGGGTTTCTTCATTTGCTTTCTTTTTCAGATCTTCTTTGCTGACTTTGTACGCATCAGCAGAAATTGTTGCAGTATTATATTCATCTTTCTCGAAAATATATTTCAATGACCCTTCATTGACACTACAGTCCAGAATTTTTGCCTCTGGAACAGTAATCCTTATTTCCTTTTTATCCGGATTCACTTTCACTTTCAGTTTATCAAAATCAATTCCCGCACTCACAGTTCCCTCATATGCCACATGATAAAGAAGCGTCTTTCCGTCTTCATCATAACCGGCTGCTACCGCATTATACGTATACTCAAGTGTAGACAGTTCACTGATATCTAAAATTTTTTCAATCGATGACTGACTGATCGTTGTTACCTCTCCTTCTTTTGAATCAAAAAATCCTTTTTTTATAACAAATACGATCAGAACGATCACTATAATTCCTATAACTCCTTTTATCAATCCTGGAATGGAAGTGAGTACTTTCAAAGGATTGATCTTGGGAACAGCACCTTTCTTTTTTCTACTTTTGTTCTTCATTCTTTTTTCTCCTCATAAGTTCTTTTTCAGATTTTCTTTTTGAATACTTACATTTTTCATGTTTCTTGCTGTTTCGGATTTATTCAAGTATAATAAATATTAAATTATAAATACACTTCTGGAAAGCAGAATTATTTCAATGTATTTCTCATATTTTGTGACATAAAAGGGTGAATTTATCATCTGAAAGCACATGAAAATGTGCATGAAAATGCTATCGTAAAATGCTATGAATTTTGCTATTGAGAATCGCTTGATTTTATGATAGAATAAAAGTTGTTTCCGAGGTACTTTGAGACGAAAATACAGTATGTTCCTTTAGTTAAACGGATATAACGGATCCCTCCTAAGGGAAAGCCGAGGCATTCCCCAAATTAGGGAACGTTCTAATGTTACCAAATCGAAAAAATCTGTAGATTGACAACTCGAAAATGAGTTGATAATCTTATATATGGCCGAAGGGAAAAATCCCAGAAACCCAGTAAAAT
>OIZB01001365.1_pt1 | contig 13313 bp, 10 predicted proteins | sample 1588401 | NCBI WGS metagenome assembly OIZB01 (sample SAMN03283270) | human gut metagenome | biome: human-associated habitat; material: feces | host: Homo sapiens | place: USA | collected 2013
GCATCATGACCGGCAAGGTGAGCATGATCAATCAGGAGCAGACCTGTGAGGAGCATCTGGAAATTCTGGATGCGGCTCTGGCTGGCGACTGGGACCGCGCGGCAGACTCCCTGCAGCACCATCTGGAGCTGGCCCGCGACAAGGCAGAGGGCGTCATCAAGGTCATCCGTCTGTGGTAAACATTTGAATGCAAAAAGATCCCGCGTCATCCGGCGCGGGATCTTTTTTGTGTTACAGTGCGTCCAGTTCCTCCTGCAGGCGGGCCAGCGATGCACGGATGGGCAGCTTCTGGGGGCACACGGTCTCGCATTTGCCGCAGCGCACACAGTGCAGGGCCTTCTCGTTGTCTGGGAAGCACTCGGTCCACTGCTTTTTGACTGCTTCTGGCTGCTGGAACATGCCCAGACGGTTCCAGATGCTGAAATTATCCGGGATGTCCACCCCCATGGGGCAGGGCATGCAGTAGCGGCACCCGGTGCAGCCGATCTTGATGCGGCTGTGCAGCACGGCAGCCGCCTGTTCCACAGCTGCATCCTCAGCAGGGGAGAGAGGGACAAAGTGGTCAAAGGTGGTCAGATTGTCTGCCAGCTGCTCCTCGGCACTCATGCCGGAGAGCACCACATGCACGTTGGGGTGTCCGGCCACCCAGCGTAGCGCCCAGGAAGCATCGCTGGCGTCCGAGTGCAGGGCACGCAGCGGCGCGGCGGCGTCTGCGGGCAGAGCGGCCAGCGTGCCGCCCTTGATGGGCTCCATGATGATGAGGGGGACATTCCGCTCTTCGGTGAGGGCGTAGCCCCGGTCGCCTGCGATCTCTTCAGCCCGGTCGTCGGTGTCAAGATAGTTGTATTGCAGCTGGCAGAAGTCCCACGGCTGGTCCCGCAGAATGTGCTCGAAGCCTGCTGCGTTGTCGTGGCAGGAGAAGCCGAAGCTGCGGATGCGCCCGGCGGCTTTCTGCTCCCAGAGCCAATCCACGATGCCCATCTCCTTGGCCGCGTCATAGCGGGCCTTGTGCAGGGAATGCAGCAGGTAGAAGTCGATGTAGTCCACGCCCAGCCGCTGGAATTGCTGCTCGAAGATGGTCTTGGCCTCGTCGAGGGTCTTACAGTTCCAGACAGGCAGCTTGGTGGCGAGGTAGAAGCTCTCCCGGGGCCATTTTGCGATGACGCGGCCCACGAAAGGCTCACTTGCGCCGCCGTGGTAGGGAAAGGCGGTGTCAAAATAGTTGACGCCCGCCTCCCGGGCTGTGTTCAGCAGCTTTTCGGCCCGCACCTCGTCGATGCTGCCGTCCGGCAGGGTGGGAAAGCGCATACATCCATATCCCAGCAGGGAGGTGGAGATGTTCCGTCCGGTGCCGTCTTTTTGGTTCCAGTTCCGATACTCCATAAGCCTTTGTCCGGCGGGGCCTGCCCGCCGCTCCTTTGGTTCTCAGTATAGCAGGAGAAGGTGGGATAGACAAGACGAACACCCCGGCCTGTGAGCGGACGGGGTGTTGTATTCAGGCAAAAAATATGATATTCTATAGATGCTGCATAGGCAGCACTGGTACTGTCTGCAATGTAGGTGGTCACGTCCCTCCGGCCCTGCGCCGGGGAGGTGAGCTTTCTGCTGTCCCCTGACGCATAGGCGAAAGGGGGGATGCTCCATGACATTTGAACAGGTCGTATTATTGCTCTCGCTTCTTGGCGGGGCGATCTACATCACGTTTCAAATCAGCTGGACTATTTTTAACGGCAAAAAGAAATGACCGCCCAAGCTCCCACAGCCAGCGGTCATTTCTTTTGACTTAATGCTGGAAGGACGCTGACCATTCGCAGACAGTGCCTTTCTTATTTACAGTATAGAGCTTTTGCAAGCGCTTGTCAAGCAAAACGAGGGATAAGATGGAACCTTTTAAGATCGGAAATATTACCCTGCCCCACCGGGCAGTATTCGGCCCGATGGCGGGCTTCACGGACGCGCCCTGCCGTCGGCTGATGGCCCAGCACGGCGCAGGCTTTACGGTCAGCGAGATGGTATCCAGCCGGGCGCTGGTCTACCACGACCACAAGACGGTCAGCCTGCTCAAGGCCGAACCCAACGGTGCACCCTATGGCGTGCAGATCTTTGGCGAGGTGCCGGAGATCATGGGCGAGGCCGCAGCGGCCATCGAAGCATACTCCTTCGACTTTCTGGACATCAATATGGGCTGTCCGGCCCCCAAGATCGTCTCGGGCGGCGCGGGCAGCAAGCTGATGCTGGACCCTGACCTCTGCGGCCGCATCGTCGAGCAGGTCAAGGCCCACACCTCCCGTCCGGTGACGGTCAAGATGCGGAAAGGCTGGGACGCCGACCATATCACGGCAGTGGAGTGCGCGAAAGCCTGCGAACAGGCAGGAGCACAGCTCATCGCAGTCCATGCCCGCACCCGGGAGCAGATGTACACCCCGGGCATCGACCCGGACATCATCGCCAAGGTCAAGGCGGCAGTGAAGGTGCCCGTGCTGGGCAACGGCGACATCCACACGGCAGAGGATGCCGTGGAGATGATGTCCCGCACCGGCTGCGACGGCGTCATGATCGCCCGGGGAGCGCTGGGCGACCCGTGGCTCTTTGAGCGGGTGAATGCCGCCATCGAGGGCCTGCCCACCCCCAAGGAGCCGAATCTGCAGGCCCGGATGAACGCTCTCCGCCGTCAGGTGGAGGAGATGGTGGAGCAGAAGGGCGAGTATACGGCCATGCCGCAGGCCCGCGCCCAGACCATGCACTATATGAAGGGCCTCAAGGGCGCTGCCGCCCTCCGCCGCTGCTGCTGCACCCTGTCCCGTCTGGAAGATCTGGACGAGCTGATCGCAGCAGTATTCGAAGAGCAGCGCAAAGCCGGGCAGGACCCGGACGATGTGCGGGAAGTCCCCTTCCCGTAATGCCTATTCGCTGCGGGTCAGCTCGTCGAGGTTCTGGGTGAAGCAGGGCAGACAGTGGGCCATGAACCAGTCGGCCTCGGGACAATGCATCCCTTCCAGCGCCTCCTGCTGCTGACGGAGCGCGGCGTCGAACTCATGGTTGCCGCTGCGCTGTTCCTCCATGCACTTGACGAGGGCTGAGAGCCGGTCGGCGGCTTTCAGCAGACGCTTTTCCTCGGCGGTCAGCAGGCTGCCAGAGATGAAAGGACTGACCTCCTCGGCCAGCTCCGGCGGCAGCAGGCGGGTCATGGAATCCACGCTCTCGGTCTCCAGCGCCTTGTAGGCGTCCCGCAGGCCGGGGCTGCTGTACTTGACCGGCGTGGGCATATCGCCGGTGATGATCTCGGGTGCATCGTGATAGAGCGCCGCCACCGCCACCGTCTTGGGGCGGCAGGGGGTGCCGGTGTACCGCCGCGCGATGAGGCAGAGGATGTGTGCCATCAGGGCGGTGTCACAGGTGTGCTCGCTGAGGGATTCCGGGCGGGTGGAGTGCATCAGACTCCACCGGGTGATGTATTTCATCCGCGCCAAAAGGGCGCTGAAGGGATATAGCTTCATGGCGGCCTCCTTGAAGTGTCTTTGAGAGGGTTATACCTGCCCGGCGGGCGAATGTCAAGCAAAATGTGAAAATTCTTTTTTTCCACACAGCCGCGTGCTATACTGAACGCGAAAACGATGCAGGCTCCGGGCCTGTGCCGCCCCTCCGGGCGGGGAAAGAGGATACGATGGACGATCTGAATCATCAGGCCGGGAGCGCCCGGCTTCTCAATATGCCGGGGCGGCGGAATCAGATGCTCCGCACGATGCTGCTCTGTGCGCTGACGGCGGCGGTGTTCTTCCTGCCGTTCTATCTCATAGATGGCGGCTTTTTCCACTACGCCGGCGATTTCAACAGCCAGCAGATCAGCTTTTACCGTTACATGAACGGCTTCATCAAGGGGGGCGGCTACCCTGACGGCATGGCCGGTGCGGCCCGGAACACCTTCTCGTGGGCCACCGACCTCGGCAGCGGTGCGATGAACGCCTACTCCTTCTATCTGTACGGCTCGCCCTTCTTCTGGCTGTCGCTCATCTTCCCCCAGAACTGGCTGCCCTACCTCATGGTGCCCCTGCTCATCCTCAAGTTCGCGGTGGCGGGCGGCGGCTCATACCGCTACCTCTGCCGCTACGTCCGCCGCACCGACTATGCGATGCTGGGCGCCTGCCTGTATGCATTCTCGGGCTTCAGCGTCTACAATGTCTTTTTTAACCACTTTGTGGATGTGGTGGCCCTCTTCCCGTGGATGCTCTGGGCGCTGGATGAGACGCTCTACGAGCAGGAAAAGCACTATGGGCTTTTCGCGTTCTGGGTGGGGGTCAACCTGCTCAACAACTATTTCTTCTTCATCGGGCAGGTCATCTTCCTTGTCATCTACTTTATCTGTAAGCTGACCACCAGAGATTTCCCGATGAATCTCCGGCTCTTTGCCCGGCTGGCGTTTGAGAGCCTGCTGGGTGCAGCGCTGGGCTTCGTCCTGCTCTGGCCTGCCGTGCTGAGTCTGCTGCAGAACCCGCGAACCATCGATCTCTCGTCGGGATGGGGCTTCCTGACCTACTCGAAGGTGCAGCAGTATCTGGCCATTCTGCTGAGCTGGATCCTGCCGCCCGACTCGCCCTATATCACCTCTATCTGGTCGGAGGGCATCATCAAATGGACGAGTATGTCCGCCTACCTGCCCCTGTGCAGTCTGGCAGGCGCGATGGCCTACTGGCGGGCACGGCAGGGTGACAGCAAAAAGCGCATCGTTGCCGTCTGTGCCGTCTTTGCGCTGGTGCCGGTGCTCAACAGCGCCTTCTATGCCCTCAATTCCAGCTACTACGCCCGCTGGTACTATATGCCGGTGCTCATCCTCTGCGCCATGACGGCCTGCGGGCTGGAAAGTCCCGACATCACCGCCGACGAGCTGGACGCTCCGGCGCGGGGCATCGGCTGGCTGATGCTGGCGACGCTGGCGTTTGCCGTGGTGCCGGTGCAGGACAGCAGCACCAAAGAGTGGTCGCTGGGCGTTCTGCAGAATCCCGGCCAGTATTTCGTCGTTCTGGGCTTTGGTCTGGGGGGACTGGTGCTCTATCACTTTATCTGCCGCCGCTGGCGGGGCAGCCGGGCCTTTGCCCGCCGGATGACGGCGGCGGTGCTGGCCTTTGCCTGCCTGTTCAGCATGGTGCACATCGGCATCGGCAAGTTCGGCCAGTGGCACACGGACAGCGACCTTGTGGAGCAGTACACCTCGGCCCTCCAGCTTAAAGACGACCTGCCGGAGGGCGACTGGCGTGTGGACACTTATGAGACCCACGACAACCTCGGCCTCTGGCTCGATAAGAGCTGCCTGCAATACTTCGGCAGTACGGCCGCGCCCAGCATCCTCAGCTTCTACCCGGCGCTGGACGTCAAGCGGGATGTCCGCAGTGAGCCGGAGATTTCGAACTATGCCCTGCGGGGCCTGCTGAGCGTGAAATACCTCATCACCACCCCCGAAAAGCAGGAAGATTTTCTCGCCGCTGCCGACGAGGGGTGGGACTACTACGACACCCGGGACGGCTTCATGCTCTACGAGAACGAAAACTACGTCCCCATGGGCTTCACCTACGACTACTACATCACCGAAGAGGAGTACGAAGCTACGGTGAAGAACACCCGTTCGAACCTTCTGATGCGTGCGCTGGTGCTCAGCGAGGAGGATGCCGCAGTCTATGGCCAGTATCTCAAAAAGCTGCCCGAGGAGAAGCGGAACGACCTGTGGTATGACACCTACATCTCCGACTGTGCCGACCGCCGGGCCTCTGCGTGCAGCGTGTTCCAGATGACCAACTCCGGCTTCCATGCGGAGATCGACCTCGGAAAGGAGGACCTCGTCTTCTTCTCCGTCCCCTACGACGACGGCTTCACGGCCTACGTCAACGGTCAGGAGACCGACATCCTCCGGGTGGATGAGGGGCTGATGGCGGTTCTGGCCCCGGCGGGGGAGAACACCATCGATTTCGTCTATCAGGCCGACGGCTTCTCGCTGGCCAGCAAGGTCTCGCTGGCCGGGCTGGCGGTGTTTGTGGTATACACGGGGTATTTTTTCTGGAAGAAAAAGAAACGCTGTTGAATCCCCCGCTGTCAATACACATTCTCCCTTAAAAAGCAAGGCGCTTTTTGTGGAAAGAGCGAATAGCCTCCCCGGCCAAAACGTGATAAAATGAACACGTTGTGCTGCCCAGAGCGGCCGGAAAGGAAGAGCGAAAAATCATGGAGCAAAGCTGTTTGATGCCGGGACAGGAACGATGGGAGTCGTTCCGGGATGCAAATGGAGTGTCGAAGATCCGCTATTCTTACTGCTCGCTGAAGGGACGGCTGTTCCACTGCGTCAGCCGCAGCCGGGAAGAGGCCGAGCGGCTGTGCGAGGACTGGCTCGTGGGTCAGGACCGCTGCTACCGCAGCTGAAGAATGCTTTGGAAGGACTGCCGTGCACGGAGACGCTGCACGAGCTGTCGGAATAAGGAACACTGTGCAGAAAAAAGCGGAGACTTCCCGAACAGGGAGGCCTCCGCTTTCTGCATTCACACCCTCTCTTTCTGCCGCATACATCGGTGGGAAGGGGGAATGCAATGTGAACGTCTATCTGTTTTCGGCGGTCGTCCTGCTGCTGCCTGCGCTCTGCACCGCGCTGGGTGCGGCGGGGGTCTTTCTGGTGCGGCGGGCCGACGAGCCGCGCACCCGGCGGATGCTCTGCGGCATGGCGGCGGGCATCATGCTGGCCGCCAGTGTGTGGAGCCTGCTCCTGCCCGCCATCGAGCGGGCAGAGGCCGGGTCGCTGCCGGTCTGGCTGGCCCCGGCAGCGGGGCTTGTGCTGGGCGCTGTGGGCTTGCTGCGACTGGAAGAAGCCGCCGGGCGGCTGATGCACGGCGGCGGGAGGGAGCATGGCCGGATGGGCCGGGTCGTGCTGGCTGTGACCCTCCACAACCTGCCGGAGGGGATGGTGGTGGGCCTTGCGGCGGCGCTGGCGCTGCGGGGCGAGCCGGAGGCCGTCAGCGGGGCACTGGCCCTTGCGCTGGGCATCGGCCTGCAGAACATCCCGGAGGGCGCGGCGGTGAGCCTGCCGCTGGCACAGGCCGGGCAGGGGAGGCGGAAAGCCTTCTGCGCCGGGGCTGCGTCGGGCCTCGTGGAGCCGCTGGGGGCGCTGCTGGCGCTGGCCCTCGCGGGCTGGGTGAGCGCCGCCCTGCCGTGGCTGATGAGCGCCGCCGCCGGGTGCATGGTCTGCGTGACGGCGCAGGAGATGATCCCCGAGGCTGTGGGGCAGGACGAACCGGCGGGCGTCATCAGCGTGGTGCTGGGCTTTGCCCTCATGATGGCACTGGACATCGCGCTGTAACAAAAAATCCGATGCAGATGCATCGGATTTTTTAGGTTCAGCCCTCTTTTTCGAGATAGACCGTCGTGGAGGGAAAGGCAAATTCCACACCGTCGGCCTTCATCACGTCCATGATGTTCAGGTTCAGGTCGTTCTGCATCCGCAGGAAGACGCCGTAGTCGGCAGTGCGAAGATAGGCGGAGACCATCAGGTTGATGCTGGAATCGCCGAAGCCGGTCATCCGGACAAAGGCGGTGTCCTCGTAGGCGTCGGGGCTGGCTTTCAGCATGGCGGTCAGGTCAGCCATCAGCTTTTCCAGCTGGGGGCGGGTGGTGTCGTAGGTGACGCCCAGCGTAAAGCGGTAGAGCCGCTTGTTGCGGAGAGTGGCGTTGTTGATGGTGGCGCTGCTGACGGTGCTGTTGGTGAGGATGTAGACCGAGTTGTCCAAGGCCCGTACCTTGGTGGAACGGAAGTTGATGTCCACCACTTCGCCCTCCACCTCGCCGACGGAGATCCAGTCGCCGATGGAGAAGGGCTTGTCCAGCAGGATGACCACACCGCTGAAGAAGTTCTTGGCCATGTCCTGCGCGGCCAGCGAGATGGTCAGGCCGACAAGACCCGCACTGGCCACGATACTGCCCACAGGCAGGCCGCTCTCCTGCGCGATGGTCGCGCCGCAGAGCAGGACGACAACGATCTTGTAGGCCTTATCCAGCAGGGTGAGGAGGGTGCGGTTGGTGCGGACTTCCTCGCTGGACGAGGCCAGCAGGAGGGCCGCGATGCCGGAGGCGTGGTAGAAGCCGGTGCCGATGAGGAAGACCAGCAGCATCCGGTAGACCTTCAGCAGGAGGGCCGGGAAGCCGGGAATGGCCCACGGCAGGCTGCGCAGGGCCAGATAGATGCCGGTATACCACGCGATGCGGGCGGCGGGGCTGGCGAAGCTCTCCAGCAGGGGATGGGTAAAGGCGAAATGCCAGCTGCGCTGCAACAGGCGGGGGAAGAGCTTTTTCCGGAGCCAGCGGCAGCAGACCCAGCCGACGAACAGCAGAGCCAGCGCACAGACGCACCGGGCTGCAAAGGCGAACCAGCCTTCCAGCAGCAGCCCGGCGAACGAAAAGCCTAAATCATGGATGGTAAAGATCATAAAAACAAATTCCTTCCGGACGAATGATGATGGAATCAGTATAGCATACTCCGGCCTCCGGCGCAAATCCGGGGCGGGTTGTTAAAAAGTTGAACAAAGGGGCTTGACAAGAAGGGGAGAGCGCGTTATACTCTGCCCAGAAAGTTCGTTTCAGGGCGGGGTGTGATTCCCCACTGGCGGTACAGCCCGCGACCACTCCCAAAGAGTGCTGACCCGGTGAGACTCCGGGGCCAACGGTATAGTCCGGATGCAAGAAACGGCAGACAAATCGGTTTGTTTGTGCGCGCCCTGTTATAGTGTTAGGCTATGGCAGGGCGCGTTTTCATTTGTCTTCCCGGTTCCGGCGCGTGCGAAAAGGGCTTTCCAGTCTTTATTGAGTGGGGCAGCTGCCCCGGGAGGAAAATTATGAGAAAAGATACGACCCACAACCTGACCGTCGCCGCTATGCTCAGCGCCGTGGCCTTCATCCTGATGTTCATCGAGTTCCCCATCCCGATGCTCATCCCGTCCTTCGTCAAGATGGACTTCTCCGACCTGCCCGCTCTGCTGGGTGCCTTTGCCCTTGGCCCGGTGTACGGTGTGATCATCAGCTTTATGAAGAACCTGCTCCATGTGGTCATCAAGGGCACCTCTACCGCGCTGGTGGGTGAGCTGTGCAACTTCATGCTGGGTGCGGTGTTCTCCGCACTGGCCGGCTACCTCTACAAGCACCACAAGAGCCGCAAGAACGCCATCATCGGCGCAGTGGCCGGTGCCGTGGCCATGGCCCTGTTCAGTGTGCCGTCCAACTACTTCATCACCTACCCGGCCTACGTCAAGTTCTACCACATGCCGCTGGAGGCCATCCTGGGCATGTATCAGGCTATCCTGCCCTCTGCCAACAGCCTGATCAAGTGCCTGGTCATCTTCAATATGCCCTTCACTCTGGTCAAGGGCCTGCTGGATGCCCTGATCTGCATGTTGATCTATAAGCCGCTCTCTCCCATCCTGCATGGCCGGAAGTGAGTGACAAAAAAGAAAGGACGCGAGAGCGTCCTTTCTTTTTTGCTATTTGAGAGATTATTTCGTTTGTGTCAACTCCTGATAGCGTTTCATCAGGAACGCTACACAATCGGCTTCAGAGGTGTCCTTGACTGATAAACCATAGGCCTGCATGACGGCCCTGTCGTTTGCGATATGGGCTTTTAACAGCGGTTCAGGCATGGCCAGAGGATTGTACAAATCTGCAAGACAATTGTTTGGATACATTGCTCGTGCGTTAAGAATGGCCTGTGCAGTTTGTTCTATTTTGGCTTTTTGTTCTAAGGTGGGAGTAGGCCAAGGAAAATTGTTATAAACTGCGGGGGAATACCTGAAATCGCTTTTTATCCTACCACAAGTAACACGCATCCACGCATTATGAACATTAGATGTCAGAACTCCGAATTCATAGATTGTGACATTTGGAATAATACTGCAAGCGTCTCCGGCAATTACACTAGAGGGCATAAAACCAATCGGGATATACCGCCTATTCTGTGAAGAATGTCTTGGAAACACAAGATAGGTTGATAACGGTTGCCGAATTTGGCAGAAAAGGTAAGGATAATCGGCCATTTTCTGTATCCGATCTGCATTACTGCTTTTTCGCAAAGCACGGACTTTTTCAAGGCGTTCTGTGATTTCTTTTATATTTACATAATCAGAGACATTACCATCCTTAAACCATAAGCAATATCTGGAATAGCTATTTACATTATCATGTAAGAATTCTTTTGCACCTATAAAAGGCTTGATGTATTTTGCCAATACGGGATATTGCTTCTCAAGTTCTTCTTTCTCTGTTATGCTAAGTGTTAAAGCACCATCATCTGTCGGAGGACTACCGGTGGTCATTTTGGGTAAACCATTTTGAGGTTTATTAATTCTGTTTGTAATCCAAATGTCAGGAGCATCTAATAGATAGGGGTTTATATGTTCTGCTTTTGTTTTTGTTTCTTCAGTATAAATGAATTTTGTATGAGAGCGGCTAAAGTTGGAGAAACCGATGATGACACAATGAACTGCCGCTTTTTCATTTGCCTCACTGTCCCATACAAAAGAACGATATGCGAAGTGAATTTCAGCACCAGAATCAATCATTTTCTTCCAAAATGTTGGAACGGATTCGCCCTGACAAATAGAATTCGTGGAGACAAATGCAATTTCGATATTCGTGCTGGATGTATTGATATAATCTAGCGCTTTTTTGTACCAGCAGATCACATAATCAAGTTTGGTTTCTATTTCACCCTGTCCCCAGATATCGTTCATATCGTGAGCTTGATCTTTTGTTCGGACAGATTGCCCAACAAACGGTGGGTTTCCCATGATATACGATAATTTGGAGGGGGAGATGATGGAAGCCCAATCCATCTGCAAGGCATTCCCGATATGGATATTTACATTGCTTTTTAATGGAAGAAAATCAAGATGCATTAAGACAACATCTTCAGTTTCCTTCATCATCTGGCTTTCTGCAATCCAAAGAGCGGTTTTTGCAACATCACCGGCAAAATCGTTGATTTCGATGCCGTAAAACTGGGAGATGGAGACTTTAATGGGATTCCAATTGGTATCACCAAAGATGACCTGTCCGTTTTGCAGTTCCCTTAAAATGTCATTTTCCAGACGGCGGAGCGAAATATAGGTTTCTGTCAAGAAGTTGCCAGAGCCACAGGCTGGGTCTAAAAAGGTCAGTCCGGCTAATTTGTTCTGAAACTCTTCCAGCTTCTTTTTCTTTTGCTTCTGTACACCAATTGTTAGAATCTCTGCGAATTCGTTTTTCAAATCATCCAAAAACAGCGGGTCGATTACCTTGTGGATATTCTCAATCGAGGTGTAGTGCATCCCGCCTTTCCGTCTGGTAACCGGATTCAACGTGCTTTCAAAAACAGCGCCGAAAATGGTAGGCGAAATATCCCGCCAATTAAAATGCCCGGCTTCCGCAAGAGCGTCTTTGATTTCCTGTGTGATTTTTGGAATGATAATATCCTCGTTGGCAAATAGGCCGCCGTTGACATAGGGGAATGCTTCCAGCTCTTCCGAAAGATATAGGTCGGGTCGGTCAGGATAGGGAGTATCCAAAACCTTAAACAGTGACAACAGAGCCGGACGCAGGTCTTTTGGCTCGTATTGAGCAATGTATCCGCTAAAGGAATCTTTTTGCTCAAACAGACCGGCATCCTCAGAGTAAAGGCAGAATACCAGCCGGACGCAAAGAACATTCAGGCTTTCGAGGGCTTTTTTGCTTTCTGGGTCATGGTACTGCTTCAAAAATGCATCATAGATTTTGCCAACGAGTTTGCCCGCTTCTTGTGACAAATCTACTTCTTTAGAGACTTGGACAACTTTTTTCTCCAGCAGAAAGTCCAGAAGCGAAGAATTGTGGTGAAGATCATCGATATTGATTTTTACAACATTATTTTCAGGAACGCGGGTATCCATATCGTAAATCCACAGTTCCTGAAAATTGGAAGTGATGATCCACTTTGCTTTCTCAGAAGTTGGCAGATTATCATTGTAGCGTTTGGCCTGTTCGTAAGGAGTGAGTTCGGTTCCACCGGACTGCGAGATCTTCTTGTCCAGAGGAATGCCTTCTGACTTCTGTTCAATAATGATTTTTGTTTCAGGGATATAGGCATCGATTCTTTTTGTGTTTCCGTTAACGATTACTTTTTTCTGAAACTCAATTCTGTCGGTTGCATCAGTACAACCCAGCAAGCGCTGCAAGATATCCAGCCAATAGGAGCGGTCGTCCTCGTCTTCTCTGCCTTTATTATGCCACTTTTGAATCAATTGCCGTGCCGCTTCACGCTTTTCTGCATTTGTCATAATGTAATCTCCCTGTTTTGTGTATTAAGACAGCGCGCCCTTTTCCAGCCACTTGCCCCGGGCAAGGCGGATAAGGAACAGCAGGCCGCGCACGCAGAGCTCGAAGCACATCGCACCCCACACGCCCACAAGGCCGAACCGGGGAGCCAGCAGGAACGCCAGCGTCAGCCGGATGCCCCACATGCTGACGAGGTTCAGCACAAAGCAGCCGGCGCTGTCGCCGGCGCCCTGCATGGCCCCGCTGGCAACGATGCTGGCTCCGAACATGGGCTCGGCCAGAGCTTCGATCCGCAGCACCTGCGCACCCAGTGCAATGACTGCGGTGTCTGCGGTGAAGATGCCCATCAGATTGGGCGCAAACAGATACATGCCTGCACCGGTCAGAGCCATGATGCCTATGCCCATGCAGGTGCACAGCCAAGCAAAACGTCTGGACATATCCCGGCGGTTTGCGCCTACAGCCTGACCGACCAGTGCAAGGGCGGCATCCTGAATGCCGTAGCCTGCCATATAGCACAGGCTTTCGGCGCTTACGCCCAGACTGTTGGCAGCAATGGCGGTGGTGCCAAGGCCGGATACGATGCGGATGAGCAGCACCTGTGCGGAGGAAAGGGCCGCGCGTTCGGCAGCCAGCGGCGTGCCCACCTTCCAGAGGTTCTGCAGGCAGGCTCTGGTGATCTGCCAGGAGCCGGGCTTGCGGATGCACAGCGGGCCATCGCGGAGCAGCAGCAGTGCCAGCGTCAGCGTGCCGCTGATGGCAGTGGCAAAGCTTTCTGCCTCGTCTTCATCCATATCATCAGGAAACAAGCAGAAGATGTGTGCCAACTCATGCACCAGGGTAGAACGCTGCCGCTCGGGAGTCATGCAGGTATTCAGCACGATGTAAGGGCGGCCATCAATGGTGCCATTCATGCCGGAGAAATGAGCGTTATCCATTTCGCACAGGTACAAAGGAATTCCCTTGTTTTCCATGGCGCCAATAAGGTTTGGAATCGGCCCTTCTTC
>OIZB01001375.1_pt1 | contig 13187 bp, 8 predicted proteins | sample 1588401 | NCBI WGS metagenome assembly OIZB01 (sample SAMN03283270) | human gut metagenome | biome: human-associated habitat; material: feces | host: Homo sapiens | place: USA | collected 2013
CCGCTGTCAGCCGGTCCGCGTAGGTCCGCAGGGTGTCCCGCTCCCGGGCGCTCTCCGCAATGGCCGCCTCGGCCTCCTCCCGCCTGCGCTGGAGCTCCTCCAGCTGCCGGTCGGTCTGCTTCAGATCCGCTGCCGCCGTGCCGGTGACCCCCGGAAAAGCAGCCGCGCTGAAGCCGTGGGCCCGCAGGACCTCCATTACCGGCTCCTCCGCCGCCCGGTGGCAGAGGAGCAGCAGGTATCGCTGCTGCTTGTCGGCGCTGATCTCCAGCAGCTCCGCAGGCAGCGCCTCCAACTCTAGCCGCAGGGCGCCCACGTCCGTTCCCGCGGGGCAGGTCCCCAGGCGGGAGAGCACGTGCTCCGTTCCCTCCGCCTCCAGCGGCAGGTCCAGATCCTGCCAGGGCAGCAGCCCTGCCCGGCGAGCCTGAAGGCGGGACATCTCGGTCTGGATCCCGGAAAGGGTCCGCAGCCGCTCCCCCACGTCTTGGGTGACGGTTTTGGCCTGCGCCTCCAGTCCACCGCCCAGAAACTCCTTCTCTGTGACGAGCCTGCGCTTGACAAACAGCCCGTCCTTCACCTGTCCGTACCGCCGCATGGCGGCCAGGGCGGTGTTCACCTCCGCCAGGGCGCCTTTGGCCTCCGCCAGGCGGGAGCTCTCCCGCTCCAGCAGGCCGGACCAGTCCTCCCCGGCGGTCTCCGGCTCCCGGATCTCCACACAGCCCAGCCGCTGGAGCTGCCCCAGCAGCTCTTCCCGGCAGGCTGCCATGGCGATCACCCGGAGCCTCTTCATCTTTACAATGGCCATGTCAGTCTTTCACAACCCTTCCGACAATGAGATCGGCAGCCATGTCCAGCCGCTTCTCCGCCTCACGGCGCAGGCGCTCCGCCTCCGCCTGGGCTTCTTGCCCGATCTCGTCTCCTCTGGCCGCAGCTCTTGCCTCCGCCTGACGGAGCAGCTCCCGCCCCCGGTCCGCAGCGGCAGCCCGCGTCTGCTGCAAGAGCGCAAGACCGTCCCGCTGTGCATCGGCGACGATCTGTTTCGCCTTTGCTTCTGCGGAGGCCTTGCGCTCCCGGTTATCCGCCTCCACGCGTGTGATGTTCTCGATGACTTCCAGTGGCATCTTCTTCACCTCTTTCCTGTCATGGGGCTTCTCTATGCGAAATGGATGGCTTCAGGGCCTCCCTGCCGCCGCTTGCCGGCGGCAGGAATACCCGGATGGTCGTCTATAGCGCGTCGTTCCTTTCCAGGGCAGTCTCCCCGTTCGTCTTATCTTAGGCAGCTTCGGGGGCAATTATCCGCGGAGTGCGCCCAAGTCTTTGCGGTCGATCTGCGGGCTCAATCCGGCTTTGACCAATGCATGTTTTTCGACCGGCTCACCATTCGAGCGTTCAGATCCGGCGGTGCTCAACCCCGCGGCTCTTTTTCCTCTTTCTTAGTGCTCCGGTCCAGCAGGGCGGCCAGCTCGTTCAGTTCTGTCCCCGCCTGGTCCATCGCCCGGGGCAGCTGAGACAGGTTGACCTCAACTTTCCGCAGCTCCGCCGTCACATGGGAGGCGGTGGACTCGAAGGAGGACATCAGCGTCACATACTGGGCCCGGAACAGCTCCACCGTGCGGCGCAGCCTGGCGGTGGTGGACGCCTCCAGCTCAGCGGCCCGTTTGTGGGCGTCGCACTCGATGTCCCCCACCCGGTCCCGGAACTGGGCGTAGGCCTCCGCCTCCGGCCGGAGCCGCTCCAGCTCAGCGGCCAGCCGTTCAGCCTCCGGCTTGAATGCCTCCAGCCCCTGCCGGGCTGTGCGCTCCTGCTCCAGCTCGGACTGGGCCTGCTCCCGGAGGGCGGTCTCCGTCTCCAGCCGCGTCTGCAGCTCCCGGACCTGGGTCCGCAGGCTGTCCGCCTCTGTCTGCAGGTCCTCGTTCTCCTTCTGCAGCCTCTCCTGGACGGCGGCGGCCTCCTTGGCAGTCTGCTCAATATAGTGGATCACATCCTGCTTGTCGAATCCGCCGAACGCGACGCTTTTGAATGCGTAGTTCTCCATGGTCCGCTTCTCTCTTTCCCGAATGAAAACTTTAACTCCACTTTAGCACAGAACCCCGGCGTTTACAAGGGTTTGAAAATTAACATAAAAAATCCAAAAAAACTCTTGCATTTTGAAATCAGACATGCTATTATAATAAAGCTGTCCGGCAGGACAGGATGTGCGCCCTTAGCTCAGCTGGATAGAGCGTCTGGCTACGGACCAGAAGGCCGGGGGTTCGAATCCCTCAGGGCGTACCAGCAAGAAGCCTGTGTTCTCTAAGAACACAGGCTTCTCTGTTTTTCTCCGGTCCTTCCCCCGCTTCGTCTCTGCCCATATCACGCCACAGGCCGGTGAAATTTCAGGCTACTTCTACCATTACTATCAGTTCCTCGCTGCTGTCAGGATGCCGCTGACCGTGTTTACCGCCTGGATCTGGGTGTCTTTGGTGACGTGGGCGTAGGTGTCCAGCGTGAATCCGGCGCTGTAATGGCCCATCATTCCAGAGACTGTTTTCACGTTTCCCCCGTTCTGCCGGGCGATACGCCGCTGGATACGGAGCGTTTTTCTCTGGAAGTCAATGCCTGTCCATTTTAATCCCAACAGCTCTCCCCGCCGCAGGCCGGTTGTCCAGGTCCATGTAGCAGCGTTCATACACGCCGCTTTTCCCGGCCTTCTGAAAAAACGCTGTCAGCTGATCCGGTGTCAGGTCCTTCACCTCCTGCGCTCCACCTTTCGCAGTGTGCGCAGCTCTTGGCCGGGGTTGTTCGGATGAGCGACTGTTCCGCCTCTACTTCCATGGCGGGGGACGGCATTTGGCGAAGATTCCGCACTGTTTTGCATACAAGTCTTTTTGCTTTACAGCGGTTCTCTTTGCTTTGAACGTCCTCCTTTTTCAGCAGCTCTTTATAGAGCCACTGTATCTCCAGAGAGGAATTGCCCGGGCTTCCGGCCAGAGTTATCAAAGAATTGACAGCTGCGGAGGCGGATTGTGTCGGGACAGCTTTCCATCTTTCGATTCAGTATATCAGGCCGCAGCTGGAGCGTCTGGACTGCCTCCGCTTTCATATCCGCAAGCAGCAGGAAGCACAGCAAAGCTGACCGGCAGCACAAACACAAGACTATTTTTCGGGAAGGAATTTTTATGAGGCTCCAGGACAACGCCGCCTTTGCGCCGCTGCGCTGCGTTTTGGCCGGATTTTTCAAAAGCATCTCCCATGCGCCGTCCAGATCTGTGTCTGCCTGGGGCTGAGTGCTGTTCCTTGCATCTGGAATTTCCGGATGGCGGAAGCGCAAATGACGGCTTTCAATCTGCGGAGTCTTTCCGTCGGTACAGGGTGAGCGTGTACATCGGAGCCGTTGGCTCGCCCTTCCATCCAGAGCCATCGTGTCGAACCTCCACATATTGTTCCCGTGATTTGGAGAACACTATTTCTAAATTACGCATTTGGAGGATCGTATATGGAGTCATTGTGGGAACAGACGTCCGGACATACAGGGTTTTGTCATCTGGAGCAGGATGCAAAGACCGATGTATTGATTATCGGCGGGGGGATAGCGGGGGTTTTATGTGCATATCTGCTGCACCAGGCCGGAGTCCTCTATCTGCTCTTGGAAGCTGAGACAATTGGCGGCGGGATCACCAAAAACACCACCGCCAAAATCACCTCCCAGCACGGCCTGATCTATGACAAGCTGATCCGTAAATTTGGAGCTGGCCAGGCCAAACAGTACCTTGATGCCAATGAAGCGGCCCTTCAGAAGTACCGGGAGCTGTGCCGCGGCATGGACTGCGACTTTGAAGAAAAGACTGCCTATGTGTACTCTCTGAATGACCGCCGGAAAATCGAACGGGAGCTGGATGCCCTGGAAAAACTGGGGGTTCCTGGGGAATTTACAGACCGCCTCCCCCTCCCCTTCCCTGTGGCCGGAGCAGTTCGATATCCAAACCAGGCCCAGTTTCATCCGCTGAAATGGATCGCCGCGATTTCAAAGAGCCTGCACATCTGCGAGCACACGCCGGTGCGGGAGCTGGTCGGAACAACTGCAATTACGGATTATGGAAAAGTCACGGCAAACAAAATAATTGTAGCCACCCACTTTCCCTTTTTGAATAAGCACGGCAGCTTCTTTGCCAAACTGTATCAGCACCGCTCCTATGTGATTGCCCTGGAAAACGCCCCGAATGTAGACGGCATGTATGTGGACGAGGCCCAGACGGGCATGTCCTTTCGCAACTACAAGAATTTGCTGCTGGTAGGCGGCGGAGACCACCGCACCGGAAAACAGGGCGGGGCCTGGCAGGAACTGCGGGATTTCGCCCAGCGGCACTATCCCAAGGCCGCGGAGACATCCCACTGGGCTACCCAGGACTGCATGTCTCTGGACGGCGTTCCCTATATCGGCCCCTATTCCGCCAGCGCATCCGACCTGTATGTGGCCACCGGTTTCAACAAGTGGGGAATGACCTCCGCCATGGTATCGGCCATGGTCCTGTGCGATCTTGTCCAAGGGAAGCAGAGCCCCTATGCCGAGGTGTTTTCCCCCTCCAGAACGATTCTTCGCCCCCAATTGGTGGTCAATGGCTTCGAGGCCGTGGTCAACCTCCTGACCCCTTCCGCCAAGCGTTGTCCCCATCTCGGCTGCGCGTTGAAATGGAACCCGCAGGAGCACACGTGGGATTGCCCCTGCCACGGCTCCCGTTTTACAGAGGAGGGCAGGTTGATCGACAACCCGGCAACGGGGAATCTGAAAAAGTAGTGCCGCCGAATGAAACAGCTCCATCTGTGTTTCCTGTCTGAGACGCAGATGGAGTTTGCATAACAAGCATGATCTTTCCCCCAATCCCTAGTCTGTTGCCCCGGCCGCAGAAGATGCACAGAGTCCTTCCGGAAAAGGCAATCGGCCGATCCGGTCTTGCCGCATGGTTCAGGCCCTGCCTCTCATCCCTCTCCGGCGGAATATGGGCAGCAGTTCCGGCTGGTTTTGGAACCATCTGTATATAGGGAGATAGTATCCGCATTGCTCCCTTTTGAACAGCAATCTATATCCGGTATCCGATATATAGGTGCGCCCCTTCTCCATCAGTACGATTCTTGATCCCCTGTTCCGTTGAAGATGTGGTCCGCCTTCGCGCCGTCATATCCCCTACGCCAGAAATGCCGGTTTCCATATTTATCTCATGTTCGCATGCTTTCATAGATCATCAGACTATTTTTCCCCTTTCAACACCCCATAATCTGTGAAACGCTGTACTTGGGCGGGATACCTGCCAATATGTGAACATGATCTTTGTACGCCTCTCCTCTATAATTTCTGTCCCCTTGTACTCACACAATTTCCTCCTTTGGTTCTTGTAGCAGTTGGCAGACCTCCATTGTTCTACCAAAGGAGGATATTTTTTCGGCATGGCTAAAGCTTTTTGGAACCATCGGTTTTGCCGGTGGTTCTCTTTTTCAAAAAAGCAGCAGGGCGGATTTCTCCGCCCTGCTGTCTTATTCTGATTTGTCTCAGGCCACCTGATTCCAGAAGCGATAAAGGATCACCGCGAACTGGGCGCGGGTGGCTGTTCCAGCGGGGTTCAGCGTCCCTGCGCTGGTGCCGCCCACGATGCCGTTGGCCACGGACCACTGCAGGGGTTCCACTGCGTACCCCGCCACGCTGCCGGCATCCGGATAGGCGCTCAGATCGGCCCGCTGGCCGTTGGCATAATTCCGCAGTTCCGCAAAGCGGTACAGCAGGGCCACCAGCTGCTGCCGGGTCACCGCCGCACCGGGGTTGGTACCGTCGGAGATGCCGTTGTCCATGGCCCAGGTGCGTGCCTCTGCCATGTTGGCGGGAGACTTTTCGCTGAGCCGCGCCAGGATCATCCACACCTGCTGGCGGGTGATACTGCCGTTGGGGCTGAACGTCGTGGCCGTGGTGCCGTTGACGTAGCCGTTGTCATAGGCCCAGACAATCTCATCGTAGGCCCAGAAGGTCTCCGGTACGTCGGCAAAGAAGGCGTTCTCCCCAGTGCGGGCGAAGGTGACTTCGATGGTCACCCGGCCGCGGGGCTGTTCAAAGGTATAGGTGCCGTCCCGATTGGCGGTGACGTCGATCTCCCGGCCATTCCGGTCGGTGACGATGACCTCGTCCACCTCATAGCCGCTGTCGGGATCCGGGGTGATGGTCACCTTGTCGCCCTCCTCGGGAGTCCGGGGATTCACCTTCACGCTGCCGCCGTTGCCGACATCCAGGATGGGGGAGTAACTGGGATCGCTGTCGCCGCCAGAGCCGGTGGATGGGGCAGAATAATAAACCTCATACCCTCCCGAGATCTGCCGCACATAGTAGTTTGCGGCACACTGGATATTCGCCGCACTGAAAGCATGGCCGTTTGTGTAAATAGAGATGTTCTTGGAGACGGAAACCGTTTCACTGATATCCTTCAGCAGATATACAGCCGAACCGCTGGGCGCGGCGGAGATCGCCTCTGCCAGCGTCTCGTAGTACGTCTCTGTGTTTCCGGACACCACATAAGCGGCATCAGAGGCTGCGGCTTCTTCCACATTTACCTGGTTCAGATACTTGTTCGTGCAGTCGATAAAGGTGGATCCTGTGACCGTGATCGGAGCAACCTGCTCTCCTTCCACCTCGCCGGTATTATTGACACAGTATCCGCCCTCCTGGCTGCAGTTTTTGAATGTGTTATCCGCAACCGTGATGGTGGAGGTTTTGGTCACCGCGTCGCTGAACATAATTCCGCTTCCGCTGCCGCTCAGATCAAAGGTGTTCCCCGTAATCGTGCACTTGTCGATTGTACCATAGGCTACAGAGATCGCACGGGACTGGTTTGTCCCATCAAAGGTGCAGTTTGTCACCGTGAGCTCCTCGCCCGCAACCAGCATTCCCCAGCTGCGCATGTTCCGGAAGGTACAATGATCGTATGTCACATCATTTGCATGGGGATTATTGAGCGCCATATAGCACGTTTTGACCTCGATGTCATCGAGTCCCTCCACGCCTTCCAGTCCGGTGAAGGTCGTATTGGTATAGGTGGCGTTGTTCCAACGGTCAAACACCGCAAATCCGTTGGTACGGATGGTACAGTCTGTTACAACCAGCTTCCACGCTTCGTCGATATTCTCGCCGGTTTGCGCCCAAGCAGCAACGCCGATCACAGAAGGAGACGCACTGTTGATTTCGTCTGCGGTCCCGGCAACAGGGGCGATCAATTCCGTGTTTTTCAGAGTCAGGGTTCCTTCGGCGGCGCCGTAATGAACAATGGCGCCATAGGGAATTGCAGTGCCGGTCATCCGCTGAACAATGCAGTTTTGGATGGTAAGATTTGTTCCCGTTTCCGTGGTTTTTAATTTGCAGGCCCCCTGGTCCTTAGAGTCCTGCTCAGAATAGGTCTGCTGGAACCAGATGCCATCCAGTGTGACGCCATCCGCGGCAACACTGACCGTTCCCGTCAGGATCGTGCCGGCTTCGTCCGCGCCGCTGCCAAGCAGCGTGATCTTCTTGCTGATTGTGAGATCGTCGGCATAGGTCCCGGGTTTGATCCGAACCGTGTCACCGGAGCCGGCCGCATCAATGGCTCCCTGGATCGTGGTGAACTCCCTGTCGCCTATCTGTGCCACAAAGGTCTTGGCGGGGTCTTTCTCCACCACAAAGCTGCCGTTCTCGCCCTTGACCGCCACATAGCCGTCCTGGCACAAGGCCTCCGGCACTTCGGCGGAGAACGTGCCGCCGGAGACAGAAACTACCTCGCCGGCAGTGGGCCATGCTTCTTCCGTCTTATTTGTATTATTGAAGGCGTAGGCCTTGACCGCATCAACACTTTCTGCAGATTGGAAGGTTCCGTCCTCAATGGTGACGGTGCCCAGGTCCTGATAGCCCTCCCGCTCCACAATCGAGATGGCAGCGCCGTCGCCGATGACGCCGTCATCTCCAGTTTTGTTTTCATGCCGCCCTGTTACTATGATGGCCGTCTGCGCTCCCCGTACTGCCAGACTGCCGGCGCACATCTGCACACCCACATACTTGGCGTTGATGATGGAGTTTTCGATGGTCACTGTCCCGGTGCTGGGGAAGTAGATGCCGTTCCCATTGGGCACGTTGAGGGTGCTGTTCTTCAGGGCGATGGCGTTCTTTACATGGGTGCCGTTGGTGACGATGCCGTAGATATCTTCTCCCTTAACGTCGACGGTAACGCCTTCCAGGGTGAGGGAACTGTTGCTGTACAGCACTTGAGCTCCATCTGCCTCAGGGCTTGTCCCCATCAGGGTGCCGTTCTGGATGGTGAGGCCGACATTCTCATAATTGACATCTACAATCGAGTCTGAGCCTGTGTAAGTATACGTTCTGCCGGCAAGATTCAGCGTGCCGCTGCGGCTGCCGGAATAGATCTTGTCACTTCCGGTATAATCGTGCAGCAGCGTCACGACGGCATTGTCCCCGGCAGCGCTCACCGCATTGGCATAGCTGCCATAAATGCGGTCGACACCGCCGACGCTCACCCGGAAGCCGCCGTTGGCAATATAGTCCGCCGCAGTTTCGCTGTATAGGAGATACGCGCTGCTGTCCAGCTTGACAGCATCCGTGCCGCCCTCCAGAACCTCAAGTGTCACGCCGGCGCCGATTTCGGCGGGCAGCGGAATCGTACTGTTCCCGGATTTCACGCTGACAGGCAGCTTCGCCTGAATGGTGCCGCCCTGCCCGGAAACCGAGTTGATGAGCCGCATAGTGGAGTCCACGCCGTCAACCGGCTTACTGCTGTAATTCGTCTTCAATGCCACTGCGCCGTCACTGCTGGTAACTGCCGTGCCGTCAATATCATAGCCATTGAGATCAATGGTCACACCATAATTTACAGTACTGATGCCGGAGGTGAGCACGAGACTTTTCTGCAGCTGGACGGTGCTGCCGGCAGGCGCTGCTTTCGCAGCCGCACTCAACGTCAGGTAGTTGGTTCTGCTCCCATCCCGGGCAATCACGACCGCCTCGGCGGACTCGTCTTTCACTCCAACAGAGAGGGAACCGTCGGGATTTTTCACCACGCCGTAGCCATCCCTGAAGGCGTCGGAACTGTTGACAACCCGCGCCGCCTCGGCGCCGGGGAAGCTGCCGCCGGAAATTTCTGCTGTGGCTGTTTCTGCCAGACTGATTACGTACGAAGAGCCGTCGCCCTGCGTCTGGAAGGTACCGCCGGTGAGCGTGAGATCCGCGCCGGCACCCATGGAAATGGCGGTTCCGCTGCTCTCACTGGTGAATGTTCCTTTCGAAATGGTCAGCTTGCCGGTGTTGGCCCCGCCTGCAAAGTAGTCAGAGCCCACAACCGTGCTCTCGGCGGTAAATGTGCCGCCGGAGATCGTTGCCGTGTTGGCATTATATACGGCATAGCGACTCTCGCCGGGCTGCTTGAAGTTGCCGCCGGTGATGGTCAGCTCTCCGTAATCGTCATTCTTTACTGTGATCTGGCCGCCGGTAAAGGTGCCGCCATTGATGGTCAGCTTGGCTTGCTTCCCGCCCGCGCTGGGCTGGGGCTCACCATTGGATCCAGCCTCCGCTGCGGAGCTGTTCTGCCAGCCATTGCCGATCAGGCTGGAATAGAGGCCGGAGTTGCTATCAGAAAACTTCACCGTGACGCCGTCTTTGATGGTCATGGTGCCGAAGTTCTTCAACACATACCAGCTGTTGCTGCCGCTTGCGTCGCTGCCGGTACTGGCCTCCTGAGAGCGGGTATAAGAGCCGCCCTGCAGGGTGATGGCCGCATTGATGTTGTTGTACACCGCACCCCTGCCATGGCTGATGTTATCCACCACGCCGGTCTTCTCCGCGGAGGTATCCACAATGGTAATCCGGGTGCTTTTGTTGAAGATCGTATGACTTTCCTTATTGGTCAGGGTGTGGCCGTTCAGGTCGATTTTGATATACCGGCCTTCCGGGATCACCACGTCTTCAGCCAAGTTCTCATTCAGTGTAATGGTGTACAGCCCTTTGTTGGTGTCTTTGTTATACGCTTGCGTAGCGTCGATGGCCGCACTGACGGAGTCATATTCCGTCGTCCCGCCGTTCTGTTCCATGGTAACGGCGGACTCCTCCAGAAGAATGATCTCCTGAAGCGGCACCTCATTCGGCACAGAGGTGCTGCCATTTTCAGGGATTTCCTCCCCGGTGGGGTCCTGTACACCGTCTTCCGGCGTCTGCGGATCCCTTTCATCCTCTCCGTCACCGGCGGGCAGTTCCGGATCCCCGTCACTGGGCTGAAGGTCCTCTTCTCCCTCCTGCTCTTTCTCCGGATCGTCTGGCTCCTTTTCAGGAGTCGAAGGCTCCTTGATCTGCTCTTCCTGCTGTTCTCCGGATTCTTCCGGAGGTGTGAGTTCCTCTGCAAACACTGCCGTAGGAAGCAACGTCAGTATTAGACAGAGCGCCATCAGAACAGACAGCAACTTTCTCTTCATTTTCTCGTTTCCTCCTTTTATAACTTCTTTATAACCCCTGCGCTTCAGGTTCAGAACGCACAATGACACAGCCGCTTTACAGGCGGCTCCCGCTCCGGAGACCGCCTGTAAACACTGCGAACAGGAAAATCACAGAGCATGTCCCATCACCTCCTCCCAACTGACGATAAGCGGTTCATTTAGCGACCGCTCCTGGAAATGCTCCAGCAGCAGACGAAAGCAGCCCGCAGATTCGTCCGCTGTGGATTACTGAGTTTTCTTGGACACCGTATCTGTCTGGCGCGCTGTCCGGGTGTCACGGGTCAGCGTCTGTTCGATCCTTTTCTCTTTAGAATATTTTTATGTCAAAATTTATATTTTGACCATATAAAAGCGAAAATAAATATCTTTACTTACTGTATAGATAGTAATATTATACCATCTGGCATTTTGAAACACAAGACCCATCCCGTCTTTTGACACACAAAAAAGAGCCGCAAAAATGAGAAAGATTGCGGCTTTTCTTTTCATACCCATCAGTGCCTGGAAGGCGCTGATGGCGTGGCACTTTTTCTTTCTCACAGTGCAAACTGTGCAGAGCCAGATATTTTATATAGTCAAAATATAAATTATGTCCTATAAAATCAATCCCAGCCTGTTTAGTTGCTGTGCGTGCTCCGCACCGGAGGTCGTCAGATAAATGCGTGTGGTTTCGATGGAGCTGTGGCCCAGCACATCGGCCAATCGAACAATATCCTTACAGGCCCGGTAGAAGATCGTGGCAAAGAGATGCCGAAAATTGTGCGGGAATACTTTTCCCGGCTCCACTCCTGCGTATCTGCACAGCTGTTTCATCTCCGCCCAGATCTGACGGCGGCTCAAGCTTCTTCCGCTTCTGGTGAGAAAGATCTCACCAGAAGCGGTTTTGTGTTTTTGCGCGTATTTCAGCAGCTTCCGGCAAAGTTTTTCCGGCAGGAGGATGGTTCGGATTTTCCCTTTTAAAAAGATATCCGTCCGGCCCCGTTTTGCTGCCTCCATGGTGATATACTGCACTTCGGAGACACGGATGCCGGTAGCGCAGATCGTCTCCATAAGCAGTGCCAGCCGCTCCTGCCCTCTGGAACGGGCCGTCTCCATCAGACGTTCGTACTCCGGACGTGTCAGCTCCCGGCCCGCGTCCCGGAACAGCCGGCGCTGGACTCTCAGAAATTTTACCCGGCACCCGTCCCAGCCCAGAAAGTGAAACAGGCCGTTGAGCGCCGCCAGCATGGCATTGACCGTTGCCGGCGCATAGTCCTGCGTAAGCAGATGCTCTTTCCAGGCTGCCGCCGTCTCCTTTGTCACCGGAGAGCCGTCCAGCCAGACGGCGAATGCCCGGATGTGGCGCAGGTAATTCTCGATGGTACCGGGGCTGCGCTCCTCGGCACGCAGGTGCGCAGCAAAGGCTGTGAGTCGTTCACTGGAAATCGTAAGTTCAGACATTTGCAGACCTCCTCAACAAAAGATCCTCCTTATTTTACCTTACAGACGGCGGTTTATGTGCCGGGGATATTCTCCCGAGCTCTTCGGAAAAAGCCGAAAAAGCGGGAACATCTACGTGATGTTCCCGCTTTTTCCATGTCACAATATCTGTTTTTCTGCCGGAGATGTCTCCCGCCCTCCGCCGTATTGCGGCTGTGCTTTGATCAGCCAGTCCCGGGCTTCCTGCAGCTCCCGCCTTCCCGGCGTGATCTGCAGCTGGTAGTTGACCCGGCCCAGGAGCTGAGCCAGGTAGCGGTCCTCCGGTCCGTCGATCCCGGCTCGCGCCATGTGGCCGGAGATGCCAAATTTTTGGCAGAAATGCAGCTCCTGGCGCAGTGCACGGCGCTCTTCGGACGGGACATTGCACTTTTTGTTGACCACAATACCTGTCACAAGCTGCCGGCGGTCTGCCGGGAGCCATTTTGTCTTTCCGGGATTGAGATAGAACCCCAGCGCCCGCAGCCGGGGCTCCACGCACCGGAGCACCTCATCCCGGGCGAAATCGCCGGAGAACGTCATGTCGTCGCAGTACCTGGTGTAAGCGATCTGCCTCTCCCGGCACCAGGCCCCCACCTCGTTGTCAAAGTCCCGCATAAGGATATTGGTGATGCAGGGGGATGTGGGCGCCCCCTGGGGCAGCCGATCCCACCCGTAGCACAGCATAGCCAGCAGAATACGTAAGTTCTCTGCATAAACCTCAGCTGGAAAGGCAGTTTCCTTCACAGCGGAATACAGGATACTGTCAAAAAAATGACGGATGTCCAGCTTCAAAACACAGGGCTTTCCCACATGGGGCGCAGCATTGCACAGAGTGCTGCCGCCGTATCGATAGGCCATGGCGTAGGGGGACACAGGCATGTGGACCAGCAGCACCCGCAGGATCTGGCGCTGGATGTGCTTCAGCAGCGGGTCCGGGACCGACAGCTCCCGCACACCGCCGGAGGACTTGGGGAGCTGCCTGCGGATGTAATGGCGGTCCAGTGTATTGCTGACGGCATACAGCGTCCCGGCGGGGATCCCCAGATCCCGCACAAGGGAGGAGAGCTCCCGATAGACAATCAAGTGCTCTCCTCCCTTCTCATGCCTGCGGAGCGATACAAATTTGTATGGGGAACCGCGCGGCGGTATCTTCCAGCACATCGCAGGTGTGCTCCAATACCGCAAGCGGGCTCGCCTGCGCGAAGCGCATACGCCAGAATCCAGCCAACCGGCCGCGACTCGCGGCCGGC
>OIZB01001377.1_pt1 | contig 13152 bp, 8 predicted proteins | sample 1588401 | NCBI WGS metagenome assembly OIZB01 (sample SAMN03283270) | human gut metagenome | biome: human-associated habitat; material: feces | host: Homo sapiens | place: USA | collected 2013
CCTGTCAGCTTACGCTGACATCCCCCTTTTCAAGGGGGACAAGATGAGTGGAAATAAGCCTCCCTTGAAAAGGGAGGTGGCACGAAGTGCCGGAGGGATAGTTTCTATGTCGGTGCAAGGTATCCCAATCCACTGTAGGGGCGAACATCGTTCGCCCGGGATACCCGGAAACACATCAACGGGCAAACCATGTTCGCCCCTACAAAGGCGCTGGGAAATTATGCAAGATAATCCCGACCTCTGCTCCTCACGGAGCATCCACCTCAGCACAAGGCACACCCTACGGGCGCCTTTTCAAGGGAGGCTCATTTATTGTCCCCCTTGAAAAGGGGGATGTCCCGAAGGGACAGGGGGATATAAAGACGCTGTCAAACGGAAATACACGAGATTATCCTGTAAGATGTTGTATTTTCCCCCGACACCCCTTGACTTTTCCGGAAAACCTGGTAGAATCCCCAGGTGCGGAAGGGAATCCAACTTGACAGGAGAGATTTCCGATGAAAGAAAAAATCTGTGCCGGGCTGGGAATGCTCGGCGGTATGCTGGCGGTGGCACTGGGCGGCTGGGACACCGGTCTCCGGGTGCTGCTGTGTCTGATGGCGGCAGATTTCTGCACCGGGCTGGTGAATGCGGCAGTGTTTCACCGTTCGCCGAAAACCGGAGACGGCAGGCTGGACAGCCGGCGCTGTTTCCAGGGCGTGTGCCGCAAGGCGGAGATGCTGGTATTTGTGGGCGCTGCCCATGCCATGGATCTGCTTTTGGAAAGCACCTTTCTGCGCAGTGCTGTTCTGATCGGGTTCTGTGCCAGCGAGGTCATTTCGCTGACGGAAAACGCCGGCTGTATGGGGCTGCCCTTGCCGGCGGCGTGGAAAAACGCCGTGAGTCTGCTCAACCGCAAATCCGAAACCGACTCGCAGGAAAAGGAGTGACACGCTATGCAGATACAAAACGCATATCTGACCCACAACCGTCCCCGAACCATCCGGAAACAGACCACTGCCATTGCGGTACACTGGGTGGCGAATCCCGGCAGTTCCGCCATGGCGAACCGGAACTATTTCAACAGCACCAGCCGCTCCGTGTCCAGCAATTACATTGTGGGATTGCAGGGCGAGGTGATCTGCTGCATTCCGGACGAGGAGATGAGCTGGTGTACCAATGCAGCGAACAGCTACACGGTTTCCATCGAGACCTGTCACCCCGACTGGACCGGGGCGTTCGGCAGCAAAACCTATGCCAGCCTGGTGGAACTGACGGCGCAGCTGTGCCGGAAGTACGGGCTGCATCCCCAGCACGGCGGCGTGATCCGGCACTATGACGTGACGGGAAAGGTCTGCCCCAAGTGGTTTGTCCCGGCGAGCAAAGGCGGCTCTGACACGGCGGACGGGGCGCACTGGCAGCAGTTCCTGCGGGACGTGGCGAACGCTATGGGTACCGGAAACGCTGCGGCATCTGCACCGACAACGGCAGCGTCTGCCACAGGATATCGGGTAAAGGTCACGGCAGATGCCCTGCACATCCGCAGCGGAAACGGCACGTCCTATCCGGTGGTTGGTTGCATCCGGGACAAGGGCGTCTATACCATTGTGGAGACAAAGGGTGACTGGGGCAGGCTGAAATCCGGCGCAGGCTGGATCTGTCTGCGGTATTGCAGGAAGGTGTGAGAGGGTAAGGAAGATTCCTCTGTTGAATTTATCCCTCCGGCACTTCGTGCCACCTCAGCACAAGGCACACCCTACGGGCGCCTTTTCAAGGGAGGCTTTTTATTATGTCCCCCTTGAAAAGGGGGATGTCAGCGTAAGCTGACAGGGGGATATTCAGAAATCAACCAACGGGCAAACAGTGTTCGCCCCTACGGTGAGGTGGGATGCTATAGGGTTTTCTGATACATGACTCCTCAGTCAGCCTTACGGCTGCCAGCTCCTCTAAAAGAGGAGCCTAGAAAAAAGTCTCCTCTCATAGAGGAGATGCCCGACAGGGCAGGGGAGTTGTCGTGTCCCTTTGAAAAGGGATACCTGGAAACACAACAACGGGCGAACAGTGTTCGCCCCTACGGTGGGGCATATGTCCCCCTTGAAAAGGCGCCCGTAGGGTGTGCCTTGTGCTGGGATGTCCCGAAGGGACAGGGGGATAATCCCTCCGTCTGCTCCTTACGGAGCATCCACCTCCCTTTTCAAGGGAGGCATATTTATCGTCCTCGGTGGGATGCCATAAGGTTTTCCATTTCCGGTACACTCGGGTCGATGTGGGCATCGACCTCTACAGGGGAACTTCAAAGGGCAAAAAAGATGCCTGAAAAACGCAAAAAGAGCTTGTCGGGAACGGCTTTATCCCGGCAGGCTCTTTTTGTTATCTGGTGTTGTGATCCAGTTTCACGCTGGTTTATCTTTTTCGGTTATCCTGGAACAGGACGGCTCAGAACCTGTCTTTAGTGTGCGGCGAACTGGGTGATATCCGGCACGCCGATGGACGTAGTTCCCTCACGGAGCATTACCAGGGTCAGTTCCGCCATATGGGTGGGTGTTTCCGGACATCCGTTTTTCAGCCAGTGTTCTACCAGCCCCACGCATCCGGCAAGGGCAAAGGAAATGGCATACTGGAGATCCTGTTCCCGGAGTTCCTTCGGCGCAAACGAGCGCAGGGTCTGGAGACCCTTGTCCCGGATCATCTTCTCGATGTTCCGCAGAAAGGCGATGTCGCCGTTCGGTCCGATGAGCGCCGAACAGAGCTGGGCATTCTCCGAGAGGATGTTGAACGTCTGTTCCAGAAAGGCGAAGAAGTTCTTCGGCGTTTCCGGCAGCGTCCAGTTTTCGTTGACGGCATCCATCAGCTGCTGTAACAGGCGCTGTTCTGTCTTTTCCAGCAGGTCGTAAATGTCTGTGTAGTGGAGATAGAAGGTGGAACGGTTGATGTCCACCAGGTCTGCCAGCTCCCGGACGGTGATCTCCTTGATGCTCTTCTGCTGGAGCAGGGTGGTCAGTCCGTTCAGGATCAGCGCCTCGGTGCGGCGATAGCGCCGCTCTTGTTTTATATTGTTGGTCATGTTGTTTCATCCTTATCTTCGGCAGCACGGCACAGGTCTCGTGGGGTGCTGTCCATTATAATAGTATACGAAGCGGCGTCTGTCCGGCATTCGGGGATTGCCGGAGCCACTAATAAACATAGTGTTTATTAGTAGACGTAATTTGTGAAATCAACGGTTGCAAATTCACTTCCCTTATATTATAATAGATACAGGACGAAAAGTCAACAGTTTTCTATTTATAGACAAGATTTTTTTTATAGACAGCTGTTCTTCGTCACAAGAATCGAAACAAGACCGTGCATTCGGGGAAAGCGGTGATTGTTTCATGCAGAAAGGAAGTAGGTATTTATGCGATCAAGCGGTTCCGGAAAGAAACAGAATTTCTTCTGGCGGCACTTCAATGGCATCGCAATGGCGGCAATTGTTCTGATCCCGACCATCTATACCACCTTGTTCCTGGGTTCCATGTGGGATCCTTACGGGAATGTGGATCAGCTGCCGGTGGCAGTGGTCAACAATGACAAGTCGGTGGACTATGAGGGCAAGGAACTGGCTGTCGGAGACGAACTGGTAGACAAACTGCGGGAAAATGACCAGCTGGATTTCCACTTTGTCAGCGCAGACAAGGCAGAAAAGGGAATTGAGGACGGCACATATTATATGGTCATCACCATTCCGGAAAACTTCTCGGAAAACGCCTCCACGCTGATGGACGATGAGCCGCAGAAAATGGAACTCCAGTATGTCACCAATCCCGGCACGAACTACATCGCAAGCAAGATGAGCGAAACGGCGCTGGCAAAGATCCAGAAAGAAGTTTCGGAGAGCGTGACCAAGGAGTATACCGAGACCATCTTCGACCAGTTGGGTACGATCGGCAGCGGCATGAGCGATGCGGCTGACGGTGCGCTCCAGATCCAGGACGGCGTGTCCGATCTGAAGGACGGCAACACCAAGATCACCGATAATCTGAAGCTTTTGTCGGACAGCTCCCTTACTTTCGTAGACGGTGCAAAGACCCTGGAAAGCGGTCTGAAAACCTATACCGACGGCGTGGCAACGGTCAACAGCGGTGCGCAGACATTGTCTGACGGCATGGATCAGCTGGCGAGCGGCGCAGGCACGCTGGCAGACGGCGCAGTGGCACTGTCTGACGGTTCCGGTACACTTTCCAACGGTGTCAGCAGCTATACCGACGGCGTTTCGGCAGCCTACAGCGGCGCACAGACCCTGGACGGCAGCAGCAGCCAGCTGGAAAACGGCGCAGCAAGCCTGACCAGCGGTGCGGCACAGCTCCAGCAGGGCAGCGCACAGATGACTGCCGGCCTGCAGACCCTGTCTGACAGTCTGAGCGGCAGTCTCTCCGCAGAGAGCCTCCAGCAGATGCAGCAGCTGACCGCCGGTCTGACACAGCTCCAGCAGGGCATCGACACACTGAACACCACCCTGCAAAACACTTCCATGCCGGATACCAGCGCTCTGGTACAGACGCTGACCGCCAGTCTGACGGCGATCGGCACCAGCGCACAGGATGCCGGCGCACAGCTGCAAAGCTTACAGTCCGCACTGACCACCATGACCCAGACGGAAGTATTCCAGTCTCTGGATGCGGCATCCCAGCAGGAACTGCTGTCGTGCTTCTCCGTCCCCATGAGTTCTCTGGCAACGGATATCTCGGACATTGGCACACAGGTGACCGGCTTGTCCAAGGCACTGGAAGGCACAGATCTGAGCAGCTCTGCCAGCGCAATGGAACAGCTGAAGTCCAGCGTCAGCACACTGGCTGCCGGCGCAGACCAGGCACTTCCGGGCGCACAGCAGGCGATCACCAGCCTGTCCGGCGGCTTACAGTCGGTACAGTCCGCAGTGGATGCACAGCTCATCCCTGGTTCTCAGGCACTGGAGGCTGGTCTCAGTCAGCTGGCTGACGGCAGCAGCACTCTGGAATATGGTGTATCCAAGTACACCGGCGGCGTGTCCAGTCTGACCGACGGACTCCAGACCCTGGATTCCAACACCGGCACGCTGGTGGGCGGTGCGTCCTCGCTGAACAGCGGCGCACAGACCCTGGCAGACAGCGTTCCTACACTGACCAATGCAGTTTCTCAGCTGCAGAGCGGTGCATCCCAGCTGGCTGACGGTACTGCACAGCTGGCGGCAAACAACGACACGCTGAACAGCGGCGCAGCACAGCTGGCAGACGGCGCAGGTCAGATCCAGGACGGCGCATCCCAGCTGGCAGACGGCTCGGTAGAACTGGGTGACGGTCTGGTACAGCTGTCCAACGGTGCGGTAACGCTCCAGACTTCCATCGCCGACGGCGCAGACGAGGTCAATAGCATCGACAGCACCGACAAGACCTATGATATGTTCTCTGCGCCGGTAATGACAAACGAGACATATGAGACGACCGTTCCCACAAACGGCAACGCTATGGCGGCGTACATGATGTCCGTTGGTCTGTGGGTATCCGGTCTGGCATTCTGCGTTATGCTTTCGCCGTATCATCAGAAGATCGGCGCTCGCAAGCCGGGCAAGGCATGGCTGCTCACACTGGGCAAGCTCTGGGCATTGGGTCTGCTCCAGGCAGTTCTCATGATCCTGTGCCTGTCCTGGATCAACGACTTCCAGCCGGAATATATGGGCAAGACACTCATCATCGCCTGCCTGGCATCTGTGGCATTCCTGACGCTGGAATATTGTGTCAACTTCTTCCTGGATATCATCGGTGACTTTATCCTGCTGGTATTCATGGTACTGCAGCTCAGCGGCTGCGCCGGCACATATCCGCTGGAACTGTCCGACAAGTTCTACCAGGTTCTGAACCCGTTCATGCCGTTCACCTATACCGTTCACGGTTTCCGCAGCGGCATCGCATCCGGTCTGGACATCACCACAGACTGCGTGGTACTGGCAGTGATCGCTGTCGTATTCGCAGGTCTCCTGCTGGTTGGTTTCCGCAAGCGTGCGAAGAAGGAACAGGAGTCTGAGGTGGAAGTTTCCGAAAAGGCAGTTTCCGGCACTCCGGTTCAGGCATAATCACGACATCTTGAATTTTCCCATTATATAAGAACAAGTTTTCGCAAAAAGTGATGCTCGAAAATCCACATACATTTCTTGCAAAGACGAGTTCTGAAAGCAGCGTATCGGTTTGATCTCCGGTACGCTGCTTTTTTTGTGTCAGTGGGGACGAATCACATTGAGATCACAATGTGATTCACATTGTGATCTCAATGTTACCAGCGTCGAGTAACATTGTAGATACAGAGATAGAGATAGAGAAAGAGTCAGAGTAAGAGTTAGAGTTAGATTCAGAGATAGAAAAAGAGACAGATGCAGATACAGAGTTATTGTTATATCCAGAGGTGCAGCCATGCGGCTGCTTTTTCCGGAAACAAGGACAACGACTGCTTTCGCATGAAAGGCTGGATATTCTGTTGCAATGGCTCTTCTGATAAGACGGGAAAGATGCTTGCCGGATACCAACCATAAAAAAAGCACACCAGGTATCGTCTACCCAGTGTGCCGATGTTTGATTCTGTTACAGCAGTCCGAAGAATGCGGCGATCACATCCGCCTCAGCCTCTGCCATTTTTTGCAGGTTGGCATCTGACAGCAGCCAGTTGGTGGCTCGCAGGTTGGTGTGATAGCTGTGTTCCAGCAGGATCGCCGGTGTCCCCACCTTGGTTGCGCCACGGAGAACGCCGTAATAGTCGCCGTTGTCGCCCTGGCGTTTCCAGATCGTTCCGGCTTGTGCTGTCCCCATCACCTGGTGTACCACGTTCGCCAGCTGCTGCCCCAGTACATCCATAGTGCCGGTCACGGTGCAGCAGGCAAGGGGTGCGTCTACAGATGCACTGTTGCAGGCGTTGCTGTGCAGGCTGAGGAACAGGTCGCATCCGGCGGATTTCTTGCCCCGTGCCTCCAGCCCCAGGTCGCCTGCCTGGGTCGTCCGGGTGGTGATGACTTCCATGCCCCGTGCCTCCAGCGCCGATTTCAGCTTGAGGTGGAGCTTCCAGCTCATGTCGGATTCAAAGTATGTACCGTTCACCGGACTGCGGTTGTATTTGCCGTAGTGTCCGGCATCCAGACAGATCTTGATTTTCTTTTGCGTGCCGTCTGCGTTGAAGGTGTACTTCTTTCCGTCGATGGTGACCGTTCCCGTCGCCATATTGCCGTTTTCCAGGAAGTAGTACTTCTGGCTGCCGATGGTCTGCCAGCCGGTGAGCATTGCGCCGTCTGTGCCGAAGTAGTACTTCTGGCTGCCCACCGCCTGGAACCCAGTCTGCATGGAGCCGTCTGAGGCAAAGCAGTACTGTTTGCCGTCCACGGTCTGGATGCCGGTTCGGGCAATGCCGTCCGTGCCGAAGTAATAGCGCTTGCCGTCCAGCATCTGCCAGCCGGTCTGCATCTCATAGTTCTCGCTGAAATAATAGCGGTTTTCGCCGTCCTCTGCCCAGCCGGAGGTCAGCTCGCCGTTCGCATCGTAATAGCGGACGGTCTGGTCATCGAAGATGCACAGCCCCAGTTTCTGGGTGCCGGTCTCCTCGTCCAGCAGATAGCGGACACCGTCCACCGTGTATTCTCCGGTCACCTTGCCTGCGGCATCGTCCACATAATAGCGGCTGCCGCCGTAGCTGACCCAGCCTTCCACCGGCTTTCCCGTCTCCGGGTCGTAGTATCGCCGCACCCCGTCTACGGTGCGCCAGCCGGTCTTTTGTGCGCCGGTGTAGTCGAACAGATAGGTCACGCCGTCGATCTTCTGCGCACCCACCGCCGCCGCATAGGTGGCGCTGTCATAATAGTGCCAGGTGTCGTCGATCTTCTGCCAGCCCGTCATCTGCGTGCCGCTGGAGTCGAACAGATACAGAACACCGTCTATCGTTGCCGCCTGGATGGCGTAAGAGCCGTCGCTGTACTGATACTTTCTTGCGCCGTCTTTCATGACCCAGCCGCCCGGATTTTCCTCCGGCGCAGGGGAGAGTTCCGGCAGCGTGGACGTCGCCACAGCCGGGGCAGCCGATTCCAGGGGTACGGCATCCGCCGCAGACGCATTCAGACCGCCAAAGAAGAGCATTCCGCCTGCCGCCGCACCCAGGGTCAGCAGGGAAAGCCACTTGGGATAGTGCATTTTTCAACCTCGTTTCTATATTGCCTTGTCTTGCGAAAACAGGTCGGTTCACCGGGAACTGCCTGTTCCATTCTCACGTTTCCAACACATCCTTTACATTATACATGATTTCGGCACATTTGTCAAGCATTTTCTTGTGATTCTGCCAAAAAGATTTCTACCGTGGTCATGCTTTTTGGCTTTTCCGCATATACATAAGCAAAAACACAAAAACAAATCCGGGAAAGAAGGAATCCTATGAACGGTCTGACAACCAAAGCAGCACGGGAACGTCTGAAACAGGACGGCGAAAACGAACTGGCGGCGGCAGCAAAGCTCCATCCTCTGCGGATGTTCCTGGGGCAGTTCCGGGATGTGATGGTGCTGATCCTGCTGGCTGCCACAGGTGTATCCGCCTTTCTGGGGGAGATCTCCGACGCTGTCACCATCATCCTCATCGTTCTGCTCAACGCCATTCTGGGCTTTTTGCAGGAGTACCGCACGGAACAGACGCTGGAGTCCCTGCGCAGTCTCACCGCACCCACCGCCACGGTCTGCCGGGACGGAAAGTGGCAGACCATTCCGGCACGGGAACTGGTCTGCGGCGACTGCATCCGGCTGGAGGCAGGGGACAATGTGCCGGCAGACAGTGCGCTGGTGCGTGCAGACGGGCTTTCGGTGAACGAGTCCATCCTCACCGGCGAATCCGAGGCGGTCTCCAAGCAGTCCGGCGACCCGGCAGACACCCGGAACGATCTCCACAAGAAAAACGTGGTCTATGCCGGAACAGCTGTCCTCCACGGCAGCGCCGAGGCAGTGGTCATTGCCACGGGTACACGCACCCAGATGGGGCAGATCTCCGCCATGCTCCAGGAGGTGAAACAGGATCTGACACCTCTGCAAAAGCGGCTCGCCGGGCTGGGAAAGGTGGTGGCGCTACTCTGTCTGGGGGTGTGCGGCGCTGTCTTTCTGGCTGGGGTACTCCGGGGCGAACCGGTCTTTGATATGCTCATGACCGGCATCACCATTGCCATCGCCGCCATTCCGGAGGGACTCCCGGCGACGGTCACCATTGCACTGGCGCTGGCGGTGAGCCGGATGATGAAGCGCAACGCCCTGGTGAACCGGCTGCACAGCGTGGAGACCCTGGGCTGTGCCAGCGTCATCTGCTCCGACAAGACGGGGACCATCACCGAAAACCGCATGACCGTCACCGCAGTCCGGGTAGGCGGCGAGTCGTTTTCCGTCACCGGGACGGGGCTGCAAAAAGCCGGCGCCATCCAGCAGGACGGCAGGAATGTCAATCCCCTGTCGAAACCGGCGCTGAAGGAACTGCTCATCTGCGGCGCACTCTGCTGCACTGCCGAGATACACAGTCCACAGGAGTCCGCCCGGCGTGACCGGAGCGCCAGAACTGACAAGGGCAGCTGGTCTGCCACAGGCGACCCCACCGAGGTGGCACTGCTGGTGGCGGCGGAAAAAGGCGGCGTTTCCCGGCAGGAGCTGCTGCGCTCCCATCCGGTGCTGCGCTCAGAGCCGTTCGACAGCGAGACCCGGCGGATGTCCGTCACCGTCACCCAGGGCGCAGGGACGTGTACTTACTGGAAAGGGGCAGCGGATGCCATCCTGCCTCTGTGCGGCTTTCAGATGCGTGACGGAAAGACCGTGCCGTTTTCCGAGAGCGACCGTGCGGCTGTTCGCCGGAGCGTGACGGAACTGTCCGACCAGGCACTCCGGGTGCTGGCGTTTGCCCGGCAGGAGGACGGCGCCTGCGTCTTTCTGGGGCTTGCCGGAATGCTGGATCCGCCCAGAGAATCCGCCCGGACTGCCATCCGCACCTGCGCCAGAGCCAACATCCGCACGGTCATGATTACCGGCGATCACAAGAACACCGCCGCCGCCATTGCGAAACAGGCAGGACTGCTCCGGGGCAAAAAGGCGATGACCGGCGACGAACTGGACGCTCTCAGCGATGCCCAGCTGGACGCCTGCCTGGATCAGTACACCGTCTTTGCACGGGTCAACCCGGCGCATAAGCTGCGGCTGGTGCGTGCGTACCGGCGGCGTGGCGAGATCGTCGCCATGACGGGAGACGGGGTGAACGATGCGCCTGCCATCAAGGAGGCGGACGTTGGCGTTGCCATGGGAAAAAGCGGTACGGATGTGGCTCGCCAGGCGGCAGACGTGGTGCTGACGGACGACAACCTGGCGACGCTGGTGGATGCGGTGGAACAGGGACGCTGCGTCTACGCCAACATCCGGAAGTTTGTCCGATACCTGCTGTCCTGCAACATCGGCGAGGTGCTGACCATGTTTCTGGGCATTCTGATGGGGATGCCGGTGGTGCTGCTGCCTACCCAGCTGCTGCTGGTGAACCTGGTGACGGACGGTCTCCCTGCCATTGCCCTGGGACTGGAACCGCCCGAACCGGAGGCGATGCAGAAACCGCCGAGAAAGCCGGACGAAAGCTTTTTCTCCGACGGGCTGATGGGACGCATCTTCTTCCGTGGCATCCTCATCGGCATCTGTACCCTGGGTGCGTTTTCTACCGTGATCCGCACCGGCGGCACGCTGGAGGCTGCCCGGACGGCGGCGCTCTGCACGCTGATCCTGTCCCAGCTGGTACACGTCTTTGAGTGCAAGTCCGAACGGCGCACCCTGTTCTCCATGCCCTATGGGAACAACCTGTGGCTCATCGGCGCTGTGGCAGTTTCCCTGGCAGTGCTGGCGGCGGCGGTGGTCTTTCCCATGCTCCGGGTCATCTTCTCCACTGTTATGCTCACCCGTCCCCAGCTGTACATCGCCCTGGGATTCTCCCTGGCTGTGCCGCTGTGCAGTTCCGTTGCCGGGCTGTTCCGGCGGAAAAAATAGGAAGTTTCCCTATTATAATAGTATAGCGCAGCCGTCCGGTGTTCTGCCGTGGCGGCTGTTCTGGCGTGTTTACGCTTTTCTAACTTCCATTTTACAAAATCATGGTGGACGGCGGCGGACTCGCTGTGGTACAATAACAAGGCGCAGAAATGCGTGAACGACTGAAATATTGTGAGGTGAAAAAGGTGGCAAACGGAGATAGTTGCAGGTCAAACGGACGAAGGCGGCGTCCGGCATATCAGAAACGGCACGGACGGCTGCGTCTGCTGCCTTTTTTGGCATAGCCTTTTTGGAACGCTGTCTTTTCTGCCCTGTCTGACCTGCTGTCGGACGGGGCATTTTTGTTTCCTTTGACTTCGGGCAGCACGACCGCCATTTGTGCGGTGTCTGTCCCTGCTATCGTGAATTCGGGAGACCGACCGAAGGAAAGGATGGTTCCAATGGAAAAGACAATGGTACTGGCAAAAACAGCAGAAAAGCCCAACTATGAGAGCGAGATCCTCCGCATTATCCGGGGGAACACTTCGCCGAAAGCCATGCTGAATCAGCTGGAGGATTATCACGGCAGCGACATTGCGGATGTGATCGAACAGCTCAGCGAGCAGGAACGGAAAAAGGTGTTCCGCATCTGTCCGGCGGAGATGCTGGCAGAGGCGTTCGCCCACCTGGAGGAGGAAAAGGCAGGGGAATGCCTGAAAGAGATCAGCCCCAGAAAGGCGGGCGAGATCGTCTCCGAGATGGAGACGGATGATGCGGTGGAGATCCTGCACACCATCGGCAGGGAGAAACGGGAACTGATCCTGGATGCCCTGGACGAGGATATCAAGAAGGAGATACGGCTCATCGCATCCTTTGACGAGGACGAGATCGGCAGCAGGATGACCACGAACTGCATCGTCCTGCACGAGGGTCTGACGGTAAAGGATGCCATGAACGAGCTGGTCAGACAGGCGGAGGAGAATGACAACATGACCACCCTTTTTGTGGTGGACGAGACAGACTGCTTTTACGGTGCGATCGCTCTGAAAGATCTGATCGTGGCGAGGAGCGGTGTGCCGCTGGAAAGTCTCATTGCCACATCGTTCCCCTATGTGTACGCCAACGAGACCATCGACGACTGCATCGAACAGCTGAAGGACTACTCCGAGGACTTGATACCGGTGCTGGACAACCAGAACAAGCTGCTGGGCGTTATCACGGCGCAGAGTCTGATCGATGTGGTGGATGAAGAGATGGGCGAGGACTATGCAAAGCTTGCCGGTCTGACGGCGGAGGAAGATCTGAACGAGCCGCTGAAACAGAGCGTGAAGAAACGCCTGCCCTGGCTCTTTGCCCTGCTGCTGCTGGGACTGCTGGTGTCGGTGGTCGTGGGTGCATTCGAAAAGGTGGTGGCACAGCTGACGCTTATCATGGCGTTCCAGTCGCTGATATTGGATATGTCGGGAAACGTGGGGACCCAGTCCCTGGCGGTCACCATCCGGGTGCTGATGGACGAGAACCTTACGTTCCGGAACAAGCTGCGGCTGGTGGGCAAGGAAATGCGTGTGGGCTTTTTCAACGGTCTGATCCTGGGCGTGCTGTCGTTCGCCATGGTGGGGCTGTACATCATGCTGTTCAAGCACAAGACCATGCTGTTCTCCTTTGCGGTTTCCGGCTGCATCGGCGTTTCGCTGATCCTCGCCATGCTGATCTCCAGCGCCGTCGGCACGCTCATTCCGCTGTTCTTCAAGAAGATCAAGGTAGACCCGGCAGTTGCGTCCGGTCCGCTCATCACCACGGTGAACGACCTGGTGGCAGTTGTCACCTACTACGGCATGAGCTGGATTTTACTGCTGAACGTTTTGAAACTGGTATAAGATATATGTGTCTCTACAGAAAATGCGGCACACTGGGCAGACGATACCCGGTGTGCTTTTTTACGTCTGCTTTTTTCGTGAAAGTGCTGCACGAAAATCGATTTTCATAAATATACTGATTAAAATTATGGAGCTTGACAAGTGAGACTCCCCTGAAAGGGGAGCTGGCAGTGCGTAGCACTGACTGAGGGGTTTCCACTTATACCGAAAACGTCATAAAAAGATTTTACGAAAGAACCTCTCCACCGCCTAACGGCGGTCCCCCTCCCCTTTCAGGGGAGGCTATCATG
>OIZB01001383.1_pt1 | contig 13101 bp, 18 predicted proteins | sample 1588401 | NCBI WGS metagenome assembly OIZB01 (sample SAMN03283270) | human gut metagenome | biome: human-associated habitat; material: feces | host: Homo sapiens | place: USA | collected 2013
CAGTTGCGCTCGTCATGTGTAAGACATTCAATGCCGTAACCAATGACCTTCTTCACGTTGCTCCTGTATACGGATTCTTTGATGGAGACGATGCCGTTTCATATTTTGATGATATGGAGAAGACCTTCAAAGAATACGTTGAGAAGGACGGCAAAAAGCTCGACGTGAAAAGAATCAATAGCGAAACTCTTCACGTCGATTTTGAAAATTCAGATGGTTTAAAAGGAAAGAATATTTACTATCTGGAAATCATTAAAGTATTTTAAGGATGTGATTTTGTGGTTATCTATGTGATCCTCTACGCAGATGAAATTGGAGAAGTCGGGAAACCGTCGTATCTTGTCAATGCTGTACACACGGCGTACTTTACGAAAGAGAGTGCTGAGGCTCAGGCGAAGGAATATGAGGAAGATGAACGAGTCGTTGAAGTTCATCCGATTGATATTGATCTCTTTTCTGGAATTCCTTGGGAGAGAGACATCTATATCATGGCCTGTTATACACAGGATTTCCAATTCGATGGAAGAAAGTCAAAGCTTTTTGTAACAACAGCATCTCCAAATAGCGAGACGTTGCTTGGTTACATGACGTTCCTAGCACATCTGAACGACAAGAATGGATGGAAAATCGTGGATCATTATCCTATGCAAAAGAGGGTGGTCTTCAAAAACGATGACTTCTCTTTACAGCTTCGTATGTGCTGTGTACATCTTCCGCATGATATATCTGATCGAGTGAGGTATGTTGAAGAATGAATCTCTATATTCCTATTCACGAAGAAATCAAAGAGGGGACACTGAATCCTAAGATTATGGATCCTGCTCATTTGACTCTCTTCGTTTACCCGTTCTTCTTCCGCACAAGAGAAGAAGCTGAAGCAAAATGCAAAGCTAGAGTTCCGGCTGGTGAAGAAGGTTATCTCGTCAATCGGGATTATGTTGTGTGCTTCTCCATTGATGGAGATGAGCCTGAGAATATTCCGTTCGAAGGATATGTGGTTACGCAGACAACGTATCAACCACTCAAGATCGTGTCGAGCACATGTGCTCTTCACCTTTTCTCAAATGCAGATTCTTATCATTTTGGCGACGGCGAAGATAGCGCATTTCAGTTCGTCAGTCATTGCCTTCATATAGAAGAATCTGGTAAAGAGTACAATACCGCAACAGGAAGAATGTATACGGATGGGTCCGACTATTACAACGTAGTGGATCAGGATGGCAATATTCTGATCAGTTATCAAATCCACAAAGTTCTTCCTTGGACAAAGCGAAACGATATCTTTGATATTCAGTAACTAAAAAGAAGACTGGCGTCAATTCTGATTCCAGTCTTCTTTTTTCTATTTATATCGCAGTTTTGTTCTCAAAGGCTTTCTGAATTGCTGGAACGTCAATTTGCTGCTGATATATATTTCCGTTAGTGTCATAGAACTCTTTTTGTGTTATCACGACTAAAGCAGAGTTATCGGGTTGAAGTGATAACCATTTTCCATCATTGTGAAGATATGATATCCTGCCATAATTAGCATAGAATCCTAGCGAACTTACAGATGTGTTAGTTGCGTAGCCATTCTCAGTATCAAATGAATTCAATGCATTGCAGAGGACGCAGTTTGAAATGTTTTCCCACGTATTTGCATGTCGAGATAATTCAGCGCAAATCGAATCTGTCACCGGATTATCTGAGGTAGGGTTCAATACTTTATTTGAGCGAGTGGTTTCTACCATATGTACAATTACTGGAGTTGTATCGAAAATCAATCCTTCTTTATTATTCCCAAGTCTGATCGTTATCATTTTTCTAATCATTTTGGGTCTTAACTTCTCCCTCCCTACCCACCACAATTTATATATCCTAACAAAGTTATTCCCTTCTACTGTATAGCTGTGTGCTAACAGTCAGGTAACCTGACTGTTAGGCAAAATGATTTTCTTTTCAAAAATCCGATAACTATTAGGTATGAGATAGCACCGTGCCGGAATCGGGAAACGGCTAGGGACGACACACCCCTAGGCTGATGTCTGACGATGACAGTAAGCGGTGTAGGTTCGAGTCCTACCGGTGTTATCAAATCCGAGTAACAGAATCTGATAGCTCTTTCTGTTACTCGGATTCATTTTATAGGATTAACTGAACCATTAGTTAGCACATAAGCCGCTGTGGTGTAATTGGCAGGCACGAGGGCCTTAAGATCCCTTACTGGAGACAGTGTACGGGTTCAAGTCCCGTCGGCGGCACTAAAGCACATACGATAGATGTTCTCTGGCAAGAATTCTATCGTATGTGCCTATTTTTATTTCCAGGTACCAATTGCAATCCACGTAAATTTTTCAGCAGAAGATAATTCAGCAATAAAATCAGTCGGTGATTCATGATGATACCACGCAGCTGGTGGGTTCAGTGTTCCATTATTTGAAGTCTGATATGGATTTGCAGAAGCTGGAGAAATTGCAATGGCTGGAATGACATTGAATGGAACTGGGAATGTGATAGTTTTAGTTCCACCGATGATTTCTGCGTTACCGTCAACAGAAATAGGCATTATGCCACCACCACCTCCACTACCAGTGCCAGGGTGACTCATATTACCACTAACTTCTAATCCCCAGCAAATTTGATGCCCGTCCTTAAATCGAATGAACTCATAACCAGTAGATTCAATATCAGTGATGCTATTGATGTCTGATACATCCAAAACTCTTTGACCGTATCGTTGATAAAAAAATCCATCAATACCGACATGCATATCAGTTTCTTTATCGTCGTCTTCCCTTACTTTTACAGCAAGAAGCATATTTCCTGCATCATTGCCTAGCTCTTCAGCTTGTGATCTCCTGATCTCATAAGGCTTTAATGAAGCTGGAAAAGCCCAATTATAGCTTTCCGTTCCACTACCGTCAACGAGCTCTCCAACTCTGTTTCCAGTATTTTGTGTGTTGATATCTCCTTTACTGGTTCGAAGATATAGTAACATCTCTCACCTCCAAAAAATTCAACCCATCATCAATATAGAATCATGACGAAAGCCGTTATCAATCATCATTATGACTTCTATATATTCTAAACAAAGTAAGTAATTTACTTTGTTTAGAATATATAGAAGTATTTAAATTTAAGCGCACAAACCTCCCTGTGATTTCTTTCGATTTCACAGGGAGATTTTTTATTCATAAGCACTTATCTTATTAATGGAAATACCAATCATATGCTTTTTTCGCATAGGATGCTGCTTCATTTGTTGTAGTAATATTAGGATTTGCAAGTGCTCCAGCAAGAACGATGGATTGCATCAATTTCTCAAATTTCTTCATTTCAATAGCATTTTTCTCTGCAGAAAGCTCAGCATACTTCTCTGGAGTCACATAAGTGAACACGGAGTTACCATCTTCGGTTGTGAATTTAATATCAGGCATCGTCTTCCTCCTCAACCATTGACTCTAAAATAGAATCTCGTACTTGAAAATTTCCATGGTTCATTTTACTGATCTGATAAGAAACCAGAGTCATTTCATTTGTTTTTGTGTATTTTCGTTTTACCATAAAACGATTATGCTCAAAATCCGGATAGAATTCCAGATTGAGTTTACGAGGCTTATCAAATGCCTGATACGTCTCATAAATGATATGTAAAAGATCGACTGCTTTTGACAATGAGGAGAAGAATTGATGATTGTAGATATGCACATCCGATACTAAATCATTATTGCTGATAGGATTCACGAATCCAGAAATTTGGACATGATTTACCAAAATGCAATACATTTCTCCATAGACATCAGCACTTCGGAATTTTTGATCCATTGTGAAATAGACTCCAGGACCTTGCTTTATAGGAGAAGTATTGGAACTCATATAAGTTATTTCTTTCCCACCATTATTGGGAATTATATATTTATCATCACTCACAAACATTTTCCTCCCGATGATCTTCTTCAGAAATCGAAGGCTTCTTATAAGTCCAATCATTGATCAAGTAATCCTGATATAGATTATCAGCTTCAAGACGCATATCAGAATTCATCTTAGAATTGAGACTAAGAGCAATAATCTGATAGGTATGGATTTTCTTTCCACAATGGTCTTTCTGATAAAGAAAAACTTCTTCCGTGTAGCAATCATCTTTTTGAAGTTCAGTCACTTTGGTAAAAGATACACGACGTTTATGGATTTCCTCATCCATAGCTTTCATTGCCCTGTATTCCTTGATAGCTTCAATCCGAGTCCGGTAAATTTGATTTTTCCAGATCGTAGATCCATGGAAGATTTCTTCTCCAGAATCAAACTTCGTGAAGCAAGTTTGCATAATAGCAAATACTATGGGTGCTGGAGGATCAATTCTAGTAATTTCAATAGAATCATTTTGCTTCGGAGGTTCAGGTGGAAACAGAATCTTTTCCGCTTCATCCAGATCATACTTACCATAATCAAAAATGGTAGTCCCAAAACCAAATGCGTCAAATATCTTAATTGGATTTGCAATTTTACTAGCAGCATAGAACAGCTTATTCGCATACATGTTTTCTTCTGTAGCAAATGTAGCAGAAAGACCCATTTTTGAGCATTCAGTTCTTGCAAAGTGATGGTAATACTTGATAATGCCGACACCATCAACGATGTAACTAGGAAATTCCTGTACGCAATAAATGATTTCGTGCGCATGCTTGATGATAAAATCTTCTAATAATTTAATTTTCATAAGTTTATCCTCCTTAATTAAGATATAGTGAATGATGCTATAATTTACTATGATCCGAAAAAAAGAAGGTACCCAGCCGATCTAGCCTGGTACCTTCTTTTATTTAGCCGATTAAGGAATCCTTCGGGAATCCAAGAGTCTTGGTGATCCAGCGAAGCTTATCTACCGTAAAGCTCTTGTAGGAGCCTGCGATAACAGACTTCACATACCGGCCTTTATCAAGGCCAACTTCGATGATAATGAAACCTTCACTCTTAAAGAGTACATAGAACGGCTTCCAGTTGACTTTCGATGCAAGCATTTTGTACTGCTTTGCAGGAACCGTGATGGTGATATCGTTCTCCGTACTGATTCCAATGGATTTATAATACGCAAGACTCTGCGCAGCTCTATCAATATGGAAGATTAACTTTCCCTGAGGGCCATCTTCGATTTTTGCATGCTGGAAAATTGCAGCACTATATTTTTCTGCAAAATTCAACTCTTCATATTGGTCAACATCAACAAATGCGCTCTGAATATTGGTCAGGAGACTACCATCAGACAGTAGAGGAGTCATAAATTTAACGCATCTGCTTGAATGAATATCAGCATCTTTGAAATCTATTTTCAACACAGATTTATTTTCATGCTGAACTTCCTCAACCATATAAGAAAGTGGATTCACATGGAGGTAAGTTTCGATGATGTGAGAAAGTTCTTCGAGTCGTTTAGGGCCAAGTCCTCTTGCATCTAAAATATCCCCAGTAGTAAATCCTTCCAAAATGTCGCCAAGTGTGTCATAGCCAGCACGCCGAAGAGCATTATAGACTTCACAAGTTAGATCAAGATAAAGGATTTCGTAAATATTGATTTCTTTTGCATTTTCGAAAGTGATGGGTCCGCCTTTATACCAAAGATGGCCATCAACTGGCGAATGGAAATCAGAGGGAGATTTTAGAGTGGCATACCGAAATTTCGGCTTGGAGAAAATATTCCAAATGATTCGTTCGCAGCGACTGCGAAAAGTCGAGCGAGAAATCTTATAGGTGTCTGAGATTTCCTGCAACGTCTTCTTATCCTTGAAATACATTTCCAGATAACTTATGCCATTGGATATATCTTTCTCAGCTTGGATAAAAGCGTCAGCGATTTCTTTATCGCTGAGAGGGGATAAGCCGAGGACACCATTTGGATATCCGAAAGAGATTGGAATAACTTGCTTTATTGCCTCCATCAAAGATGTCGGATAATCCATCTTCTGAAGCTTTACCATTTTTTCAATCATACTATGACCTCTCTACTTTCACATAATGACGTGCAAAATATCTTTCCAATCGATATTGATGTATCTGGCAACCTCACGCATCATAATGAGGTTGAAGTCAGTTGCCGAAACTCCAGTGACTTCAATGACCGTGTCAGAATTAAAATCGACTGTGAAGAACCATACGCCATTGGGGCGATCAACGAAATAGACAAGACTATCGTTGTCTTCCCAGATGTCACTATCAATCTCATCACAAGTGAAAATGATATTACCGTCATTCACGTCGAATTTACATTCGTCGCAGAGCTTCTTAACCTCTTCATCCTCAAGGTTGAGCTTGATGGTAGTACCATAGTCATCAACATTTTCGACGGATGCGCCATAAAGGACAGCAGACAGTCTCTTCTCATCAGAATACGGGAAGAGACTGTCAATATAAGCCATACGGCTTCCGGAATTAATTGTCTTCATATTAAACCTCCTTGTTATTAGAAAAAGTCCATACATCTATGCGGAACACCAATGGTTTCTATAGATTTTCTTAACTGCGCAATTGTGACAGAGTCATATTCACCTCCAATGGCTTCCATAACCATATGCGTCTTTTTATCAATCATTAAAATTGCAAAGAAATCTTTTAACTTTATGACACCGTACAATTCCGTTTTGCTTTTTAAAGTCGGATACACCATTGCAACAGATGTGTCAGTTTTGAATTTGGTGACTTGACTACTAGGACCTTTACTGCAATTGAAATAGTTCAGAAGCATTTCAGATTGATTTGAGTTGACTAATTCTATCGTGGAATAGTGCTTATAGCCATCTTCCTTCTTAGGAAGCAGCGTATATACACGGCCAGCAACGAACCCAGCCGCAAGCAACCACACCTTTCGACTCGGAGTCGGAAGAATTTCGGTTTCGACTTTATGGAGAAGAGAATCTTGAGATGTTGTTAAAACAGATAACTTCGGCTGAATATTGATAATGAACTCCGGATCAAAGTGAATAGCATCGGCCATGCAGTATAAAATTCGCGGAGTAAGAGACCTGGCCATGCACATAACAGCTTCGATGACAGTATTGGTTGCCTTTTCAATATTCAAAATTCCGAAGAATTTGTGATAATCAAAGATAAAATAAGTTTTACCTTCAAACTCATGGATCGTTGCACGATTAGGATCAATCAATACTGTGCCAGGAGTTTCGTCCATCTTAGGATAAATTGCACGGATATAAGGTTCAGCTTCTTTAAGATCAGACGGGTCGATAATGAACTGGTAAGTAGATTCATCATTTGTCTTTTCTTCCTTAAACTGAGACCCAAGAAGAATCTTAGCTACTCCATCCGCAAGCTGAGATTTCGGAAGAGCATATTGGATGCTGTGTAAGATGCTATTGTATTCAGTCAGATTGTAATTATTCATAGTTAAACCTCCAAATATACTGGTAGCTACTTCGCCTTCACTACTCTTCAGAGATATAATATATCATTATAATTTTCATCAAAATGATTCCAGTATACTAGAGAATATAGTATACTGGAATCATTTATATTTCATCATGATTTTACTGGATTCTTATCCAGTGTCATATAGTACATTTTCTTGTCTTCTTGATACACTCTAAACCCATATTCGTCATAGATCATCTTTGCGAGTTTATTGCTCTTATCCACTGATAGATAGCTGCACTTCATATTCTTCACAGCATAATCAATCAGTTGCTTAGATAATCCATGACCTTTATAGTTTTTCGCTATTTCAAGCGATACGATCCATTTTGTTTTATCATCCAAGTATTGACACGATCCAACATGGCATGCTAGATTTTCTCCATCCATCCACATATATCCATCACATTTGTATGTATCCGTATCTTTGCATCTTACATGACTTAGATCCGGATATTTACTTTTATATTCTTCTATAATGGATTCTGTAATATGGATTTTCTGAAAAGATGATAATTTCATACTTTCTTTTGGTTTAAAGTCTTTATCCACTTTACTTACTTCGGATTCCGTTACAATGGAAAATAAATTGATTGCTTCCGTTGCAGTAATGAGATCATCACTACATGCTTCCACAATAATTTCTTTTATTCCCATGATAGTTCCTCCTTTCTTCACATTGAATAATTGTCGTATAAGAATCACTATACAAAAAAAACGTTTCCTTAACGTATCTAACTTAAGAAAGGGGATATAAAAATGACAAATTTGCAATATGCTATCATGGAAGCATATCGTGATAATTTACTTTCTCCCGAGATTACTATTGATATGCTCGAAGCTGCACAAGGAGCGCTTGTACCATATGATATGACCGATCGCTATTTAAAGAAAGTGAAATATTTTGAAGATAGCGTTGTAGCACCTGCAAAAAATAACGATTGGTGGACTTCAGAGCATACAGCAAAAGTAAATGCGTATCTGAGTAAAATAAAGGCCTTCTATACTGGAAAATCTGCAGCAACATTGCATGAAAAATCGGATGAAGATATTGGCTACACTGCATTAACTGGACTTAGGTATGCCATAGGCTGTGAATTGCCTGCCAATAAATTTAAATTTATTACCAAGCAAAGCGACTTAGATGATTATATAGAAGAGGCTATGAGAATTAAAAGTGAAAAAGACGACTTAATGAGGGCAGCCAGCAAAGATAGGTATGATCGTGAAGTCGCGACATATCGTGATGTTGTAAAAAAGCTAAATGCCTGCGAATATCCTGAAGCTCGTAAAACTGTTGAAGCTAAGCTTAAAAAACTATATGGTGAAGACGGGCTTAAAACACTATCTGATCGGCGAGAAGCAGCAAAGAAAAAACTTGCTAGTGTATACGGCATACACATTGAGTAATAATTATTAATGAGAGACTATTGGGTTTATTTCCAATAGTCTCTCATTAATATAAAAACATTTCCTTCGCTCACCATTGTCATATGATGATCTTTATAGTATGCTCATCATCAAGCGTTTCAAGCCCCTGATAAATACGGTGTACTAAACCTCTTTTAAGATCATTGATATCACCCTGCTCTGTAGGAAGCGCGTAGTACTTTATATACGAAGGAGAGACATCATGTCTAGTACCCAAGTGATTCTTCGGATCATAGAGAATTTCAATCAAGACATCCTTATTCTGTCCAGTTAGTGTATCAGAGACATTCATCTCATTAGAGATATCCACATTGATCGGACATACTTTCCACAATACGGGGCTTGAAATAGAACAGCAAGCATATAAGGCTGCTTCGTCTATCGTAGTAAAGGTTTTGTCATGTACCCACATGGCATCACCGTTTCTGCATACGATAACATAAGCTTTCATATTATTGAACCTCCAATTCTCTAATCCATGCTGTAATAATCATATGCTTAAGCTTAGGATAATCTTTATATTTTATTGGGTAAAATATCTTCTCAGTCTCTTCATCAACTTCATACGGCTCATGACATTCAGCAGCCGGTACATGATCATTCCGCATTTCTTCATTATAGTAATCGCAAAGTTCATAAAGATGATTGACTGCTCTATCATGATCAAAATAGGATGATTCTATCTCAGGGCCATAACCACCAATCAAAGTAAATACAGAATAAACTTTTGTCATGGTAAACACTTCCTTTCATACTTAACCGTCTGCTATGATATATAAAAATAAGCACACAAGCCGGATATGAAAATCACAGCTTGTGTGCTTATTCTTTTACATTTCGTAGTGAGAAAAAGCTTCCTTTTCAAGGGCGAAAAGATTGTCAGCTTCTTCTTTACCGAGAATTTCTACTACCTCATCATAAGGCAGTTTAATCTTCTTCGGTTCTGTATCGCCAAGTTTAAGATACCGAGTATTCACATAGTAGTACACAGCAAGGACATTGCCTTTGTGTGCTTTGCAAATTCCCGTATATCTCTTATTTGCGGTACCATATTTTTCGTAATTATATCCAGAGCACCATCCACATCCTTTGGATACAGGGCAATTGATGCATTCATCTGTAGACTGCGATGTCAATGTGATAGCATCCAACTCACGCTTAATTTTGCGCTGTTCTTCGGTTGCGTATAGTCCACCATTATTGACATCGCCAAAGCATACTTTGGCTGCTTTCTCATTTCCAATAGAAATGGGAGCGTATCTGATACATGGATATGCTTTACCATCAGGAGCAAATGACAACATATTTCCTGTACCGCCACAGTAGTTGTTATCATCATGCTCTAAATCGACTGCTTCACCATATTCATCTGGATTAAACATTGCAAAGAATACATCCGGATGCTCATCTATGATATAATTGGCAAGTCTCTTAAGCTCGTTATACAAATTTTTCCCATCTTCATTTGTATACATGGGCTCATATGCACAATTACCATGAATATAAGTGCACCCTTCATCAATCATCATCTTCACACTGGAGTATAAATATTTGATTGATCCGGGAACAAATGTCATCTTGGAATTAAGCCACCCATATCGAGCTTTTGCATCTTGAAAAGCTCGCCAAGCCATCTCAAAACTTCCAACGCCATTGCTGTCAACACGGTACATATCATGAAGTTCTTGAACACCATCAATAGATACTGTGACCGACATGATATCATGGTATTTTTCAAATAAATGCATGGATGCAGGCTCAAACCAAGCTTTACCATTTGTAGCAAACGAGATTCTTGTAAACGGGCCAAGAGGAATGTCTCTCTTATAACACTGCTCAAACCAATAGTCGCAAATATGCTCAATCAGTTCAGCTTCCAGAAGAGGCTCTCCGCCGATAAAATCAAGGACAACGCCCTTTGTTTGCTGAGAGATAAAATCAGATGTGTTGTCAGCATACAGGTCAAGAATATAGTCGACGACTTTCTTGGCCGTATCAAGGCTCATAGCTCCGCAGTTCTTATTATGCTCATAGCAATAAGAACACCGAAGATTGCAAGCATTCGTAATCTGAAAAGTCACATATCTGCAAATTTTCAATGCTGATAATGCTCCGCTGAGATCAAAGTCTTTCTTATACAGCCTTTGGACCATATCAGTATACTCTTCATAGAGACGCTTATTATGCTTTTTCATCTGATACCAACATCTCCTCGCGCTCAAAATCAAATGTTACCGGGGCATTATTAAACTCCGACTTGTCGACGTATCTGCCAATTACCTTGTCTTGCGTCAATTTGAGACGCATCTTTGCAGTTTTGCACAAGTCGATATAATGATGGAGCATCTCAGATGTTAAAGGATTTGCGTTTTCATTCAATTCTCTACAGAGAATAGAAACGATGGATTCATATGATTGCGACTCATAATAAGCCCGCTCAACGGCTTCGCTTTCTTGAGTCGTAATGCTAATAATTTTCATAAACGTGCACTCTCCCTAAAATATATTAATAATTAGCTGTCATGTTACTCATTCGGGTATATACTTCATTATACTTATCACGAATGGAATTTACCTTTTTCATGACTTTGATCAATGCTTTGACATTTGACGGATCAAGAACACGAATGAATCGGATAGTCATGACAAGCATTTCCCACATTGATAAGAAATCAATATCATCGGTGCATTCATAATCAGATGCATTAAGCATTGCATCAAAATTATAATCGGACTTTTCAAGTTTTGCAGCTTCAAAATTGAAAGTCCGTGCTGCAAGACCATATGCAAGAACGATCAGACGATCGTCAGAACACTCCACATTACAATCTTTTGCAATGCTTTGAATCACGGATGCGCAGTATGCCGCGTATGTGTCAAACTTATCATCCATGATATTATCGCAACGGAAAATTCCAGCGGCCCAAATGCACCATTCGAACTGATTCGAATTATCGGGGCATTGCTGCATGAACTCTTTCCAATCGTTGTCTTCAAACACATCATGGGAAACGAACTTAATTATCGGGGTATTTTCTATGAAAACTTTTTTAAGTTCGTGATCATTATTTGGTTTATAAACGCTCACTTATAGCACCTCATTCCACATGGTCTATTAAAATAAGAACTTACCGGAACATCCTTTACAATCGCCTGAGCAAGATCCTTCGCATGAGCCAGTGCAACTCTTACAACCGCCACTACAACTACCGTCACAACCGCCACTACAACTTCCTTTGCATGATCCAGTACAGTCAAGGTCGCAGCTATCTGTACATTTTGTTCCGCAATGGCCAGAGCATGAATCATCACAAGAATTTTGGCAATTTCCGCATAGTGCGAGGCAGGTAAATCTACAAGATCCACCACAATCACTAGCACAGTTAGCATTACAGCGTTCTTTACAGCCACCACTACAGTCTGTTTTACATGTATCACTGCATCCTTCACAACCATCACAGCCGTCGCAGTCGCCGCTACAGCCACCTGAACAGCCGCCTGAACATGTATTCGTACAGTTATTAGCACAACCGCTAGAGCAAGCTGCACATCCACTGCCACAGTTACTGGAACAACTTGAGCATGTTGTGTTACATCCAGAAGAGCAAAGTCCACTACACTTACCAGCGCAACCACTAGAGGAAGCATTTTCCTTAATGACAGTGAGTCCACTCAGTGTATTTGCAGCATTCACAATATCGGATGCTCTTACAACAGTTCCACTGGAAAAGGAAGGAGTTGATCCATTGATTGCGCCAATCGGTGTTGTAATCTTCGTAATATGCTCAGTAGCAATCTTTACTCCAGCAGCAGGAGTAGTTGTATATTGATAACCAGATCCAGAATAAGAAGATAAACTTCCGTAGCTCTGGTTCTGCCCAGTACCTTCTGCTTTACCTCGCCGACCAATTTCGCTATTGACGAGATTTTTCAGTGAGGTAAAATCAGAAGCAGTAATCTTTGAACCTTGACTTGCCATTTCACATCACCCCTTTACACGAATACGGACTCGACGAATCTCTTCGCTCATGTCTTCATCCACTGCGTATCCAACGATCTGTGTATTTTCCACATAATCGTTGGGTAATTTTGCTCGTCCAACACCTGGAATCTCAGATACGACAATCGTATCACCACGATGAATCTTGCCAACACACTTACAGAAGACACGGCCACAGAGACTCACAGGAATATATTTTTCAATATTCTTTTCCACGTAATTCCCATCATCAACCTTATCACCACCAATAAGCATAGCATACTCATCGGAAT
>OIZB01001395.1_pt1 | contig 12983 bp, 18 predicted proteins | sample 1588401 | NCBI WGS metagenome assembly OIZB01 (sample SAMN03283270) | human gut metagenome | biome: human-associated habitat; material: feces | host: Homo sapiens | place: USA | collected 2013
TTCCAAAACTAAATTCTACTTAGTCTTTCGGTGGAATTTACTTTTAAATTTAAGGGGTGTAGAATTTTTTTATTAAAAGACTTGCATAAAAATTCAAACAGAGTTAATATCACACACCAAGTGGAGGTGATATTAAAATGGATGGCAAGAGAAAAAAGAAGACAAAGATTTCTTTAAAGTACATAACATTGATAGAAGTGCAAGACGCAATAGCTTGAATACAGAATTAGAAAAGATATCAAAAGATTTGAAAAAACTGAAAGAAATTATCATAGTAAAATTAGATGACTATGTAGAAATTATTAATCGTGAAAACTGGTATTTGTGCAAAAAATATTATCTAGCGGGACTAAAAGATGGAATTAATTTAAAAGAAGAAATTAAATAAGATTGGAAAGCAAGTATACTATTTATGTGTTTTATACTTGCTTTTTTAACTAAAAATTGAGATGTCTGATTGTCTACTATAAAATAAAAGAGTCTACCGCTAAAAGCCACTCTTTTATGTAGTTTGCGGGAGTCGAGTAGACTCCCAGATTCTGCAAAAATAATTTAAAAAATGGATTAAACAAATTTTGGTAAAAATTACTTGGAATGTTGTAAATATTATAGCTTACTGATATAATATAAAAATAAGAAGAGGAGTTATTGAAAAATATGGATACTATAATTTATTTAATTAGACATGCTGAAACTATTGATGAGAATGGAATCAGAAATACAAATGAAGATTCTCAGATGATAAATGAAAAAGAAATATTATCCGTATATGGTGAAGAACAATCTAAAAAATTAAGCGAAAATACTGAATTAAATAATATTGATGTTATTTGGTCAAGTAGTTATACGAGAGCAAAAGCTACTGCAAAATATATTGCAAATAATAATAATTTACCGATTAACTTAGATAGTAGTTTAAGTGAAAGAAAACTAGGAAATTTAAAAGAAATGGGAGAATTTATGAAGGATAAAAGTACAAGAGATCCTTCGCAAGAACAATTGTTAGATAGAAAATTTAAAACTTCTGATGGAGAAAGTGCAGAAGATACAAGGCAAAGAATGACTGAATTCTTTGATAGAATATTAAAAGAATATGAAGGAAAGAGAATCGCAGTTATAACTCATCGGAGGTTCTATAAAATTCTATTTACTAAATTGGTGTAAAGTAAATGAAGATGTTAAGTTAGTATATAAGGATACAGTTTTAGATATAACATCGCCTTGTTTATTGAAAATGACATTTAAGAAAAATGAATTAGTAGATATAGAACAAGTAAAATAGTATAGTAAGTTATAGGAGAAAGCTAACAGCTAAATGGGTATACGGAATGGTGATATATGATGGAAAAGAGCCAAAAGAATATAGTTGGAGTAAAGGTGAATTTTATTTCGTAGACAAGCCATGTGAAAGAAGAAATCCAGGTTATCCATTGGATTCAATGTCAATTATGCCAGAATGCAACAAATATTTTGTTGATTTAACAGAAGACGATAGAAATAAAAATATAAAAAATTATAAAGAAGATGATGTTATCAATTTTATAGTAAATAACTTGTAAATAGGAGTATTAAATTATGCAATTAGAAGATTTAAAAGCTCAATATGATAAATTACAAATAAAATATGGAGCAAAAGAATTAACCTCAATATATAATGGAGGATGCACTAATAACCCAGATATTTGCTTTGTATTTATGAATCCTACAGGTAGAAATATTGCATCAGATCCAAATTGGAAAGGCAGAAAATCACCATGGATAGGAACTAAAAATATATGGAAATTATTTTATAGGGTAGGCTTACTTGATGAAGAAATATATGAGAATATTATGGCAAGAAAGCCTCAAGAATGGGATGAAAAATTTGCAGATTTAGTATATGAAAATGTAGAAAAACATAAGTACTTTATAACTAATCTTGGAAAATGCACTCAAGTAGATGCAAGAGTATTACCTAATTCTGTTTATAGTGAATATTTAGATTTATTATGCAAAGAAATAGAGATAATTAATCCAAAAATAATTATAACATTGGGAAATCAGGTTAGTTCTATTATATTAAAACAAAATATATCTGTATCACAATGTAGAAAGCAAAACTTTTCTAAAAAAGTTGGAGGAAAAGATTATAAAATATATCCAGTTTACTATCCTATTGGAAATGGAATGATGAATATAGATAAAGCAATAGAAGATATTAAATTCATAATAGAAATTAATAAAAGAAAAAGTGATTAATACTGAAGATACAATAGGAATAAAAGGAATATTAAAGCTAATGGAAGGCAAAGAAAATAGAAAATGTGCATTTAATGAATGTTTGACATATCATGACCTTTTGTATTATTGTATTTTTATAAATTTTAAACTTTTTTCTCAAGAATGAGAAAATTTCATAACATCTTGGACTTATATATAAATAGAGAGATAGGACAATCTCTATTGTGAATAACATTTATTAGAAGTGTTATAAAGGAGTCTAAAAGGAATGCAATGTACAATTTTAAAAATTCAAAAAGAGCAATATGTACAAATTTATCTAACAAAAGAAGAGCTGAAGGCTCAAGAAACACAAGAAAAAATAAATGAATATAAAAAGCAAAAATACAAGTTAGGAATATTTGTAGCAGGTCAAGAGAATTATCCCGAAGTTCTAAAAAAAATAGTTACAAAACAAGTGGAACTATCAAACAATGTATGCTAACATAGACCAAGAGCAATATCAGGCAAAAGGAGAGAAAATAACAGTTGTAGGATATTGTAGATTGTCTAGAGATGAAGATAAAGAAAATTATTCGAGCATAGAGGAACAAAAAAGAATCATTAAAGAATATGTATCTTCTCGTAATTGGACTATCGAAGACAAGGACTTCTACATAGATGACAATGTTTCGGGATATACCTTTAATAGACCTGAATTCACAAAGATGATAGAAAAAGTAAAGGAGGGAAAGATAGATGTAGTTATAGCAAAAGACCTATCAAGAATAGGAAGAAACAATGGAAAAGTTTTAGTACTTGTTGATGAATTCAAAAATATGCAGAAAAATTTAATTTTAGTTTCTGAAATGGGTGGAACTTATGATGTCTTAAATGATAGAGATGATACTATTGGAATTACAACTTGGTTTAATGAAAGATACGTAAAAGATTGTTCAAGGAAAACAAGAGACCATATGTATTCTAAACAAAAAACTGGAAGATTAGTAATGGGTAATTATTATGGATATGTAAAAGATAAAGAAGATGTTACAAAGTTATATGTAGATGAAGAAATTAGACCAGTTATAGTATTAATATACAGATTATATGCCTACGAAGGATTAGGTATAAAGAAGATTTGTGATATTTTAAATAGTGAATACAATTATCCAACGCCATCAGTATATTACAGACAAAAACATTTAGAAAGAGGGAGAATATATAAGCATCCAGTACAAGAGTTATGGTCAACATATATGATAAGTAATATCTTAAATAATGATGTATATACAGGAAATTTAAGAACTCATAAGAAAAAAACTGTTTCTATAAGAGGTAGGGCAATAAAACTTCCTGAAGAAGAACATTTTGTATTTGAAAATCATCACGAGGCAATTATTTCAAAAGAAACTTTTGAATTAGCACAAAATATACGAAAAAGAAAAGCAAAATCAAATACTACTGCGGGAACAAGAAAAAGAAATTATGCTTTTTCAGGGCTAATTAGATGTGGTGATTGTGGTTTTGGAGTAAGTGGAATCACAATGAATAGAAAGCAAAAGCAGAAAGGATATGAATGTTCACAATATAGAACTTATGGAAGAGCAAGATGTAAATGCCACGAAATAAAGGAAAGTGATATAATTATTCATTTAAAAGAATTTCTAAAATTTACTAAACAAAAATATCAAGATGAGATAAATAAAATAGAAATTGAGGTTAAAACTAATAAAGAACAGACAAATAAAGAAAAAATTAAGTTTGAAATTGAAACATTAAAAGCAGAGTATAAAGTGTTATTAAATCAAAAAATAAAAGATTTAACAAGTATCACAAATGAGTATCAAAAACAGATGATAGAAAAATCATATAAAGAATTAGAACTAGAAAAGACAGATAAAATAGAAAAATTGCAAGAAATTCTAAATAAATCAGAACTAGAAATTTCAAAAGAAAAAATAAAAAAACTAAAAACTGCAATGGAATATTTTGAAGAGATTATATCATTAGATGTTCCTAGTAGACATGTTTTAGAAAATATAATTGATATGATATGGATTTATAGTGATAAAATTGTAAAATTTGATTTAAAAGTGGATATTGAAAAATTAATATAAATTAAAACACACAAATATATAAATGTTTAAAAACGATTTATTTGCAAAAGCGTGATGCTTTTCACGAAAATACTTGCAAAAATGTGATAAATTGTTCAAATATATTTGCAAAAGTGTGATGTTAGATGTATAATTAGTACAAAGGAACATATACTAGTTATAGGAGATGATTTTTTTGAAAAGGTTTATTTTAAAAGAATTAATAAAATGGAAAGAAAGTAAATATAGGAAACCACTAATTTTAAAAGGTGCAAGACAAATTGGAAAGACGTATATTTTAAAACAATTTGGCGAAGAAAATTATGAAGGAGTAGCATACTTTAACTTCGATCATGATGAAGACTTATATAACTTATTTAGTAATACGAAAGATCCAAAGAGGATTTTAGAACAATTGTCATTTATATATGGAAAGGCTATAATTCCTGGTAAAACACTAATAATTTTTGATGAGATTCAAGAATGTCCAAATGCATTAAATAGTTTAAAATATTTTCAAGAAGAAGCAAATGAATATCATATTGCTTGTGCGGGTAGCTTATTAGGAATAAGATTGTCACATACATCTTTTCCAGTTGGAAAGGTTGATTTCTTAAATATGTATTCAATGACATTTACTGAATTTTTAATTGCAGATAATTGTGAAAATTTAGTTGAATACATGAAAAGTATAGAAAAAGTAGAAGAAATTCCTGATATATTTTTTAATCAACTAGAAGAAAAGCTAAAAGCTTATTTCATAATTGGTGGTATGCCAGAAGCAGTAAAAATTTGGACAGAAGAAAAAAATATTGAATTAGTAAATAGTTTTCAAGAAAATATTTTAAAAGCATATGAAAGTGATTTTTCAAAACATACTAGTAATAATGAAGCAAACAAAATTTCTTTAATTTGGAACAATATACCTTCACAGCTTGCAAAAGAAAATAAAAAGTTTCTTTATCAAACAATTAAAGAAGGTGCAAGAGCAAGAGAATATGAATCGGCTTTAAATTGGTTAAATGATGCTAATCTAATTTATAAAGTATATAACTTAACAAAAACAGATTTTCCTTTAAAAGCATATAATGATTTAAAAGCATTTAAGATTTTTATTAACGACATCGGATTGCTTAGAAGAATGTCTAATTTAGATAGCAGAATAGTTGCAGAAGGTGACAGACTATTTGAAGAATTTAAAGGGGCATTTACGGAGAATTTCGTACTAAATATGTTATGCAGTACATTTAATATGGTTCCAAATTATTATACATTTGATAGGCATGAGATTGATTTTATTATTCAGTTTAAGAACAAGATAATTCCTATAGAAGTAAAATCAAATAAAACAACTAATAATATTAGCTTAACAAGATATAATGAAAAGAATAATAATGAATTATCGATAAGATTTTCTATGAACAACTTAGCTAGAGATGGAAAAATCTTAAATATTCCATTATTTTTAATAGAATTTATTAATAATTTTATATAATATATTTAAAATATTGAAAAATTGATATAACTATCCCAACATTTAGAGATTTTACCCCCGTAAAGTCTTAATCTTTGGATGAATAAGTAAAATGCCTGTATCATAAAACGCTATTTTTACTTTGTAGTTAGGTTTTCAAATTACTCTATGCAAAAGAATAGAATAATTTGTCTTTTTATGATATTATAACCAATATAATAATTTAAGGAGGAATTATTTATGGAAAGAAAGTTTAGTAAAGGAGATATTGTTCAACATTTTAAGAGAGAAAAAATGACTGAAGAACAATTAAAGGAAGAACCAAATTTATATTTATATAAAATTATTGGTACAGCAAGACATACTGAAGATAAAGAAGAATTAATGATTTATAAACCTTTGTATCAAACTGAATGTACAAATGGCGTTGATTTTGCTGCTAGACCATTAGAAATGTTTATGTCAGAAGTGGATCATGAAAAATATCCAGAAGTTACTCAGAAATATCGTTTTGAATTAAAGAAATTATAGAAGAATATTAAAAGTAAATGCAACTTAAGGAGTCGTATATGAAAAAATTAAATTTAATTGTAGTTTTTAGTCCTAATTTAGAAAAAGCTCTTTTTTGTATTAGAGCAAAAGAACCATATAAAGGACTATATAATTTTGTAGGCGGTAAAGTAGAAAAAAATGAATCTAATGATGATGCAGCATATAGAGAATTATTTGAGGAAACAGGAGTATCTAATAAAGATATAGAACTAGAGCACTTTATGGATTTAAATTATTTTAAATATGAAAATAATTTGCAAGTTTATTATGGAATTTTAAAACATGAAGTGAATTTAGTAGAAGAAAAGAATAAATTAGAATGGGTAACTATAAATGATGAACTGCTAGATAATTCTAAATTTGCAGGAAACTATAATATTCCGCATATAATAAGACAGATAAAAGTATATTTAAAAAATGGCACAGAAATTGATAAATATTAGAACAGATGGAAGTTTTAAAATAATGATTAACAAATATACAAAAAAATAGTAAGTTGTCGTTGAGATTAGAGTTAAGGCTAGTTAAACAAATGGTAAATATTGACAAATAAAAAACATGATGATAGAATGTTCGTATAAAAATGATATAAACAAATGATAAAAAAATCAAATAGTAATATAGGAGTAGATTTCATTGAAAAAAGAAAAAGGAAAAATTTTAATTGAAGGGATGGATTTATCAGGTAAAACAACTATTACAAAATATTTGTCTGAAATTTTGAATGTTAACAAAATTCAAAAAAGAACTCTTAGTGATGATTGTGCAATTTATGATTTTACAGTAGCTCAATCTAAAAAAGGCAAATTACATATAGACTTAATTAATAGGTTATACACTTTAGCTATTATTGAAGATTTATATAATTATAAGCCAAATGATAATGGAATAATATTACAAGATTCATACTTTGCTTTAAGAAGCTATGCTTTAATGAAACAAAAATATCCAGATACTTTAGCTAAAGAAGTTTATAAATTATTACAACTATTCCCAAAACCAGAATTAACATTTTACTTAACAGCTAGCACAGAAGAAAGATTGAAGAGAAATGAAAAAAGAGATAAACCTATGGCATATATGGAAAAATTGCTAGTATCAAATCCTAAAGAATTTGAAAGAATTGAGGGAAATTTAAGAGATATAATCATAAGTTTATTTGATACAGAAATTATAAATACGGAAGGTAAAAAACCGAATGAGATAGCATTGTATATCGGAAATAAAATTCAAGAAAGAAATAGGGAAAATGAAAAAAATGGAGAGAATGAAAGATAGAGAAGAAAAACTGTATATAATGTGAAATTATTAATAAAAAATTTGATAGTGATTCTTGTAGAATATTTGTGGAGGTATAATGATGAATTTTATTACAATAGGTGGAGTTCCAGCTGCTGGAAAAACTTATACTAGTAAATTATTAGCAAAACAAAATAATTTTCTAGCATTAGAACTCGAACCTTTAAGATGGGATTTCTTTAACAATGATTCAGAAAAAAATTTATATAAATATACTCAACATGCTTCTATGTTTAAAAATGAAAATATGAGAGAATATTATTTAAGATGTGCTTTATATGAAAATAGAATACCTTTAGAATTATTGGTTAAATGGCATAAAGCTACAATTGATTTTATTAATGAGGATTTGTATAATATTATTTATGAATTAAAGTCAATAAAAACAGAAAAAGATTATATAAATTTTTGTAATAAATATGAAAAAATAATAAATTATATGCCAGAATTTAAAAAATTAAATACAGATTATATTATATGCAGTCATGCTTTTATTAATACAATCATTTTTTCAAAATATGCAAGAATTAAAATTGATCTTGCAGTTGATAAAAAAATTTTAATTCAAAGATTTAAAAAAAGAGAAAACATAACAGAAAATACATTTGATAAAAATATAGAACTATATTATAAATCGTACGAAGAAGTATTAAAAGATAATGAATCTAATATATTAGATACAACAGATAAAGATATTATTGAAAAAATTAATGATTTGATTCAAAATAGATTATGAATTTAGAAAGGAAGAGAGTAGTATGGATTTAAAAATTAAAACAGAAAAAGAAGAATTTCATGGAAGGACTTGTGGAATAATTAAGCAAGAAGATAAATTTTTGATTATGAGAGTAAATAAAACTTCTTATTATCATATACCTGGAGGTCATATTGAAATTGGAGAGGATTCAGAACAAGCTGTTATTCGTGAAATAAAAGAAGAAATTGGATGTGACGTTCAAGAAGCGAGTTTATTTTCAATACAAGAAAATTTTTGGATAAGAAATGCTAAAAAATGTCATGGAATAGAGTTTTATTATATAATAAAACCGAAACAACAATTACAAATGCAAGACTATGAAAGAATTGAAAATGATAAAGGTGAAGAAAAATTATTGGAATTTAAGTGGGTTACAGCAGAAGAACTAAAAAATATAGATTTAAGACCTACTAATATTAGAGATATGTTAATAAATGAAGAATATCTAAAAAAACTATCACACATTGTGAAAAGGGGTTAAAGAAGTGAAAGAATGTGTATTTTGCAAGATAGTAAAAACAGGAAATAATAACAATGAAAAAGAAAGAAATGTTATTTTATATGAAGATGATTTAGTATTAATTACTCAGGCTACTGGAAGTCCTGTTAGAGGTTATTTAATGATAGTAACCAAAAGACACATAAATGGATTTGCTGAATTGTCAAAAGAAGAATTGAAACATATAGAGAAACTTATAAATGTAATTAAGGAGTTTTATAAAAAATATTTTCATATTGATTCAATATTATTAGAACATGGTTCTACAGAAAGTGGTAGACATCCTCAAAGCATAGTACATGCTCACTTGCATTTAATTCCATTTAATTTTGATAAAAAAATTGAAACAGAATTATTAACAGAGTTGCATTTAAAGTCAATAGAATCATTTGAAAACATAAAAATTAATGAAAAATTAGATTATTGGTTATATTGCAATTCAAAAGGAAAGTATTATACATCATCTAATATCATTAATGCTCCAAGGTCAATTTTTATGAATTTAATAGCTAAACAAATAAATTTGAAATTACCATATGAATGGAGAAATAATGTTACAAAAAAAGAGTATATAGATGAAATAATAAAAATATTTAATGATAATAAGAACTTTCTAAAAAATATATGATTTGTTTGTAGTTAATATGAAAAAAAATAAAATATAATATAACATGAGTATAACTTATTCTATGTATATAAAAAAGAATATTGGATTAAAGGCTACTAACCATAAGAGAATTATTTAAAACAAAAATATTTTTGATTTAGGAGAGCAAAAATGAAAAAAGTCGGAATTGTAGGGTTAGGAAAAGTTGGAATGGAATATGCGTATGCACTAATTAATTCGGATATTAAATTCAATGAACTAATATTGATTAGTAAAAATAAAAAGAGTCTAGAGAGCAAAGCACTTGATTTAAATCATGCTTTACTTTCTTTAGATAAGAACGTGAAAATAAAAGTCGGAGAATATAACGAATTAATGGATGCAGATATAGTTTGTATAACAGCTGGAGTTCCTCAAAACATTGTAAAAAAGTCAAGAGATGATGATTTTGATGAATGTAATAAAATATTTAAGGACATTATACCACATATTTATAATTCGGGTTTTAATGGAATATATATAATTGCTTCAAATCCACTCGATGTTATGTGTAGAATTTGTTTAAAATATGCAAAATGTAATCCTAAAAAAATAATTGGTACAGGGACTTTATTAGATACTAATAGATTATTAAGTATATTAGGTGAAAAATATAATAAGAGTATGTTTGATATACATGGATATGTTTTAGGGGAACATGGTTCAACTTCTTTTGTTAATTGGACGAGTTTAAGTATTAATATTCCTAATAATGAGAGAAATGAAATAAACAATAAAGTGAGAAGGATTGGCTTGGAAATAGTTGATGAATTGGGGTTTACTGCTTATGGTGTATCTGCAGTACTATTGAAAATTACTAAATGTATTGAAGAAGATAAAAGAGAATTGTTGCCTGTATCTACATACTTAAAAGATTATGATATATTTATAAGTACTCCATCAGTAATTGGGAAAGATGGTGTTTATGAAAACAATAAAGTAACATTTGATGAAGTAGAAAAGCTGGAATTTGAAAAATCTGTGAATAAAATAAAGCAAAAAATAAAAAAATTGAAGTGAGATTTTTTGATAAATCTTGAGTTAGATAATAAAATTTGACATTTGTTTGTCATATAAAATATTTTTTGAATTATGAGAAAATATTGAAAGAAGTAGATAAATTTTATATATAAAATTAACAGATTATAAAGATATTAAAAAATTAAATTTTATAAATTATATATTTTTTATAGAATAGATAAGAAAAATAATAATATTTATGATGTTAGAGTTATACATGTTTATGGATTTGGAAAAATATTAAGAAGAAATATAGCCATATTATTTTTAATGTAAATATTAAGTTAGTATTAAAAGTTTAATAGAAAAGTAAACCACAAATTACAATTAAATGCACAAAATAGACAATACAATAGTAAAGCATATGATATTATAAATATTTCTTTAATTGGAGTTAGTCTTGCAATGAGCATTTGTATTGTAGTTACTTCGGATAACAATGTGGTGACCAAAAGTTGCCCCGTTATTTTTTTGTGTTCCAACTAAAAGATACGCTTTTAAAAACTTTACATTTTAAATATAATATGGAACATCATAATAGAGAGTTTTTTAAGACGAAAAGAGATATCCTATTCTACTTATGCATAATATTTACTTAAGAAATATTATGAAGGAGCTAATTAAATGCAAATTACTTCTTGCGAAATTGCGAATAGCAAGTACATCCAAATTTATTTAACTGAAGAAGAATTAGAAAAGCAAGAAACAAAAGAGTTTATAAATAAATATAAAAAAGAAAAATATAGTGTGGCTATATTTGTAACTGGAAAAGAGAATTATCCCGAGGTTCTCAAAAAAATAGTTGTTAAACAAGAGGAATTAAATAAAAATGTATGCTAACATGATAGCATCAAGCAATATCAGGCTAGAAAGGAAATGTTTGAAGTTTGTTCAAACTAAAGTTTTATTATGAATAAAAATAAAACTAAAATTGCTGGATATTGTAGATTGTCTAGAAATGAAGATAAAGAGAATTTATAAACACAAAGTTCAAAAATCTTGGACAAAAGATATGGTTAGTAATATTTTAAAAAATGAAGTTTATACTGGTACTTTAATAACTCATAAAAAGCAAAGCATAAATATTAGGGGGAAAGATTGTAAAATTACCTAAAGAAGAACATTTTATATTTGAAAATCATCCCATAAAGATTATTAGATATTTCATTCAAAAAAATAAGGAGGAAAATAAAAGTATGAAAGAAGAAAGAAAACAAAAATTTATATTTGTAACAGGACCATCAGAATCTGGAAAAAGTGGAGCAGTTATACATATGACGAGAAAATTTCCAGGAGAGGTAAAACATTTAAAAATAAGAAATATATTTAGAGAAATGTATGAAAGAACAAACAAAGAAATGAGTTATGAAGATTGGTATCAAGAGCAAACAACAGAGAAATTTGAGGAGTTTTGGGACAATTATATTAGAACTGCTAAAGATTTAGGTGAAAGTGCAGATATAGTTGTTATGGATACATTATATGGAGTTGATGAAATAAAATTTTTGCATAGTAGATTAGGAAAAAATGTAGGTTTATTATATATAGATGCACCATTACAAGATAGAATTACAAGGGAATATACAAGATTGAGAACTGATTCTCCATATTCAGATAGAAAAGCTGATTTAACAGTTACAAGGGAACAAATTGAAGAGCAAACAAAAAGAAAAGATGAAAAAAAGAGAATGGCAGGAGCATTTGATTTAAAAAGATTGGCAATAAATGAAAACAGAAAATTAGAGATAAATGATAATGCACTAGTTCATTTTGCAGATGTTATTAATAATGATGGTACTTTAGAGGAATTTGAAGACAAACTTGATAAGTTCATTAATAAAGAATTACAAATAATAAGAAGAGAGAGAAGATAAAAAATATATTTTTATAACTGGAAAGTCTGAGTCTGGAAAAAGTATGATTTCTGAATATATCTCAAAAAAATATAAAGGAGCAATACATATAAAAATGCGAGATATAATAAAAGAAATGTATAAAGAATATGATACAAAATTATCATATGAAGAATGGCAAGAAGAATTAGAAAACAAACAAAGAGAATTTTTTTGGAAAACATATATAAATATGGCTAATAAGATTGCAAAAGAACATAACATAATTGTTATGGATACTTTGCGAAAAAAAGAAACATTAGAAGTAATTAATAAGCTAGCTGGCAACAATAATATAATGCTACTATATATTGATGCTAAGTTTGAATATAGAGTAAATAGAGAGTAAAAAAGATTAAATAAAGAAGATAATATTAGCTATGAGCAAATTAAATTAAATACATTAAAAAAAGATAATGTAAAGGAACAATATGGCTTAATTCAAATTCTAAATTATCTAAAAGAAGATAAAATGAAACATGGTTATATTATGGTGTTAGAATAGATATATGGACACATTTAATGAGAGAGTGTATAATGAAATTA
>OIZB01001408.1_pt1 | contig 12838 bp, 17 predicted proteins | sample 1588401 | NCBI WGS metagenome assembly OIZB01 (sample SAMN03283270) | human gut metagenome | biome: human-associated habitat; material: feces | host: Homo sapiens | place: USA | collected 2013
TCCCATCAATGGTGATGTTCTTCTGAATTGCCATACTGCACCCTCCTTACGCTTTCACAGATGCTGCGGATGCCTTACCACTCTGTACAGCGGCAGCCAGATTGGGCATATATACCGCCTTATACCAATTCTCATAAACCTCGGCATCCGTTTTCTCACAGGTTTTAGTTTTTACCAAACCACTGTTTAACGCCGTTGCGGTCAAAGACAGCGTTTCTGTTTTAACTTCCTTTTCGTCCTCAATGGTGCTGGATTCTGTTGCCGGACGAGAGGCAGAGCAGCAGAACAGACAGTGTCGAATTTTATTCTTATCGCCGCTGAATTCAAACAGCAGGGCAAACTGCGATACTTCTGCAGTATTGGTTTCCGTGAGAACGCCCTTTTCATCCAGTTTCTCACCGAGAATGTCTGTCGCAAACTCAAGCGGAACCAATGCGATTTCAAGATCGCCGGTGTAACCAGAGTTATTGTTGATCACATAGTACACACCATCGTCAGCGTAAAAATTGGATGCTTCACCTTCTGCATCGATAGACAGCGACACTGCACCGGGAATGCGAACTGGCTTTGCAAAAGTCGGTACACCTTCTTCATCATAAGAAGTGATTTTTGCATAGTGAACTTTGTTCAGACCGAATTTTACCTTGTTTTTCTCCATTGCCATATAGATCAAACCTCCATCTCATAGAGTACTTCATACAATTCTTCCGAATCAATGAATAGTTCTGTTTTTGTGTAATAAATTTCATGCTGGGCAAGCACTGCCTCCACCTGTTCTTCCAGTTCCGGCTGCTTTCGGTTCGTGTACAATTCCACGTCCAGCTGTTTGAAACTGAAATATGCTACATTATCCGCTGAAAATGTCTCTTCTCCAGGAGAGAGAAACAGCAGAAAAGGCGGTGCGGGACTTTCGCCTTCTGCATAATGATGATAGGCAAAGGGCAGCCCCATTTCTTCCAGCATTTCAGCGATTTCTTCGTAAGTCATGACAACGCCTCCTCAATTAAATGCTCCAGCAACTGTACACCGTTTTCTTCCGCAGGAGCAATGTGCGGTTTTCCTGATACCCGACCGCCGCCACGTTTGGCATGACCTTTCTCCAAAAGATGTGCCAATCTGTAATGGTCTTTGGAATGTACCGTCATTTTCAGAGTATGGCTATTCTCTGAGGTTTTTGTAGCTTTCCAGCTTTTACCGTAAGCACCTGTATCTTTCGGCGCATTGGCGGAAATCTCTTTTTTCACAGAGGTTGCTGTCTTTTTGACCGCTTCTTTCATGGAATCGTTGGCAAGGCTGACGTATTCCTGCAATCCTGCCATGATGTCATCAGCAAGGCTGTCAATTGTACTCATCCGTGCATCCCGCCTTTCTCACTTCACATACAAGGGTGATGTAGCGATTCTGAAGATAATCTCGCTGCACAGATTTGATGTGATACTCCATACCTCTAAACAGAATTCTATGCGTAGTTGCATTCAACGACAGCATGAAAAGACTCTGCCTGACCACGAATGACACGGACTGTACTTCTTTGGTGATTCCCGTATTCGTGTTCTCGGCAGAGCTTTTCACCGTCACATTTGCCCAGCAGCTGTAAACTTCATCCCATTTTGTGATGTGGTTTCCGATTTCATCTACCACGGTGCGATGCTCCAGAATGGCGATACGCTGATTCAGTTTATCAAAATCCATTACACCACACCCTCTCGCTGTGCAAACAGAATGGAACGCAGGCTCATGGTAAGACCATGATAGTCGGGCTTGCTTCTGTTTTCATACAGATAACCGAGTGCAAACAATACCGCTGTTCTCGTCACAGCTTCAAAACAAGTGAATTTTTCCTCATCCATTCTGCCCACGTCCTTGACCAGTGATTTTGCCGTATCGAGCAGTTGGAGGATGAGCTTGTCATCCTCCTCATGGTCGATACGAAGATAATTTTTAGCTTCGTTCAGGGTAATCATGCTATCACGCCTTTTTGATTGTAAGAGTCTTTACGGCTTCGGGCAGAATCAGCTTGCCGTCCACACGCTGAGAAGCAAGGAAGCCGACCTGTCCGTTCATAGCGAAAAGCTCATTCAGACGCTTAAGAGAACGTCCCTGTCTGTCAGCCACCCAGTAATAGGAATAGTCGCCGAATGCAATTGCTTTTGCACCAGCCGCAATAGTCGGAGCATATACAGAGGTCACATAGGGGCGGTTCAGGATGGTGTCGGGAAGTCCTGCACTGACAGAAGGCTGCCAGATGAAATTGCCCGTATTATCCTTGATTTTACGGAGCGCCTTCACGGTCTGCTCATTCAGCACCCACACAGCTTTCTTGCGATACGGACTCTTGAGGGAGTAGAACAGCTCGATTACATCATCAAAAGTGATAGCTGCACCTGTTGTGGTCGCACCGTTTTCCGCACCGCCTGTCGCAGCAAAAATGCCGGTAGGCTTGCCCTTACCGTCACCGATGAGGAACGCTTCCTCTTCCTTTGTGCCGATTCTTCTTGCAAATTCCTTTGCAATGTAGGAAGGCAGGTCGAAAACAGAATCATTAAGAAGTTCCTCGGAGATCTTAATCGCAGTACCGACCTTGTAAGCGGAGAGAGCAATCTGTCCGAAAGCGTCATCGGAGAGTGTATAAGCCTCTTCCTCCTCCATCCACGTTGCTTCGCCCTTCTGCGTAATAACGGGGATTTTACGGTCTCCACTTGATGTCTGAATCTTGGTAGCGAGTGGACGGAATACGTTTTCTTCCTCAAGTGCAGAAATGAGCTTTCTTTCAAACTCGTCCGGGCAAAGATAGCCGCCTTCGGTATCTTCGCCAATCTGCAGAGCATTTCTCACATCGGCAAAATTACGGTTGCGAATGCTGTTCCAGAAAGCAGTACGGTATTCGTCAGATGCAATTCCTGTTTTGGTATCACTGTGAATGGATGCGTTCGGCTTGTTCTGAATCGGCGTAGAAGTAGGCTTGTTCATTTCTGCCTCAATCTGAGCCTGTCGTTCCAGCCGCTGGATTTCCTTGCCGTATGCCACGATCTGCTGCTCCATGGCATCGTATGTCTTGCTGTCCTCTTCCGAAAGCAGACCGCTTTCATTTCGCTTGGAATCCAAAAAGTCACGGGCAGTATCCCATGCCTTGCTTCTTTTTTCTCTCAGTTCCTGAATTGTCATAGTATCAGTCCTCCTATAGTTTTTAATATTTCAAAAGCTCCAGCCGCTTGTCCAATTGGTTGATCGGCGTGCCTTTGGATGCAGTTGCAGAAATCTTCTGCAGAAAAGAATCCAGCGTTTTAGATGGTGTGTACAGCATGGATGCTGTGCTTTCCTTCTTTTTTTCATCCGGATCTTCTTTAGGAGATTCCTCTGTTTCTTCTTCATCTGGATCTGTTTTTTCTGGTTCTTCTGGAACAAACGGATTCTTTTTAGAAAAGAGAATGCCGTCTACAAATCCCAGCTGCAATGCTTTTTCTGCATTCATCCACGTTTCTTCATCCATCAGCCTTGCGATCTTATTGCGGCTGAGATGCGATTTTTCTGCATAAGCATTGATAATGGATTCCTTGACTTCATCCAGAAGTGCGATTGCTTTCTCCATATCTGCCTTGTTGCCCATGGCACAGGTCATCGGATTGTGGCACATCAGCATTCCGGTCGGTGAAATCAAGGTTTCTTCTCCAGCCATCGCCACCACAGAAGCCGCAGAAGCGGCAATGCCGTCAATCTTGACCGTAACCTTGCCCGGATGGTTTCGGAGCATGGTATAGATCTGACTGGCAGCAAACACATCGCCGCCCGGCGAGTTGATAAAGACGGTCACATCACCGCTGTGTTTTTGCAGTTCCGAGCGGAACATGGCAGGGGTGATGTCATTTTCAAACCATGTACTCTCCGCAATCGCACCGTACAAATACATCTCCGATGCACCGGTTTCTTCGTTGCGTACCCAGTTCCAGAAACGATTATTCTTCATGGGTCGTTTCCTCCTTTTCATTTTTCTTTGCAAATGCACCTGCATCAGCAAGTTTGGTAAAGCTGCCATTTACGAGATACAGATTTCCGCCCTGTTCTTCCGGCACCAGATTCATATCCTCCAGTTCCCGAATGTCATTGGTGGACATCCAGCCGTTCTGTCTGGCGGTAGCGTAGCCCTGCATTCTGGAAGCATAGTCACCACGCAAAAGCCCCTCTACATTGAATTTGATGAAGTATTTGCCTTTCTCTGAATCGGAAAGCAGATCTTTCATCATGCCTTGCTCCCATCGAACAATCCACGGGTCAAGACTGTATTTCACGAAATCCAATGATAGATGTTCCACGTTACTGAATGTGGCATGGTCAAGATCGCCGATCATATGAAGCGGCACTCGATACAACCGGGCAATTTCCTCTACCTGAAACTTTCTGGTTTCCAGAAACTGTGCTTCATTGTTGGGGATGGAAATAGGCGTGTATTTCATGCCCTCTTCCAAAATTGCGGTATGATGCGAGTTGGAACCACCATAGGCACGCTGCCAAGCATCCCGCACACGCTCTGGATTTTTGATGACTCCCGGATGCTCCAACACACCAGATGGACTGGCTCCGTTGGCGAAAAAGGTAGAACCATAGTCTTCACAGGCAAGGGAAATGCCGATTGCATTCTTTGCAAGAGCAATGGGAGAATATCCCACCAAGCCGTCATACCCAAGTCCGGGAATATGCAGCACATCTTCTGCCTGCAGGACAATATCGCCCTGCTGTTTCAGGTTTGGATTGGCTTCATCGTAGCGACTGTAGATGTAGACCAGACGATTTCGCTGGTCACGGTCTACTCTGACCTTATCCGGCATCAGCGGATACAGCCCCAATACATCTCCACGACCATTTCGGATAATCTGTGCATAGGCATTGCCGTAAATCAGCAGATGGGACATCAAAGTTTCCCGGAATACGAAGGATGTCATTTCGGGATTTGGCTGGTCATGCAGCAAAAAATAGAGCGGATGCCGTGGCACTCGCTCTTTTCCATTTTCGGTATATTGGTAAACGTGTAATGGAAGCTGGGCAATCGCTTCTGACAGAACCCGTACACAGGCATACACCACCGTGTGCTGCATAGCGGTGCGGTCATTGACTCGCTTACCACTATTGGAACGTCCGAAGAAGTAACTGTAGCTGGGACTGTCGTAGCTGTTTTTCGGGTGATCTCGTCCCCGAAAAAATCCTCTCAAAATACGCATAATTCCTCACTCCTTACAAAATCAACATATCTCTTTCGTCATAAACACTTGTTCCATCCCCAGTACATCCACAGCGAATTGCCCGGTCAAGAGCCATGATCATGGCGACAGCACCGTCAATTTTCTCTGTGGATTTTTCTTTATCCGGCTTGATATTTCCGGCAGGGTCACGCCTGATGAAAATGTTATCCATCATCCACCGAAGAACGGGGTGTCCGCTGTGGGCAAGGGTCTGTTCCAGAGTCAGTTTCATCAATTCCTTGGTCGGTGGTGACATATCTTTGTAACCCTGACCGAACTGAACCATCGTGAATCCAAGTCCCTCCAGATTCTGTGACATCTGCACCGCACCCCAACGGTCAAAAGCAATTTCTTTGATATGGAATTTCTGCCCCAGTTCATCGATGAAGTTTTCGATAAAGCCATAGTGGACAACATTGCCCTCCGTTGTTTTCAGATAACCCTGCTGCTCCCACACATCATAGGGAACGTGGTCACGGCGAACTCTTAAAGGCAACGTTTCTTCCGGCAGCCAGAAGTAAGGCAGAACGTAATAATGCTCATCTTCATCTGTTGGAGGAAAAACAAGCACGAAAGCTGTAATATCTGTGGTACTGGAAAGGTCGAGTCCACCGTAGCAGATTCTTCCTTCGAGTTCGGATTCATCAAAAGCAACCTTGCATTTGTCCCACTTTTCCATCGGCATCCAACGTACCGCTTGTTTTACCCACTGATTCAAACGCAGTTGCCGAAAGGCGTTCTCTTCGCCGGGAGTTTCTTTTGCAGAGTTACACGCAGCCACCACCTTATCCATACCGATTGTCTTGTCGAGGGATGGATTTGCTTTTTTCCACACCTTTGGATCCGTCCAGTCTTCCGATTCATCTGCACCGTAAATGACAGGATAGAAAGTCGGATCGTGCTTTCTGCCTTCCAGAATGTCCTTCGCTTTCTGGTGGACTTCATAGCAGATTGAATTTGTATCAGTTCCGGCGGTGGTAATCAAAAAGTACAGTGGCTGCATTCTCGCATCGCCGGAGCCTTTGGTCATAACATCGAACAGCTTTCGGTTCGGCTGCGTATGTAGTTCATCAAACACAACCCCGTGAATGTTGAAACCGTGCTTGGAGTAGGCTTCTGCCGAAAGCACCTGATAGAAGCTGTTGGTCGGGATGTACACGATACGTTTCTGTGAGGTCAGAATTTTTACTCGTTTGGAAAGAGCAGGGCACATTCGCACCATGTCAGCAGCCACATCAAAAACAATGGCAGCCTGTTGTCGGTCAGCAGCACAGCCATACACCTCGGCACGTTCTTCGCCGTCACCGCAAGTTAGGAGCAACGCAACTGCTGCGGCAAGCTCGCTGTTATGAGTTGGAAGAAAAGAATGACCGATACAGTAAAGATGTGATTCACTATCCACCTGAATGCACTGCATTCCGGGATTATCAACCTTTTCAATCGAGTCAATATATCGAAAATGACTTCTTGTATTAGGATTTCGCTTTACTGTATTTTTCATTTTTCTTTTAAGACCCGCAACAGGAATATCGTCAAAGGCAGTGAATTTCACATAGTATATCGTTTCTCCTGTTGCCACTCTTCCACATTCGCTGCTCGGCTTGCTCCAATCTGCTCTCTGTGTGGATACCGCAGTCGTGATTGCATTTTTTATGCCTAAACTCCATAACAGTTCACTTACACTCTCAGCAAGTACTTTTTCTGTTGACGTGTAAATAGCCTGACCTTTTCTGTTGCTTATCGATCCGTCTGAATCCATAAGTCCCTGCAATAAGGAAAGCCTCTGAGGCACAGAGGCTCTTAGGAATTCTATAGGGATTTTCTTGTCATGAAAGGTTTTCACAAGCACCTTTTTTAAATCGGGAACAGGACAAATTTCTGAATCGCCCGTATTTTTCCATCTTCTTTTCAGTTTGTGCCAAGGCCATATTTGGTCAAGAACTTCAGGAATATCATAGGTTTGTATTGTAATTTCAGGCTTGACAGCATTACCGTTTCCAAGCCAATACCCCATTAAATATGGGTCTACCGGCAAATCAGCATTATCAGTGTCTATTGCATCTGAAATAGGAATCCTGAACCGATAACAGCCGGAGGAATCACAGATATGTTCATACATTTCTTCCGTAGAAATTGTCACTCTTTTTCTTTTTCCATAAGTGACATCACCAGTCCAGAGATGTCTTGCCCCTGCAATAACAGTTTCTCCATCCTTGAAGGTTATTTTATATCCCTGTTCCGAGTAATCGATAGGACTTTTGGCAACAACATGACAGATGTTTCCTTTTTCATCAAAAAGCTCATCTCCGATAGAGATTTCGCCCATAGTGGTAAAGCCTGTTGGTGTAGGAATAAGGGTATTTAAAGCAAGCTGTTTTCCATTTTTCTTCGGAATCTCAATGTAAGCCGTGTTAAACTGACGATAGCCATTCGGTTTCAGAATGCCGAACAAATCACGGATAATCTGTTCCTGCCAGTCCAGCAATTCAAACTTTTTTCCTGCCCATGTGCCTTTGGTATGACTAAGGCATTCAATAAAAGAGACGGCATAGTCTGCCGCCTTTTTGTTATACTTGGAATCCTCCGCCATAAAACGGGTCGGTTTGAATTTTGCCATTGTTCTCACCTCCAAACAAAAAAGACCTGCCCAAAAGCAAGTCTGCATCATTTATTTTAACACTCTCAAGGGGCTGTTTTGTAATCGAGATTCCATTCCCATTGTAACCATGTTACCATACAATTTCAAGTATAGCAAGTCATAACGAAAAAATATACTGCACAAATATATAGCTCAGATTTTGTGTACTATATTTCTTCGGTACGAGTCACAGCCCCTTGGGTTAGGGGCTGTGTGGAAAGTGCAGGGAAGTTTATCTTCCCGTCATGCACTCCCATTCAAATTCGCAGGCATTTTCGTATTCCTCATCAAAAAGGGCATCGTCATCGATGTAGTTTTCCTTGAAGTCGATTCTGTCAATGCCTTCAAAAATCGTTTCATTTTCCTCAGCATCCGCCTTTGCAAGGTCTTCTGCGTTTTTCTCAACCCATGCTGTGAACTCTTCATCGTCCATTCTGTCCTCGTTTTCAATTTCAAGGTCGTATTCGTAGTCCGCATCAAACCAAGTGATGACCGCCATTGTGATTTCTGTTCTTTCGTTCCAATCTGCTCTGTTTGCCATTGCTCTTGCCTTTGCGATTCCGTATGATACCATTGTGTTTTCCTCCGTATTTCGTGGTTTTTTGGTTGTTTTCCCTTTCGGTGATTACATATTACCGCATAGTGTGTGTAATTGCAAGCGGCTAAACTGCCAGAATATACAGCTTGAAAACCGCCCCTGTATTGTGTAGATTATGACAGCAAAAAAGCAGCCGCCACGTTTGCGTTTGTGGCGTTGCTTTTCAAATCGGAAAGGTATTCGGAATCGGTTTTACTTGACGTTACAGGCGAACGTGCGGGCTGTCAGTCCCTGATTACAATTGGCATCATACCGTTTGGCGTAGGAATGAAAAGTTCAATGCTCCAAAATCGCTGTTTGTACTTTTCCGTAAGTTCAGGAGAAAGATCTGTAAAATCTTCTGCTCCAAGACCTGCGATGAAAAATGTGCCTTTGATGATGTCGCCTGTTTCAGGAAGCATTCTGTTCCACTCCGTATCGGATTTCAGTTTTGATTCATCATCACAAACAAGGGCAATTTCATCTTCAAAAGGGTATATCGCTTGCAGATACCCGCCGACCGTTTTCTGCATGGATTCCAGATTGCCGTCAATTTCAGCTTCTCTTGGATGTTTTCTCGGTTCAACGATAAGTACTTTCATATGGTTTTCCTTTCTGAGCCGTATGCGGGGCAGTTTGTTCTGCCCCTTGGCTCTTTGGTTTTTAGTTCAGTCTGATGCGAATTGCAGGGTATTCCTTTGCATTGCCCCAGATGTCCGGTCTGATTATCGTGCAAAGTCCCTCAATGCTGCATCCCTGTGTGGCAAGTTTGTGCAAATTCTCAAGAAGTGCTGTGCTTGTTTCTGTAACTGCTATGGTTTCAACTCCCGCTTCTCTCATCGTCTTAACAAAGTCGCTCATGTCTGTTGTCCAAGGGAGCTCATTGCATTCAAATTCACTGCTGTTGTGGTTGAGATTGAATTCGTAAGTCCAGTAGGCTTCAAGTGTTCCCCGGCTCAGCTTACTTGCATCGTTCTCAGAATTTATTCTGAGGTTTTCAAAGTAGTTTTTAATCTGTTCGTTCATGGTGTTTTCCTCCAAATTTCGTGGTTTTCGGTCGGTTTTCCGTTCCGTTGTGTTGTATATTACCGCATTTCAGGAATATAGTCAACGGTATCTGCGATAATAAATGTAACAAACATAACGTCGAAATCAGAGGAGGTTATTGTGTAGAATATGACAACAGCACAAAGCCGCCCTGTCGGCTCGTGTGGGGCTTCATTGCAATGGGGAAAACTTTACGGAGGAAATCCCTGAATTGCCACACAGCCAAACGTGGCGGCTTGCATTGGATTATTCCACTGTGTTGCGATGAATGATGCTGATGATTTTTTCTGTTTCTTCCGGTGAGATTTCCAAGGCTTCAAGAGCCTCACGGATTCCGCAGTCGGGGCAAATCAGCGTTTCATTATCGGTTCTGGAAAGTGCAGGAACTCCAGTATAAACACATCCGCATTTCGGGCAGGTTCTTTCTGTTGCAGTTTCAGTTTTCATAATGGGCAGCTCCTTTCAGGCTTTTTTCGTAAGCTTCATCAAGGTACTTGAAATCAAATCCGAAAATGGTGTACCCGAATTTGCAGGTGCTGACATATGCAGAAGTTGGAATCCCAAGCCTGCGTTCCTCGTGCATGATGTACACAAAAGCGTCAATCATTTTCCCAGTTTCGGAAAGCCTGATTTTCATATTTTTCTTGTAGTAGAAGTTCGGATAGCCCTCGTAAATATCAAGGCTGTGTTCATCGGCGGCAGTCACTTCCCAGACAGCAACCGGAACAAGCGAACCTTTCTTTTTTTCAATGGTGAGGTAGGAGCCTGTTTTGCTGCCTTTGTAAAGCAGTTCATAATCTCTGATAACCGCAGTTCCAACGATTTTTGCTGTTGGGCATCTGTACTTCATCTGACGGACATTGAGGTTTGAACCGTAGGCGATATAGTATCTTTTCATCTGCATCTTCCTTTTTGTGAATTCCGCTTTGCGGTAGTCACATATTAACTCTTTCGGAGGAGAAATGCAACCCGCTAAATCTACAAAATATCTGTGCCTTTTCTTGTGTGGTATTTGTTCAGATTACACTTTGCAAAATCAGGGGCTGTGTGGGCTTTTGTGGCTTTGTTTATTCGGTTGGGAAACTATACCACAAAAGGCAACGTGGGCGGCGATGTTGCCACCTGTTGCCCTTGAGTGCGAGCCTTTTCAGGCTCTGCCATATCTGAAAGCCGCATCTCCGTCAAGGTTCTTAGTAAGAAAACTTCTCGCTGTGGAGAACTCTTCGCCAACCAGTCCCAATCGAATCAGCCATGTTCGCATTGCAAATTTCGGATTTTCCGTTTGCTGTGGTTTTGGACTTGCTGTTCGCAGTTCCTTTGCCATTTCGGAAAGTGCAAGGCAAAGCTGAATGTAGCTTTTCAATTGTCCTGCGTGAAGTCCGTTTTTCTTTTCTGCTGTAGGCTTGTCAAACTGGAAAAGTCGAAATTCGATTGTGCTTTTTGTAAAGGTTGCGTGGAAGTTCAGCATATGGTATCTGCTGTCGTTGTAATGTTGATTTCTGCCGTAATTCGCACCGTTTGCTGTGTACCATATGTCTGCAAACTGTGCCATTGTGGTGGGTTTCTTTTGGTTCAGTTCTTCAATGAATCTTGGGTTTACCGTTCTGCAATATCTGTTCATTCTGCACTGGTCAATTTTCAAAGCATCTGCAATCAGTCTTTCGTGGCTTGCCATGATGTTTGAAAGGTTTCTCAGGCTCTGTGGTGTGTGTCCGTTTGCTCCGATGTGAATGTGAACTCCTGCCCCAACTCCTGCGTGGCTGATTGCTCCGGCTTTGCGAAGCTTTCTGACCAGTTCCTGCAAGGTTTCAATGTCGCCGTAGTGAAGAATTGGTGTTACCAGTTCGCACTTTTCAGCATCGCATCCTGCAATGCTGACGTCTTTCTGGAATTTCCATTCTCTGCCCTGTGCATCCCAAGATGACCAGGTGCTGTATCCGTTTCGGCTTGCTGTGAATTCATATCTGCCTGTTCCGAAAAAGTCTGCGGCAAGCTTTGCAGCTCGTTCTCTTGTGATGTGGTTCATTTCGATTTCTACGCCGATGGTCTGGTTTTTCAGGTTTTCGATCTGTTTTTCTGTTTTTGCGTTCATGGTATTTTCCTCCGTAATTTCGGGCTTTGTCTCGGCTGTCGCCTCGGTCGGTGCTTCTGCTTCGCAGAGGTTGCCACTGGCAACCCGCACCCCTTTCGTTGTATCACATATTACCGCATTACGGAGGACATATCAAGCGGCTAAATGTACAGAAAAACAGACTGTATATCCGCCAAATGATTGTGTAATATACAGTCTTGCTTTACTTGATTTTGTATGGTAAAATACAATACAATGGAATAGGTTCTCGCTTATTTTTCGGCTTCCAAAACCTTGAAAGAATCTACTTCGGGAATGATTGCAAGAGAAGAGCCGTTCTGCCATTTCATGTGTATGGAACCCAGATCATCAATGTGAGTAACCTCACCGATTGTTCCGGAAAGAATGGGATATTTTTCATCACGCATAGAAATCAGCTGTATCTTTGTCCCAACGGGATACTGTTTTCTGAGATTTTCAAGATATGCTTTATTCGGAAACTTCATTATTTGCTACCTTTCTGAAAGCCGAACTGCCTGAAAGATTTCTAAGCAGTACCTTTCTTGTTGACTTGTACTCTACACCAATCATGCCAAGGCGAAGGAGATAACAACGCATTGTGTATTTGGGATTATCGCTGGTTTCAAGCTTATTGTTGATACGTTTCTGATTCTTTGCAAATTCGCAGAGCATGGAAATGAAAGTGCAGTAGGCATTTGCATCACCATCATTTTCAGCGGTAAACCAAGGAAAGCAAATCTTGTCTGCTTCAGCGACGATTTTAAGGTTGTCAGTTTTGAATGCAGCCTTGAAAAGTTCACCCTTATTTTCTACGATTTTTCTGAGCCTGTCGATTGTAGCATCATCAACCAGTTCCAAAGGCATCTCTACCGTCAGACCGTTTTCTTCTTCATCAAGTGGAACATCATAACCTCTGCTTGCAAGTTCACTAATCAGCATATCAATCTCTTTGCTGTCAGCAGAATCGCTGATTTCAAGATTACCCTCTTTGGTAACGGTGTAAAAGTCACCAATTTTGTATGCACAAGTCGGCATGAACTGATATTCGGCAGGAGCACCAATAATCTCGCTGACTGTTTTTGCAAGTTCTTTTCGTTTTTCTCCTATAAGCTGAAATTCAATTATCATATGTTTGACCTCCTTTTTGGTAGTACACATGATAACTCAGAATGGCACAGATAGCAAGTGTGGGATATGTAGAATTATTTCCCCTCGTTTTGTGCATAATAGGCGATTCCTGCCAGCACAAA
>OIZB01001410.1_pt1 | contig 12816 bp, 4 predicted proteins | sample 1588401 | NCBI WGS metagenome assembly OIZB01 (sample SAMN03283270) | human gut metagenome | biome: human-associated habitat; material: feces | host: Homo sapiens | place: USA | collected 2013
CGCTGGATGCTGCCGCCCGCGCCAAAAAGCTGGGTGCTACCATCACCTACGACCCCAATTACCGCGCCCCGCTGTGGAAAACAGAGCAGGAGGCAAGGGAACAGATCCTCTGGGGCCTTTCGCAGGCGGATATCGTCAAGATCAGCGATGAGGAGACGCAGTTCCTCTGGGACTGCAGCCCAGAGGAGGGCGCGGAGCGCGTGCTGGCGCTGGGCGCGAAGCTCGTCATGGTCACGCTGGGGCCGAAGGGGTGTCTGCTGAAAAATAAGCAGGCAGACTTCTCCTGCGGCTGCCCGAAGGTGCACCCCATTGACACGACCGGCGCAGGCGATATCTTTGGCGGCAGCGCCGTATCGCGCTTTTTGGAGCTTGGGAAAGCGCCGGAGGCGCTGACGCGGGACGATCTTGCCTATATGGCCCGCTACGCGGCAGCCGCAGCAAGCCTCTCCACCGAAGCTTCCGGCGCCATCCCGTCCATCCCGAAAAAGGAAGCCGTCCTGCAAAAGATGCAGGAGGCATATTGCGTGCAGGCGGACGCACACCGATAACGATTCGACGTTTTGACGCAGAAAGCGGCATTCCCGGCCCGGGAATGCCGCTTCTGTTTTGCAGCTTACGCTTTTTTCTTCGGCCCCATGATCTCGGCGCTCAGGAGGGCGACGAGGGGGACGGTCAGGATGATGCCGATGGTGCCGGCCACGCCGCGGATGATCTCGATGGCGATGGAATCGGCGTTGAAGATCTGGATCATGGGATAATCAAAGATCTGGAACAGCAGGAGCGTATTGAGGCTCGAACCGGCGAAGGCAAGGATGAGCGTATTCGCCATGGTGCCCATGGCGTCCTGGCCGATGTTCATGCCGGAGCGGAACAGGGCCTTGCGCGGCAGGTCGGGGTTCAGCTCGCGCAGCTCCCAGCAGGCGGAGGCAATGGACATGGCCACGTCCATGACCGCGCCGAGCGAGGCGATGAGAATGCCGCTGACGAACAGGCCGCTGATCTTCAGTCCCCGGTCGGATGCGCGCAGGACAAGTTCCTCCGCCTCGGGCAGGTTGAAGCCGTTGAGCGGTGAGATCGACCCGCACAGGGCGGCGAAAATGCCGGCCACCGCCACGCCGCCGATGCAGCCGAGCGTGGCGCAGAGCGTCTTGCGGCTGAAGCCGTTCAGGAACAGGAGGGAGGCCGCCGTCGTCAGCGCGACGAGCACGACCGTGACCGCGACCGGCTGCGCGCCGCGCAGGATCATGGGCACCTGAATGAACCAGACGCACGCAAGCGTATACAAAAGCCCCAGCAGGGCCGTGAGGCCCTTTTTCCGGCCGATCAGCAGGAGCAGCGCGGCAAATATGGCAAGCAAACCGAGCAGCACCGGCGCGCGGTTATAATTCGGAATGGATATGATATACGGCGCGCCCTCGTCGTCCAGATCAAGGCGGACGACGATCTTTGTGCCGATCTTCGCGTCGACGTTGGTATAGATGGTCAGATAGTTGATCGCCTCAAGCGTTTCGCCCTTCCACGGGCCGTTCAGGATCTCGACCTCGAGATACTGCTGGCCGATGCGGCGGCCCTCGGTCCAGTCCTGGGTCTCCGCGTTGTCGTCCAGAATGTCCGTGACGCACGCAACGGCGAAAAACCGCTTGCGAGCGGCAGTCGCCTCGCGGTCAGGCTCCGTGTATTCCAGGACCAGCGCCCACGCGATGATCAGCACGAACAGCAGAACGCTCACGCCGATCTCCAGCCAGCGCTTGCGCGTCAGCTTGCATTGTAAGTTTTTCATGGATTCTCCTTCAGGATGCGCAGTTTTTGAATGATGGGGGACTGCCCCGCCGGAAGACCCGGCGGGGCAGCTTTGTACTGTTGGGGAACTCAGCGCTCGAGATAGCGGTGGATGATCGCCGCGACCTGTGCGCGGGTCGCCTGTGCCTTCGGCACAAGGTTGCTGCCGGAGCCGTTGATCAGACCCTGGCCGACCGCCCAGTTCATCGCCTGAATGGCGTAGGCGGAGAGCTGCGCCGTGTCGGCAAAGCTGCCGAGATTTTCCTCGAGCGTCACAGCCGTCATGCCGCCGTAGACTGCGTAGCGGTACAGGATCGCCGCAAGCTGCTCACGGGTCACGGGGTCGTTCGGGCCGAAGAGGCCGGAGCCGTAGCCGTTGACGATGCCGTTCGCTGCCGCCCATGCGACTGCCTTGGCGAACCACTTGTTGCTGTCCACATCCTTGAAGTCGGATGCACCGGACATGGCGGGGCTGCCCGCCATGCGGTAGAGGATGGTGACGATCATGGCACGGGTCAGCGGTGCGTTGGGAGAGAAGCGATCGGCGCCCGTGCCGTCCATGATGCCCTTCTCGTAGACATAGCGGACATCGTTATAGAACCAGTCGCTGCCGGACACATCGGCAAACGGGAGCCCTACCGGGGCAGCGGGCCTGGCCGGGGTGACCGGGGTGCCGGGGGTGACGGGCGGAGGCGGCAGGACAGTCTTATGCCAACGTGCATAGAAGGTCTTGTCGCCGGTCTCCGTCGCCTCGATCTGCCTGACCTGCACGCCGCCGGTGTAGGCGGTGAACCAGCCGAGGAAGGTATAGCCGGGCTTGGTCACATCGGTCGGCAGAACGGTCACGGTGCCCTCGGTGTAGGTCACCGGGTAGAGGCCGCCAATCGTGCCGCCGTCAGTGACATAGGTGATGTTCCACGTCTTGACCGGGGTCTCGCCTGCGGTGCAGACGACGTCCGCGCGGTCGCGGATACGGATACGCGGGTAGACCGACGTGCCGTCCGAGAGGACGAAGGTGTTGTCATAGGAGGCAAGGCCAACCGCCTCGACCTGATTGCCGACGATGGCGTTCTGGACTTCCTTGTCCTTCGTGATGTAGCCGTCGATGAAGACGCGGGCTTCCTTGCCTGCCGCATCCCTGACCATGATGGTCTGGATCTTGCCTTCGGCCTCTTCCACTCTGGTGATCGTGCCCTTGATCTTGACGAGGCTGCCGAGGACGGAGCCGTCGTTGATCTGCGCGGCGGTGACTTCCTTGGGAGCCGGAGCCGCTGCGTCGGCGATCTTTTCGATCTTCGTCACAGCCAGCTGACGCTCGCCCTGATAGGAGGACGTCGTACCGGTGACACGGACCTTATCGCCGATCTTAAAGTTGCCTGCGACCGGGAAGGCGTTGATACCGGCGGTGTTGTCCTGCACATAGATGCAGTCGAAGAACGCGGTATCCTTGTCATAGCCGGAGGCGTTGGAGGTCACGATGCCCTCCACGGTGAACTTGACGCCCTCCTCTGTCTCTGCCTGCACATCCGCGATCTTGGTGATCTCGGTCTGGTTGAGCATGGAGACGAGATTCTGGCAGATCTTGTAGTTGGAGTAGTTTTTCTCCGCGCCGCTGTCGGAGGCCTGGTACTGCACCTCGAAGTTCGACATGAAGGCTGCGCCGGAGACGATGATGAGGCCCTTGCCCTCGATCTGCTCGGACGCCATGACCATCAGGCGGTCATCGTTTTTTGCGAAGGTGTACTTCGGGGTAGCTGCGCCGCCGAGGCCGTCGCTGTCAACGTCCACAGAGTAGGTCGTTGCATGGCCGTAGACTGCCGGGCTGACCGTTGCGGGCAGCGTGGAGGTTGCATTGCCGCTTGCGTCAACTGCGTAGATGGACGCGCCGCCGTAGTGGCTGAAGCGTTCGGTGTAGAGCTTGTCATACGGATGCTCTTCGTCGAATTCCACGCCCTTCAGAAGCGGGTTCTCCATGTTGTAGGACGAGAAGTAGAGTCTCCACTTGTCGACGCCGTCGGCTGCGGAGCGGACATCGTCATACGTTGCGTCGTCAGAAATGCGGAGGCTCGAGCCGAGCTTGGCCAGAACCTCGTTCTGCGTCGCGGCCATGTGCTTGATGTCCGGGTTGTTCTGGATGATGGGGTAATTCTCGTAGTTGTCAGACCAACCGGCGAGGATCACCATGCCGCCGTTGTCGTTGAACGTCTTGATGGCGTTCAGTTCTTCTGTGGAATAGGTCTTCGGATCCTTCTGGGCCGCTTCCAGACGGCGGGACGGAGCCGTCAGGATGATGGCCTTGTACTTGGAATTGCCGCAGGCCGCGATGAGTTCCTCGCTGGTCTTCAGCGTGACTGTACGCACGGAATAGGCCGCAGCCAGTTCGCCGAAGTTGCCCATGGAGTCCTTATAGTTGCCTGCAACATATTCGTTGTAGTGCGAGGCGTCAATGCCGATGTAGACAAGCTTGCTCGCGTCAAGCACATCGAGCGTGACGTCCTTGGTGAACGTGTACTCCTTGCCGTCCTGCTCGATCACAGCCGTGATCCGGACGGTCATGATGCGGGCCTTGGTCGGGGTATACTTGAATTCCACATCCTGCGTGCTGCTTGCAGCCAGCGTGTAACCGGTGGTATCCGTGCCGATGGTTTCGCTGCCGATGGCATAGGTGATGGACTTGATGGTAGCGGGCTTTGCCTCACTGTTGAAGAACGTGGTGGTGATGGTCAGTTCTTCGTCGGTGACAGGGGTAGATGTGCCGCATTCAGCCTTGGAAATGCCAAGCTTGAGCGATTCGCCGACCCAGACGGGAGCGGTCACGGCCAGATCGCCGTCGCCCTCGGTGACGCGGACGAAGTAATAGGTGTACTCAGGCGCCAGTTCCACGCTGACGGAGCCCTTGGTGAGATCTGCGGCACTGTCCCAGGTATAGGCGACCTTGCCGGAGTTGACGACCAGCTCGACCTTGGCGATGGAATCGGTGCGGTCGGGATCGTTGAAGGAGATCTCGAAGTTCAGCTTCTCGGGAACGTCGATGATGGAGCCCATCATATTGCCGTTGACCGTGTAGTCGATTTCGAGGTTCTTGTCCTCGGTGGCGTACATACAGCGCGCTCTGAGCGCTGCATAGATGCCGGATTCGGAGAAGTCGTCGGTCAGGATGACGTCGCGGGCGTCGTTGGCGTTGCCCCAGCGGCCCTTGTGGTTATCCTGGTTGTTGGTCGGGGCGACGTGCCAGCCCTTGTCGAGCGCCATGATGTACTGCTCGTAGCTGGGATAATAGCCGCCTGCGCCGATCTGGCCTTCGCCGTTGCCGACTTCGACCATGTACATACGGGTGTCAACAACAGCATCCCAGTAACCGAAGTCAATGAAGTTGCCGAACGTCGTGCCCGGATGGTTGAACTGGCTGATGGAGTTGGCGCCCTCTGTCTGCGACAGAAGCTTGTAGTAGGCCTGCAGGCCAGCATCCTTGGTCTTGTTGTTGAGCGTCGTGTTGTTGCGGGAGACGATGCCGGGGGTATTGAAGGTGTTGATATGGCCGGGGCCGCCGGACCATGTCATTTCAAAGCCCGCAATGGCGACCTTTTTGCCCGCGTTGGCCGCGTTGAAGGCTGCGACAGTGTTCTTGTAGGTCGCCCAGCTGTGGCTGGGATCGGAATCCTTGACAAGAGACGTGTCATACAGAGCCGCTTCGACGTTGGGGTTATTCTTGCTGTCGAAGTAGTTGGAATGGTCGGTGAATGCGACGAAGTCAACGTTCGCATTGTCAGGCAGCGCCTTGACATACGCCAGTGCGCTTTCCAGCGAGCCAGCGCCGTCGGAATACTGCGTGTGGGAGTGCAGCTGGCCGAAGTAGCGCTGGAAGGTCGCCTCGCCGATGGTGAAGGACCAGGTCTTGCTGGTCTCCTTGTTATCAGCACGCTTGACCGTCACAGTTACCGTGACCTTGCCGTCCGCCATAGCGGCAGCCGGGGTGTAGGTGACCTTGCCGTTCGCGTAGGCAGCATCGACCTTTTCGCCGTTGACAGTCATCGTTACGCTGGCGTTCTCGCCAGCGTTCGAGATCTCCGCGGAGATCGTCGGCTTTTTGTTCTCGCCGGTCTGCGCGCCCTGCGCGGGCGTTACGTTGGAGATCACGGGCTCGTCGAGGATGTCGACGGTGCAGGACGCTCTGGCCTCGTTGCCCTTGACATCCTTGAACGCAAAGGTCAGGGTCATCTTGCCGCCGACCTTGGCTGCTTCCGCGATATCCGAATCAAAGACCGTGATATGGACGCGGCCCTTGCCGGTGGTGAAGCCGTCCAGAACCTCCACGTCCGTGTTGCCCTGCAGCTCGCTGAGATCGCCGGGGATGTACGTTCCATCGGCCTTCTTGACGCTGTACTCGATCCACGGATTGTCGATTTCATAGATTGTGTCGATCTCGAGTTCAAACTCGTAATCGCTGCCGACATAGGCCGGGAGCATGGTTTCGGGGAAGGTGATGGTGGGCTGCACGACGAGGCCGCCGTCCACATTCACGCCGTCCGCCACGGGATAGAAGAAGAAGGAGTAGATGGTGTAATCCGTGACCTTGCTCTTATCCATGCTGTAGGTCTTGAACGAATCGGAGTAGTACTCCAACCACTGGCTATACCTATTGTTGAACTTCGCCGTGCGGCTCTCCATCTCATAGCCGCCCACGCCGCCGGAGCATTCGCGGACGAGCCAGTCGGCGTCGTCAGTCGTAACGCCCTCTTCGGAGAAGTCCTTGCTGTAGAACGCGTTGTTGCCGGTGCCGTTGGCACAGAGATAGCCATACGCATCGCTCTTGAAGCGGAGGTATTCGCCGTTCGGCTCGACGGTGAACACGACTGCGCCGTTTGCCGGGATGGCCGCCTTGCCGTCCTCGGTGATTGTAGCCGCAGCCTTGTTGATTGCCGGGCTATCCGTGTTATCGTTCTGCTCCGCCAGAACCGCCTGTGCGTTCTGGTTGTAGATCACGAACTTGTCGCCGGGCTTGGGCAGATCGCCGGAGGGCTGGTCAGCAGATGCAGGGTCGACCCGGTAGAGCGTGAACTCGCACGGATACTGCTGACTTGCAACCGTGTTGTTCTTATAGGCTTTAAACTTGTTAAACCCACCGTATGTAGAATCCGTGCTGGTATTGCTGGCCAGCGTAACAGTATCATCACCGGCACCCATAAATTTGAAGGTCTGATTTTCTGCGCTGAACGACCACGCCCAGCTATAATTACCAGACTGAATGCCATTGCTGTTTCCACCGGAAGGTGCAATGGCCATGCCGTTTTTATCAGTCAGCGTAACAGACTGTCCGCTTACCTTCAGCGTCCAAACCGCGCCTTCCGTCTTCGTCACCTTGTCCTCCGCTACAGTCGGCTGTACAACCGTCAGCCACTTCCCGCTGAGTTCCAGCGGTGCGTAGCCGGTGGAAACAATCATGACATAAGAGCCGTCTGTCAACTGGTCAGCAGAGGTTAGCTTTCCAAGTTTGTCCTCTCCATCTTCTTTCTTGACCGTATAGGTGAACGTCGCTTCGTCGCTGTCGTCCATGCCGGCCTTCGTGGCCTTGACGGTGAAGGTGACGTCTTCATTCACGGTCGCCGTTGTGCCCTCGGTGAAGGTCGTGCCGTCCGTCGCATAGAGGATCGTCGCGCCCTCGGTCTCGCAGGAGAAGGTGACCTCCGTGCCCTTGGCTACCTCGCCCGCAGCCAGAGAAGCCGTCGGGGTCGCGACCTTCTGGGTCGGGGTGGGAGGAGGCACAAGGCCGCCGATGAAGTTCTTTTCCCGCGTCAGCTTGTAGAACGTCATGCCGAAGTCCTTCTCCGTCAGACGATCCGTGCTGGTGCAGTAGGCGCTGAACTCGGTGTACTTGGCATAGTACTCCATGTAGACCTTGCCATACTGGCCGGTCAAGCCATTGCCGGACATATAGTAGGACGCATTTTCTGCATTGCAGGTTTCAACGTCCCACTTTACCGCGCCGTCCCCGGTCAGGTTCAGGTTGAACTTGCCGTTGTTCGTGCCCATCGTGAGGGTGGTATCTGTGCCCTGCTTGAAAGAGTATGTACCGTCCTCGTTCTTCGTGACCGTCCAGACCAGCTTATCAAAGCTGTCCGCCGTCAGGGCATTCTCAGCAACCGTCGCCGCGGCGGGTTTGAGATAGTAGCTGCCCAGCATTTCGCCAGCGACAGCATAGCCGTTGCCAGCATTGTAGATCACGACCTGATCGCCGGTCGCAATCGTATCGGCCTTGACGTATTTGTTGACCCACTCAAAGACATCGACAGAGACGACCAGCTCCTTGCTGTCCTCCATGCCGTCCTTCGTGGCCTTGACGGTATACGTCTCGTTATGCGAAGCCGAGATCGGGCCGGTGTATGCCTGATACTCCGTGCCTGCGGTCTTGTAGTAGATCGTCGCGCCCTCGGTCTTGCACTCGAACTTGATCTCCGTGCCAACCTCGATCTCAGCGCCGTCCGCTACGTTCGCAGTCGGGGTTTCGACCTGCTGCTTGGCTGCGGTTTCAATCTTGTACAGCGAGATCGGCTGCTGATTCTGCGACTTGTAGTAACGGAATCTGGTGCCGTTCTTTGCTGCATTGTTGTATTGCAGTGTTGTTCCGTCGCTGGTAACGATCACCTTACCGCTGGTAAGTTCAATCGTATTGAGGGACTGTGTGGAACCACTGTTCAGCTTGTTGCTTCCGGACTTACCCGAAATATACTTTCCGCTTGCAGACTTGATGGCGTAGCCGCCAGTCATCGGCTCAACGGTAAACGCATATTTCGCATAATCACCGGTGATTTTGCTGTCGGTGATCGTAACATCGACCTTGTTCCCTTCAACGTCAAGCTTGTCAAGGGAACCGTCCATAATCAGTTTGTCACCCTCGGACACGATCAGGTATGTACCAGACCAGTCTGCAGGCGCTTTTGTGACCTTGGTGTAAGTCTGCGTCTGCGCTGTCTCCTCCGCCATGGCGACCGGCATGACCGAAAGGACCATGACGACGGCCAGCAGCAGCGCGAGACACCGCGTTGTGCGTTTTTTCATGCTTGCATTTCCTCCTGATTTCTTTCAGAATTCGAATGTTCGTGTCGTGCGCGAAGCACCTCTTTTGAACCCTCCTTCTGCGGATTGATACAGAAACGAAAGCGGCTGCCGGTCACGGGAGCCGCAGTCGCAGAGTTCTGTATTTCATAGTATAGCAGTTCCACCCGTTAAAATCCAGTGCCTTTACGTAAATTTTACCGGGGATTTTTTGTGGATTTTGTCTATATAATCCCTGACCGGCAGACAAAGCCCGCCCTGCAGTCCCCGCCGGACGGGCAGGAACGCTGTCCGGGAAGCCGGCTGATGCTGCGGATCCGGGCGCCGCGGCTGATAAAACCGCCCCGCCGGGGCATTCATACATAAGATATGAATTGTTCACAAATAATTTAAGTCTGTAGGTATTGACAACGCTGGCAGGCGGTGGTACACTGCGTTTAGCACTCAGGGATAAAGAGTGCTAAGGCGAAAGGAGGAACGAACCATGGAGCTTTCAGACCGGAAAAAGAAGATCCTGCGTGCGATCGTGGATCTTTATATCCGCACGGCGGAGCCGGTGGCGTCCAAGACCATTGCGCAGATGCCGGACATGGATTTTTCCTCCGCGACCATCCGCAACGAGATGGCGGAGCTGACGACGCTCGGATATCTGGAGCAGCCGCACACCTCCGCCGGACGCATCCCGTCGCCTGCCGGGTACCGGCTGTACGTCGACGAGCTGATGCAGGACTACCGCCTGTCGACCGATGAAACGAAGTCGATCAATCAGGCGATGGAGCTGAAAATGCAGGAGGTCGACAAGGTCGTCTCGCAGGTCGGCAAGCTTGTCTCGCAGATGACGAATCTGCCCGCCTACGCCATGGCGGCGCGTGCCGCCGGGCTGACGGTCAAGCGGTTCGACCTGATCCTCGCGGACAGCGGCAGCTTTATTCTCGTCGTGATGCTGAGCGACAGCTCCGTCAAGAATAAGCTCATCCGGCTCCCGGTCGAGCTGACGGAGGCGGATCTGAAGCTTCTTGGCGCAGTGCTGAACGCAAGCGTCACGGAGCTGACCGCCGAACAGCTCAGCCCCGAGCTTCTGTCCCGCGTGACCAGAAGCGCCGGAAATGCGGCCAGCCTCGTGCCCGTCATCATGGATTTCGTCACGTCGCTTCTGCACCAGGAGCACAGCGAGGTCTACATGACCGGGCAGGCCAAGCTTCTCGGCCAGCCGGAGTACCACGACATCGACAAGGCGCAGAAAATGCTCTCCGCGCTCGACGAGGATGTGGTCTCCAATCTTCCCGCCGCGCTTTCCCCGGACAGCCGGACGCAGATCCTGGTCGGCCCGGAAAACGTGTCGAAGGAGCTGCGCGACACCAGCGTCGTCATGACGAAGTTCGACATCGGCGACGGGATGCAGGGCCTGATCGGCGTGGTCGGCCCGACCAGAATGGATTACGCGCAGATCACCGCCCGGCTGAGCTACTTCGCCGAGAACCTGAGCCGGATGTTCCAGAAAAACCAGACCCCGGCGATCGAAGGGCCGGAAAATAAGCACAATGACCCGGAGGCATAGATATGAGTAAGAAAACAAACAGCAATCCGGCTTCGGAGGAAAAGGCACAGGCCGCCTCCGCAGCCGAGCAGACAGAAGAAGCTGCGCAGCAGACCGAAGCCGAAGCCGCGAAGCAGTCCGAGGAAAAAAAGCCCGAGGAAGCCAAGCAGCAGGAGGCAAGCGAGTTTGAAAAGGCGCAGCAGGCGCTGGCACAGGAGCATGACAGCTATCTGCGGCTGGCCGCCGAATACGACAACTACCGCAAGCGCAGCCAGAAGGAAAAGGAAAGCCTCTATACCGACATCCGTTCGGAGACGGTCGAGAAGTTCCTTCCCGTGTACGACAATCTCGAGCGGGCGCTGGCACAGGAGACGCAGGATGCCGCGTTTAAAAAGGGCGTCGAGATGACGATGAACCAGCTCGTCTCCGTCATGGAAAAGCTGGGCGTCGTGAGCTTCGGCGCGGCAGGCGAGGTCTTTGACCCGCAGCTTCATAACGCGGTCATGCACGTCGAGGACGAAACGCTTGGCGAAAACGTCATTGCGGAGGTCTTCCAGAAGGGCTTCAAGGTCGGCGAAAAGGTCGTCCGCTTCGCGATGGTAAAGGTCGCAAATTAAAAAAGCACCCAAGCCGGGGAACCGGCAGCATATAAATTTGTAAATACAGGCATTCATATAGGAGGAAATTATTATGAGTAAGATTATTGGCATTGACCTTGGCACTACCAACAGCTGCGTCGCCGTTATGGAAGGCGGCGAACCCGTCGTCATCGCGAACGCCGAAGGCAACCGCACCACCCCGTCCGTCGTCGCGTTCTCCAAGACCGGTGAAAGAATGGTCGGTCAGGTCGCAAAGCGTCAGGCCGTTACCAACCACGAGCGCACCGTCGCTTCCATCAAGCGTCACATGGGCTCCGATTACAAGGTCGACATCGACGGCAAGAAGTACACCCCGCAGGAGATCTCCGCGATGATCCTGCAGAAGCTGAAGGCGGACGCCGAGGCATATCTGGGCGGCACCGTCACCGAGGCCGTCATCACCGTTCCCGCATATTTCAACGACGCCCAGCGTCAGGCCACCAAGGACGCAGGCAAGATCGCGGGGCTTGACGTCAAGCGTATCATCAACGAGCCGACCGCAGCCGCTCTGGCCTACGGCGTCGACAAGGAAGCCGAGCAGAAGGTCATGGTCTACGACCTCGGCGGCGGCACGTTCGATGTCTCCATTCTGGACATCGGCGACGGCGTTATCGAAGTCCTTGCCACCAACGGCAACACCCACCTCGGCGGCGATGATTTCGACGAGTGCGTCATGAACTACCTCGTTTCCGAATTCAAGAAGGCAGAGGGCATCGATCTGTCCAACGACAAGGTCGCCATGCAGAGACTGAAGGAAGCCGCCGAAAAGGCCAAGATCGAGCTGTCCGGCGTGACCTCCACGAACATCAACCTGCCGTATATCACCGCTGACGCAACAGGCCCGAAGCATCTGGACGTCACGCTGACGCGTGCAAAGTTCAACGAGCTGACCGCTCATCTGGTCGAAGCGACCGCAGGCCCGGTCAAGCAGGCGATGGCCGATGCCGGTCTGACCGCCAACGATATTTCCAAGGTCCTTCTGGTCGGCGGCTCGACGCGTATCCCGGCCGTGCAGGATGAGGTCAAGAAGCTGACCGGCAAGGAAGGCTTCAAGGGCATCAACCCCGACGAGTGCGTGGCTGTCGGCGCAGCGATCCAGGGCGGCGTGCTTGGCGGCGACGTCAAGGGCCTGCTGCTGCTGGACGTCACTCCGCTGTCTCTCGGCATCGAGACGATGGGCGGCGTGTTCACGCGCCTGATCGACTCCAACACGACGATCCCGACCCGCAAGAGCGAAGTTTTCTCGACCGCCTCGGACAACCAGCCGTCGGTAGAGATCCACATCCTGCAGGGTGAACGCCAGATGGCACGCGACAACAAAACGATCGGCCGTTTCCACCTCGACGGTATTCCCGCTGCACCGAGGGGTGTGCCCCAGATCGAAGTGACCTTCGATATCGATGCGAACGGCATCCTCAACGTATCGGCCAAGGATAAAGGTACGGGCAAGGAGCAGAAAATCCGCATCGAGGCTTCTTCGGGCCTGACCGAGCAGGAGATCCAGCGCATGCGCGACGAAGCGAAAGCCAACGAAGCGAAGGACAAAGAGGAGCGCGAGCGTGTCGACAAGGTAAATGCCGCCGACAGCATGATCTTCTCGACCGAGAAACAGCTCAAGGAGTACGGCGACAAACTGCCGTCGGACAAGAAGAGCGCGATCGAATCGGCTCTCGGGAAACTCAAAGAGGCCCACAAAGCCCAGAACCTCGCCGACATCGACAAGTACACCACCGAACTGAACAACGCTTGGCAGGCTGCTTCGCAGGACATTTACAATGCCCAGAATGCGGCGGGCAGCCAGGCCCAGGG